>Ga0310123_10000704_pt1 | contig 29500 bp, 17 predicted proteins | sample CB6_AW_1057_MG_FD_203505 | JGI IMG/M metagenome (GOLD analysis project Ga0310123, IMG submission 203505) | Marine microbial communities from Western Arctic Ocean, Canada - CB6_AW_1057 | ecosystem: Environmental > Aquatic > Marine > Oceanic | place: Canada: Western Arctic Ocean | collected... | reverse complement strand
TTCCATCGGTTTCAACTCTTCCAGCCAGGCCTCCGAAATCCGCTCGGCCAACGAAAAACTCAACATCGCGCTCGTCGGTGTCGGCAAGGGTAGTGTCGGAGGGGTACTCAACCTGCCGCGAGTGGCTCGTGAGAACATCGTGGCGCTGTGCGATATCGACCAGCAGTATGCCGGCCCGAATCTCGAGAAGTACGCGGGGGCGCGGCGCTGGACCGACTTCCGCCGGATGCTCGACAGGCAGAAGGACATCGACGCGGTCATCGTCAGCACGCCCGATCACAGCCACGCGGTCATCGCCATCGCAGCCATGCGGCACGGTAAGCACGTCTACTGCGAGAAACCACTTGCCCGGACCATCGGCGAAGTGAGACGGATGCGCGAGGTGGCTCGTGAGACGAAGGTTGCCACCCAGATGGGAAACCACGGGACCTATGAACCGAGTTTCCGCCGGGCGATCGAGATCATCCAGTCCGGAGCAATTGGACGAGTGACCCAGGTGCACACCTGGAGCGACCGACCGCTCTCATTCTGGAAACAATCGGTCGCCCGCCCCACAAGAAAACCACCCGTCCCGGATCACCTCGACTGGGACCTCTTCCTCGGACCCGCCCCGGTCCGACCCTACCACCCGATCTACCACCCGTTCACGTGGAGAGGCTGGTGGGACTTCGGCACCGGCGTGCTGGGCGACATCATCTGCCATACGGTCAACATGGCCTACCTGGCCCTCGACCTGCAGTACCCCACCCGCGTCTCGACCCGCTCGGAAGGCCTGATGGCCGAAACCGCCCCGAAGTGGGCCGAAATGGTCTTCGACTTCCCCGCCCGCGGCAAGCAGCCTCCCGTGACGGTCACCTGGTACGAGGCCGGACGGAAACCGCCCGTTGAACTTGCCCTGGGTGAACCGCTTCCATCCAACGGATCGCTGCTGATCGGTGACCGGGGCCGGCTGCTGCAAACCGACATGTACGGTGCCTACCACAAGCTGCTGCCCACCGAGCAGTTTGCCGACTACACGCCACCGGCCCCCTCGCTGCCCAGGGCCCGCATCGGCCACCAGCAGGAATGGATCGACGCGGCCAAGACCGGTTCGGCCACGATGTCCAACTTCGAATACGCCGGACGCCTGACCGAGGCCTTTCTGGTGGGCAACGTCGCCCTGAGGACCGGGCAGACACTCGACTGGGACGGCGTGGCGATGAAAGCGACCAACTGCCCCGAAGCCGCTCGGTTCGTAAATCCCGAATACCGCAAGGGCTGGTCGCTGGATTGAATGAAACGGCTGACTTTTGACACCGGCCGACCGGGGCGGTATGACGAAGGGGACCGGAACCAGCCGATCGGGCACCTATCGATAGAGTCCAGGAGTTCAAGTCATGGTCTCACGCGTCTCCACACTGCTGATCGCAACCGTCCTGGCCGCACTGCTGGCCCTTCCGGCCTCACTCTCGGCGCAGGACCAGCCGCCGGCCACGTCGGAAAAATCCAACAACACCCGGATCCGAACCGGAGACCAGGGCCGATTGATGGCACTGGTCCGCGAAGGCAAAAAGCTGATCAAGGCGGGGCGGACCACGCCCTACGCCAAGTTGCAGGACGGACTCAAGCAGACCGGTTACACCGTCCAACTGCTGAAGCCCTCGACGAAAGTTCTCACCGGACCCGAGTTGTTCCAGAAGTCCCGCCAGAGCGTGCTGATCATCAGCAGCCTCTACTACTGCAATCGCTGCACCAAGCTGCACGCGACGGTGGCCGGTGGAGTCGTCATCGGCCAGACCGGTGAAGTGCTGACCAACGACCATGTCATCCGGAACCGTCCGGACCAGAAACGTGAGACGATCGTCGCGATGACCGCCGACGGCAAGGTGATCCCGGTCAAGGAAGTCCTCGGGGCCAGCCGCGTCGACGACCTCGCCGTACTCCGCCTCGACACCACCGGCCTGAAATCGCTCCCTGCACTGCCCCTGGGCACCAACCCGCTGCCCGGTTCGCCGATCCGGGTGATGAGCCACCCCAACAAGCACTTCTTCCACTTCAGCGACGGGGTCGTCGCCCGCTACTTCGCCGAGAGCGGAAAACAGGGGCGGACCGAGGTGATGTCGATCACGGCTGATTATGGCCGAGGCTCCAGCGGTTGCCCGGTGCTCGACCTCAAGGGCAACATCGTCGGCCTCGTCTCACGCACCTCCTCGCTCTACTACCGCCAGACGAAACAGAAGCAGGAGAACCTGCAGATGGTCTTCAAGCTCACCGTCGCCGCGTCGCGGATCACTCCGCTGGTCGGAGGAAAAGGGCCGCGGGTGGTCGGCACGCCCAGGCCGCTGGGCAAACCGCGACCACTGGGCAAACCGACCGACGACACGGCCGCCTTCCGGGCCATCGAGAAACAACTGCAGGTGCGACGTCGCGGTACGCTGGTCTTCGCACGGCCGAACAAGGCCGGGGTGGACCGACTCGAGGAGTTTCTCAAGGCCTATCCCCAGTCGGCGCACCGCGAGGAGGCTCTTTATGTCCGGGGCCTGAGCCTCTGGATGCTCAAGCGCTACGACCACGCCGCCGCCGCCTACCGCACGCTGCTGGATGCCTTCCCCGAGGGCAAGCACACCCGCCTGGCCCGGATCCGTGAAGCCGGCGCACTGCTCTTTTCCGACCAACCCCAACCGGCTCTCGATCGACTCGATGAACTGATGGCCGACTACCCCGATGAGCCCGAACGGTACGGCCGCGAACGGGCCCACGCTCTGGTCCTGCTCGGACGACAGAAGGAAGCTCGCGACTTCATGGACCATGTCGAATCGCAGATGCTCGCCGCCGGAAAGGACCGGCTGGTGCCGCGGATGCAGATGCAGTTCGCACCGCTGAGAATGGTCGGACTGCCGCTGAAAGCCTTCCAGGTCGCCCGCCACGGGGCACCCGGACAGATCGACTCGACCCGGCTCAAGGGCCAGGTCGTGCTGATCGACTTCTGGGCCACCTGGTGCCGTCCCTGCCTGGCCGAATTGCCGTACCTACAGGCGGCTCACCGGAAGTTCGCCAAGCAGGGCTTCCAGATCGTCTCGATCAGCCTCGACGAAAAACAGCAATCTCTCGATGAGTTCATCTCGCGAGAGAAGATGGACTGGCTGCACCACTACGACGGCAAGAAGTGGAAGAACGAGGTGGCCGTGCTCTTCGACGTGCACAGCATCCCGATGAACCTGCTGGTCGACCGACAGGGCATCGTCCAGGCCGCAAACCTCCGCGGCAACGCCGTCGCACGACGAGTCGGCGAACTGCTCAAGACACCCGCCGCCGCACCGAAGAAATAGGCCGGCCGACCGAATCCATGGACACGACCGGTCGCCCACCAAGCCTTCTCACCCGCCCGTCCGAGTTGGCGGTCGTGCTGATAGACGTGCAGCCGAGATTCGTCGACAGCATGCACGGGCCGGCCGAACCGGTCCTGGCTCGGCTCGAGCAACTGCTGATCATCTGCAACTGGTTCGAACTTCCCGTGCTGGCCACGTTCGAGGAACCAGTCGCCGAAAAAGGGCAACTCGACCTGCGGCTGGTCCCGCACCTGCCCGAGACCACGTTGACCTTCAACAAGCAGGCCTACTCGCTCGCCAACGAACCCGAGATCGTCACCGCGCTGGAACAACTCGGTCGACCTCGACTGGCGGTGGCCGGATCCGAAACCGACGTCTGCGTGCTGCAATCGGTGCTGGGCCTGATCGAGCTGGGCTACGAGGTGTTTCTGCTCGAGGACTGCCTGTTCAGTTCCGAGCCCCAAACCGGCCCCGCGGTGGAACGAATGCGGCAGGCCGGCGCGGTCCCCTCGACCTACAAGTCGCTGTTTTACGAGCTGCTGCAGACCGACAACCCGACGAGTTGGGGCCAGCAGCAGTCCCAGGCCACTCGCCAGGGCTTCGTCGCTCCCGAATCGCTGCCGCCGCTTGAATGAGGCCTAGCCCAGCACCGCCGGGTCCGACACGAAGTGTTCGGCCGTCTGGCGATCGATCCGCCCCTCGCTCAGCAGCCGGCGGATCGACTCATCAAGCGTCACCATCCCCGCGTCACGACCGGTCTGGATGCAGTTGTCGATCGACTGCAGCTTGCCGGCTCGGATGGCGCTTGAGATCGCCGAGTTGGTCAACATGATCTCCAGCGCCAACTGGCGTTTTTCACCAGGTTGCACGCTGGGCAACAGGTGCTGGCTGATCACCGCCCGCAGGCCCAGGGCCAACTGGGCTCGGATCTCCCCTTGTACATCGTTGGGAAACAGGTCGGCGTACCGCGACACCGCTCCCTTGGCATCCCGGGTGTGCACCGTCGAATAGACCACGTGCCCGGTCTCGGCTGCCGTCAACGCCATCTGGGCCGTCTCGCGGTCGCGGATTTCTCCGACCAGGATCACGTCCGGATCCTGTCGCAGACCGTACTTCAGCCCGTCGGAGAACGACCCGACGTCGACACCGACCTCCCGCTGCGTCACCACCGAACCGGCAGACCGGGGAATCAGGTACTCCACCGGCTCCTCGACCGTAATGATCCGACGTCCGCCCTGGCGATTGATCAGGTCGATGATCATCGCCAGTGTCGTCGACTTGCCCGATCCGGCGACGCCCGAGATCAGGACCAGGCCGTTGCGGACCCTGGCCAACCGGTTCGCGATCTCGGCCGGGAACCCGGCCCAGTCGAGATTGGGGATTTCCGAAGGGATCAGCCGGAAGCAGGCCCCCGCGTCACCGCCACTGAAGAACAGGTTGGCCCGAAACCGACACGATCGACCCTCGACCTCCAACTCGAACGAGAAATCCAGGTTCTGTTCGGACAGGAACTTCTCGCGGTTACCCGGCAGGCAGAGCCGCACCAGCAGGTCGGAGGTCAACTCTCCATCGAGCGACTCCGACCCGATCGGATCCAACTCCCCATGGATCCGCAGCATCGGAGGGTACCCGCTGACCACGTGCAGGTCCGATGCACCCAGTTCGACCGCCGTGGCCAGCCAACCTCGCAGCGGCTCGCCACACTCAGTTCCTGTCGAACGATTCTCGACCAAGGGTGTCGTCATGGAGTCAACCCGGGCAACTGAAGGTCAAGTCTGCCGGGCCGTTCAGGCCAACAGCTCACCAACCGCCTGCCCTCCGATGTCCGTCAATCGCTGGTCACGGCCCTGGAACCGGTAGACCAGGCGTTCGTGGTCGATTCCCAGACAATGCAGCACAGTGGCCTGCAGATCATGAACATGCACCGGGTCCTCGACCACGTTGTAACCGAACTCGTCGGTCGCACCATGCGTGACCCCGCCACGGATTCCGCCACCGGCCAGCCAGGCATTGAAGCAACGAGGATGGTGGTCGCGGCCAAACGTCGCCTTCAGCTCCCCCTGGCAATACGTCGTCCGACCAAACTCACCACCCCAGATGATCAGTGTCTCGTCGAGTAGACCACGTTGCCGCAGGTCCCGCAGCAACGCCGCGGTCGGCCGATCGACCTCGGCACACTGTTTCGGCATCCGGTTCTTGATGTCGTCGTGCATGTCCCAGCCACGCTGGTACAGCTGCACGAACCGCACACCCCGCTCGATCATCCGCCGGGCCAGCAGGCAGTTATTGGCAAACGAGACCTCGCCGGGCTTTGTCCCGTACAGTTCGTGGATGTGCTTGGGTTCACCCGACAGGTCCATCATCTCCGGCACGCTGCTCTGCATGCGGTAGGCGAGTTCGAACGAGTCGATCCGGGCCTCAATCTCCGGATCCCGCACCACCTCCAGCCGACGTCGGTTCAGTTCGTTGATCCCCCGGATCAGCCGGCCCCTGGTCCGACGGTCGATCCCCTGCGGGTTGGACAGAAACAGCACCGGGTCGCCCTGCGACTGGAACTGCACGCCCTGGTGACGGCCCGGCAGGAAACCGCTGTGGTAGTACCGCGAGATGACCGGCTGGCCCTTGGTCCCCGAAAGCAGCACGACGAAATCGGGCATGCTGCGGTTTTCACTCCCCAGGCCCCACGACACCCACGAACCCATGCACGGCCGGCCAGGACGGCCGGCACCGGTCTGCAGCATGTTCACCGCCGGGTCATGGTTGATCGGCTCGCTGTGCAACGACCGCACGATCGCAATCTCGTCACACACCTTCGCCAATTCCGGCATGTGCACGTTGAGCACCTGGCCCGACTCGCCGAACTGACGGAACTTGATCGGAGAAGCGGCGATCTGCAGCTGCTTCTGCTTGCGAGTCATCAAGGTGATCCGCTGCTTGCCACGCACCTCCGCAGGCAACTCCCGCCCGTTGAGCTCGGCCAGCTTCGGCTTCGGATCAAACGTGTCGATCTGTGAAGGACCACCCGCCATGAACAGGTAGATCACTCGCTTGGCTCGGGCCGGAATGTGAGTGGTCGATAGTGTGCCCGGCCGTCGGCCGTCGGTGGCTGTGGTTGCGGAGGGGGCTGCGGTGAGGTGATCCTGCATCAGGCCTGCGAGTGCGGCGGCACCGAGTCCGCCGGTGGTGCGGGCCAGGAACTGGCGGCGGGGCGAGACGGGTCCCAGCGAATTCGTACAATCTGGCAGCACCGGTCGTGTCATATCATTCATTCCCTGCTAATCGCCTCGTCGAGGTTCAACAGGACGTTGGCCATGCTGGTCCAGGCGGCCAGCGTGGCCGGGTCGAGCCCCTTGGCGGAGATGGTACCCTGGACGATCAGGGCCTTGGCCGCCCCCTGGTCCTGGCGGAAGTGCTTGAGCTGTTCCTCGAGGATCCGGCCGAGGATGGCCTGTTCGGACTTCTCGGGCCGTCTTCCCAACACGACCCGGAACGCGGCCTCCAGCCGCGATTTGTCCGACTTGGCCGTACCCCGCCGCAGCACCCTCACGGCCAGGCCGTGAGCTGCCTGGACGAAGGTCCGTTCGTTGAGCGTCACGAGGGCCTGCAACGGAGTGTTGGTCCGCGGCCGAACCACGGTACAGGTCTCACGAGTCGGCGCATCGAAGATCTGGAAACTGGGATAGGTGGTTGTGCGTCGCCAAAAGGTGTAGATCCCACGTCGATACAGATCACGACCGGTGCTTTGCGGCCACTTCCAGCGTCCCTTGTCGCTGTAATAGCCCTCGGGCTGGAACGGATACACACTCGGACCACCGATCCGGTCATCGAGCAGGCCTCCGGAGGCCAGGGCCATGTCCCGGATCGACTCGGCACTGAGCCGGAAGCGGTTCTGCCGAGTCAGCAGCCGGTTGTAGGGATCGGTGGCGGCGGTGGCCGGATCATATCGCGACGCCTGGCGATAGGTGGCCGACATTACGACCTGTTTCTGCAGCGCCTTCACATTCCAGCCGATCCGCATGAACTCGACGGCCAACCAGTCGAACAGCCCCGGGTGCGTCGGAAACTCACCCCGCACGCCGAAGTCTTCGGGCGTGCGAACCAACCCGCTGCCGAAGAACCTGGTCCAGAGCCGGTTGACCGCCACGCGGGCCGTTAGAGGATGCTCGGGGTCGACCAGCCAGCGAGCCAACCCCAGCCGGTTTCGTGGCGCCCCTTCGGGCAACGCCTTGAAGATCGCCGGCACGTTGGCTTCAACCCGGGTGCCCTTCTGCTGGAAGTCTCCACGCAGCAGCAGGAACGCCGGGCGAGGCTCGGCCATCTCCTTCATCACCATCGTGGTCGGAGTCTGCGACTTGAGCTTCGACTGACGGTCGCTCAGCTGCTTGTGGCGCTCGTTGAGCGGAGCAAAGACATTGCGAGCCGAGGTGTACCCGAAGCGAATGAAGTGGTTGGCCAGAGTCTTCTTCTGCTTGTCGTCTCGACGGTCCACAGCAAGCTCGACCAGCTTGCGGATTTCCTTGGGGAGCTTTCCCAGGAGATGCTTCTTGGCGTGAACTTCCCACTGGGCCTGTCGGTCGAAATACGCGTCGGAGTTCTCGCTGGTGGGTTTGGGGGGCGGGGGCGGATCCAGACTGCCGCTCTCGCCGACCGGACTTTTCTCCTTTGCCGGTTCGGGCAGCTTCACCCTGGCCAACTCGGTGGCAATCGTCTTGTCGAGCGTCTCGAGATCCTTGGTCAGTTGCCGGGCCTGTGCCGCCTGTTGGGGGGTCGAGAGTACCAGCAGCGGGGGCAGCGGGATGTCATGCCCCTGGGCCCCCTTCTCACCGTCGACGCTGTTGAAGAACGCGTAGAAGCTGTAGAACTCCTCCTGCGAAATCGGATCGTACTTGTGTTCATGACACTGAGCACAACCCAACGTCAGACCCAGGAATACCGTGCCGGTGGTACTGGCCCGCTCGACCGCGTAGACCACCTGGAATTCCTCGGGGTCCGCCCCCCCCTCCTCGTTGTATGTCGTGTTGCGATTGAACCCGCTGGCGATCCGCTGCGCGCTACTGCTGTGGGGCAGCAGGTCTCCGGCGACCTGTTCCAGGGCAAACCGATCGAAGGGCATATTGGTGTTGAAGGCGTTGATGACCCAGTCGCGGTAAAGCCACATCGAACGATCGCTGTCATTTTCGTAGCCGTTGGTGTCACCAAAGCGTGCCAGGTCCAGCCACGTCTGCGCCATCCGTTCGCCATAGTGCTGGGAACTCAACAGCCGGTCGACCACCCGCTCGTAGGCCTGAGAACTCGTGTCGGCCAGGAACCGGTCGATCTCGGTTTCGGTGGGAGGCAGGCCGGTCAGGTCGAGTGTCAGCCGCCGGATCAGTGCGGCCTTGCCCGCGGCCGGCGACGGCTTCAGCCCGGCGGTCTCGATCCGTGCCAGCACGAACCGATCGATCGTGTTGAGAACCCAGTCCTCGCGTGTCACCTTCGGGACGGCAGGCCGGACCGGGGCGACGAAAGACCAGTGCACCGTGTAGTCGGCCCCCTCGGCAATCCACGTCTTCAGCAACTCGATCTCCGCCTCGGTCAACTCCAGCTTGCTCTCCGGCGGAGGCATCTTCTGTTCAGGGTCCTGGCTAGTGATCCGCTTGATCACCTCGCTCTCTTGCGGCTTGCCCGGGACAATCGCCGTGCCGATGGCACTCTTGGCCAGGTCCAACCGCAGATCGCTCTTCTGCTTCGGCTGGCCCGGACCATGACACTTTAGACACTTGTTGGCCAACAGCGGACGGATCGCGCGTGAGAAGTCGACACCGGACTTGGCGGGGGGCTTCTCGGCCGCCGACACCATCCCCGCTGCCAGCACCATCGCCGTGGTAACGACGCAGGCCATGAGTTGGCATCGAGTGGTCAAAGTTGGGCTCCGATCCGTAACAACCGATTCCGTAACGCGTCAAACGACTAGTATAAGCGGGTAATTGCGAGGAGGCGACTGCCGTGGTCGACGGTCGGGCCTCCGGAGACCTGCGAGTGGCTGGCCCGGGTGGCGAGAATTTTGAATAATGCCCTGCCGCGAGTCGTCGCGGGCCAATCGCACTCGGGTTGATCCAGAGAGCTTCCAAGGGACCCAGAAGGACCGTGCCATGATTCGTTTGCCGCTGCTGCCTGGAAGATGTCGCCGACATTTCGTGCTCGGAGTCGTCCTGCTTGTGACTCTCGTGGCCGGCCCGCTTCCCGCTCAGACACCCGTCTTCAAGGACGTGACCGCAGCAACCGGTCTCAAGAACCCCAACGGCGCCGCCTGCTGGGTGGACCTGGACAACGATGGCTGGGTCGACCTGTGCACCTCCGGCGGTGTCTGGAAGAACGAGAAGGGCAAGACATTCAAGCGTGTCGCCGACGTGCCGACCTCGGTCGCCGCCGACTTCGACAACGACGGGCTGGTGGACCTGTTTTCCTGGTCGGCCAGGTCGCTGTACCGTAACGCCGGCAAGATGAAGTTCACGCCGGTCAAGCTGCCCGAACTACCTCCGTCGGTCTCGCGAGGAGCCTGCTGGGGCGACTTCAACGGCGACGGGTTCGTGGACATCTATGTCGGAGGCTACGAGGACTGGGGCAAGGGGATCACCTGGCCGTACCAGGTCCTGATCAGCCAGAAGGGCAAGTCGTTCAAGCTGGCGGTGTCCAAGAGCCAGACCCGGGCCCGGGGAGTCACGGCGTGTGACTTCGACCAGGACGGTGACCTCGACGTCTACGTCTCCAGCTACCGTCTGCAGCCCAACCTGTTGTGGCTCAACGACGGCAAGGCCGCTTTCACCGAGTCGGCCAAGAAGTTCGGCGTGATCGCCACCTCGACCGGGTTCGGCGGTGGCCACTCGATCGGATCGGCCTGGGGCGATTTCAACAACGACGGCCTGATCGACCTCTTCGCCGGCAACTTCGCCCACGTCGACGGTCGAGGCGACCAGCCCAAGTCGAGATTCCTGCAGAACCTCGGAGCCAAGCAGGGCTTCAAATTCAAGGACCTCGGTCCCTGCGGCGTGCACTACCAGGAGTCCTACGCAACGCCGAGCGTCGGCGACTACGACAACGACGGAAACCTCGACGTGTTCTTCACCACGGTTTATGGCACCGCCTCATTCGGCCGCAAGAACAACCCGGTCCTGTTTCGCAACGACGGAGCGTTCAAGGTAACCGACGTCAGTGCTGCCGCCGGGGTGGCGGGCCTGCCACCGACCTACCAGGCCGCCTGGGCCGATTTCAACAACGACGGAGCACTCGACCTGATCAGCGGCGGCAAGCTGTTCCAGAACACCGTCAGCGGCAAAGCCTGGCTGGCGGTTCGCCTCCAGGGCGATGGAGCGAGGGTGAATCGTGCCGCGGTCGGTGCCCAGGTGCGGATCACCATCGGTAAGAAGACCTACACGCGGCAGGTCGAGGCGGGCACCGGCGAGGGGAACCAGAACGACCTCAGGCTGCACTTCGGACTGGCCGATCACAAGGACCCCGTCACGCTCGAAATCCTCTGGCCCGACAAGACCCGACAGACTGCCAGAAACGTCAAGCTCGGGCAGGTAGTCAGCTACACCTACGCACACGTGAAGTGACGGGGACCGCTGGCCGCAAAGTGATGACCTGGCTGTCGGGTTTGTGGCCCGGAACCCCTGGTGGCAACGGGAAAGAACGCCACCGCCGCGGGCAGCCGCGGATCATTCGATGGAACCGATGCCATCAAGGTAGTCGGGGAAGTTCTTCTGCATCCACTGTTCCGCAGAGTTCGCCTTCGAATTGCCCAGGGCCAACTCGTTGATTCTTCGCTGGGTGGCTTGAATCCGACGGGTGACCATCCTGGATGTGATCGATTCGTCACCGGACATCGTCTTTCTGATCAGGGAGATCATCATCGGAGTCATGAAGACCTTCAGCAGCGAGTCCTCGATCGAGAGGTGATGCACCAGGCGACATCGACATGGCAGGTTCTTGGCAAACTCGTGGAGTTGGTCGTCGGCGGATCGCAGGAGATGACGTTCGCAGACGATGAGATCGACGGTCCGTGTTTCGTCGAGTTGAAGACGGCCGGCAATCTCCTGTGCCAGGTCCTCGGCAAGCACCGCCTGGACAGGCACGCGACCAACTGCCTTCCCGGCAATCTCGGTGGCCCGGGCCAGGACATCGCTAAAGTGGGCAACCAGCAGAATCACGCTGGTCGTGGATTGGGATCGTGCGTCGACTTCGCGCGAAACCGCAGCGTACTTGGTGTCGGTGTCGATCCAGATGACGTCATCAACGAGTTCAATACCCGTCGCCGATTTCCTGCCAAACAGAAATTCAAGAAGTCCCATCATCGGACCCTGTTGATATCGCGGACGCCCAGGTCATTTCACCGTCGGGAACCGGCCGAGACAAGTCCCCGCGACACCCGAGCTGATCGACGACCTGCCCGCCCGAGATTGATACAGGTGGCTCGCTGGTACCTGGCCCACCACCGGCCCGGGCAGGTTCCCGTCAACAGACATGATCCCCGCGCCGTCGTTATTGGCTGACTCGCGACGACGATAGAGCGTGCGAGCTTCATCAACCTCGGCAAGCTGTAATTCCAGGATGCCATCGAGCACAGCCTCGATCCCTAGCTCATCCTGCTCACCTGCCATGGCCTTTGTCATCTCGTTTCTGCGTGCCAAACCGGCTTCGGTCTCCCAAGCCAGGTACACGAGGTCGAGAACGATCTCTGTTCCGGTCAACTGCGGCTCCTGCACCTGGGGGGATGCGGAGGATCAATGTCAAAGGCATGGAGCAGATCCTCGATCCTCTGCGCATGCGGACCGCGCTCCTCTGCGGCGGCAACCCGAAAGTGCTCAGCCAGCCCGGAATAGCCCTCATAGTACAGACGCTCGGCAACCCGGTCGTAGAGGTGTCCGGCGTTGTGTTCGTCCTGGTGACGCTCCAACAACGCTTCTCGGACATCCTGGTTCAGCGTGATTGGCGATTCTCTCCTCGACATTCTCATCCCCTTGAGCGGAGCCCCTGCGCGGCGTGGTTGCGAAAATCCTATGGACACTACGGTCGGATGATCCAGTATCGAAGCCCCCTCTGAGAACGTCTTTGCTGGATTGACACACCGTCTCAACAGCGACTCAGTCTTAGAACAGCCCGCCCGAGTGACTCCCGCCGCAAACGCGGTTTCTCCGGAACCGCCGGTTATGCACGAGGAGGTGAGTCGGCACTGTTCGAGGGGACTCGACGCCCTGGAGCTCAGCCGCCAGGGCGACGATTTCGGCGTCAGTGTCCCGGTCAGCGGCAAGACGGTCGTAGGCCGTGTGTCGGGACGACACGGAGTCGCAAAGCGACGGCCACAAACGGTTCGCGGTTGGGTTTTCCGCCAGCCGCTAGCGGCTTCCGCCTGCAATCGGCCACCAGCGCGGCACGTCGGACATCCCTATCGCCGGCTCGCGCACCGAAGGCCGGTAACCGCGCCGAACCGATGGAATCGACCGCCCTGGACCTGCGTTGACCATGTTCGAGGATTCCGATAGCGTCCCGCGGTTCGAGTCGGCAGCGATCAGATTGCTCGCTTGAGTGGTCGAGAAAAACACATGCGATCATTGGGTTCGATTCGTTGGCAGGCAAGAGCCTGGCTGGTGATTGCCCTCGTCGTTTTCGGCTTCGGCGTCGTCGGCTGGAACAGTGAGCGAATTGAGAGCTCCGTGGTTGCGTTGATCGAGCAGTCCGGCGGTACCGTGAAACGGGTCGGCTGGTTCAACCCCCGCATCTGGCAATGGCAGAGGGTCTCGAAGGTGGACCTCAGCGGCACAAAGCCCGATGCCGGCATTTTCGAGTCGATGAAGGGCCTGTCCGCGCTCAAGTCACTGGATCTGGCCGGAACACCGATCGGTGATCATGATCTCGCGAGCCTGGTCGAGTACCCCGCGCTCCGAAAGATCCGGCTGGATCGCACGTCGATCACAGACACCGGCCTGCAGCATCTGGCCGGTATGACACGGTTGGAGAGCCTGTGGCTGGTTGACACCCGGATCACCGATCTCGGAGTCGAAAGTCTCGCCGGATTGACTCGATTGAGAGACCTGGACCTCTCCGGAACCGGAGTGACCGATTCCGGACTGAAATCGCTGCTGCGCATGAGCCGCCTGGTGGACCTGGAATTGAACAACACCGCGATTACCGATGAAGGGCTCAGGCACCTGTCGCAACTGGGACAACTCAAAGACCTGGACATCAACGCCACACTGGTCAGCGACCGGGGCTTGTTGCATGTTTCTCAGCTGAAGCAGCTGGAAGAAATCGAGCTGTCCGGGACCCAAGTCACCGACGACGGCCTCGTTCATCTCAAGCGGCTGAACCATCTTGACGAAATCGAGTGCTCCAACACGACGGTGGGCGATGCCGGGCTGGCTCACCTGGCGGAGATCAGGACGCTGGAATACTTGCGAGTCGACAACACCGCGATCACCGACCGGGGCCTGTTGCACCTGGAGAAACTCCAGAAGCTCGAATTCCTCGATGTCCGGGACACTCGAGCCACGAAGCGGGGAGTCGACCGCCTGAGACAATCCCAGAAAACGCTGAAGGTACTCAGGTGAAGAGAATCAGCCGTCGCATCAAGTCGTGCGGAAACCCGACCCTGGCGTCACTCATGCTGGGCACCGGCATTGTGCTGTTCGCGGTTGTGACCCTGGCTGTGCCGCAGGAAGTGGGTCGACGGCTGATTGCCGACGACGGCCTGGTGCAACTGGCGACGTTTGTCGTCTTGAGTACCGCGGTGCTGTTGGCCGTGGGCGGCGCAATCCGGGATCCGAACGAGCGAACGTTACTGGGACTGACCGCCTGCCTGCTGGTGTTGTACGCGCTTCGGGAAGCCGATATGCACCGAGCGTCCTGGGTGCCCGAGCACTTCAGCAGCCTCAAGTTCTACCTGTCCTCGGATGTTCCGCTTGCCCAGAAGCTCGTTTGCGGGTCATTCCTGCTGAGCATCGCGGTCGTCTGTGTCGCGGTGCTCAGGCGCGCAGTTCCCAGGATCGCTCCGGCGTTTCGAGCCAGAGAGCCGTGGATGATGTTCGCGCTGGCGTGGGCGTGTGTGTTTACCGCGTCCCAGGTTTCCGATCAATCATCCTGGAACGTCGTGTTTGCGGGGCAGGCATTCGAGGAGATTGCCGAATTCATGGCATCCGGATTCGTCGTGCTGACGTTGATTCGGTATCCGATCGGCACGGAGCGGACGACTGAGGTCCCCGCCGGCGACCAGTACGCGCGAATCGGCTAGGCCGCCGACGGCTCGACAACTCGCTGAACTGCCTCAGGCGAGTACCGCGACATGCCAGAGCTCGGTAGGTGTGACCTGGGCTTTTCGTCTGATGAAAAAGACGAGTGGGTCATCGGCCCATAACGAATCGGGCGACCGACCTCGACAGATTGGTTGGTGAGGGTAGAAATGATCTGACAAGACGCCGCAAACCCCGCTGCCCAGGCCCACGAAATGTCACAACCATGAAAACACGGCTGGCACTTCGATCACTGCTGGTGACGGTCACCGCAGTGCTTGGCCTGGCAACGCCACTGGACGCCGCGGAACTGTATGTCGTCCGCGATGGCAAGCTGAATCACCAGGGGCTGGATTGGCCAAAGGGGCTGACTCCCAAACGGCCCTACATCCCCGGCGACCCGTTCTGGGGTCAGTGGGTCCACTGCGCGGGAACCACCCGGGATAGCTTCTTCGTGGTTCCGCTGGTCTTCGAGGGCCGCAACAATCACTCGCGGTTTTTGACAGCGAAATCGGCCCTGGGAGACTGCGAATTCAAAGTTGTCTTTTCCTGCTCGGTCCACCTGAACCGGTTCCCGAACGTCACGATCACCGACCGCGGCCAATTACGTTTTTCCGGCGACGGGAGCCAGGTCTGGCTCAGTGTCGGCAAGAGATCTCTGCCGCTGAAACCGTTCGCGGCTCCCTGCACCACCAACCCCTATGACGGCAAGCTGCACTCGCTGGCTGTCAAACGCATCGGAAGCAGGATCAGCTTCTTCTATGACGACAAGCAGCTCAACGAGCAGCCGATCGACCCCGAGGTCAATCTCCACCTGTGGTTCGACGGTCTGAAGAGTGCCACGAAGATCGCCAGCATGCAGCTGACCGCCGACAGGCTCTCTGACAAGCTGACAACGAACTTCAAGTCGGCCGCTCCGATCGAGCTGATCTACGACGGTTCCAACAAGGCTTCACAAGAACCCGGCCAGGCGGCGGCGTATCGCATTCCTTCACTGGCGGTTTCCGGAAAGGGCACGATCCTGGCCTTTGCCGAAGCCCGCCGGCTGAACGGACGCGACGTCGGGGACATCGATGCGGTGCTTCGCCGCAGCGAGGATCGCGGCAAGACGTGGGGCCCGGAGATCGTCGTCATGGACGCCGGGGAGCACTCGGTCAACAACCCGTCTCCGATCGTCGACCCCAGGACGGGACGGATCTGGCTGTTCATGGGACGGATCGACATCGCGACGCTCACGCAGGGCTGGAACGCACGTCGATTCGTGCACCAGTTCGTGACCTATAGCGACGACGACGGCAAGACGTGGGCCAAGCCCAAAAATGTCAGCAAGAGCATCCGCGACCAGCTCAAGCCCGGCCGCGAGATTGTCCTGCCGGGTCCGGGCGCGGGTTTTGTAACCCGGCGAGGTGCCACGGCGGGTCGCCTGATCGTGCCGATCAACTACACCACGGGCGGCGGCCACTGGGTGGCCGGGGTTGTCTACAGCGACGACCACGGTACGACCTGGAAACCCGGCGGCGCCCTGATCTCGACGTCGGTCGCCCTGGGCGAAGCCAAGGGAGTGGAATTGACCGACGGCCGGGTGCTCTTCAACGGCCGCACCGCGAACAGGCAGCGAGGCCTGACGGTCATCCCTGACGGCGGCACAACGGACACGACCCGGATCACGTATGCCCTGGACCTGCCCGATCCCTCGTGCCAGGGAGCCATGGTGCGTTATGCCTGGCCCGAGAACGGCAAACCAGGCGTGATCCTCTATTCCGGCCCCGGCCTCGCCACCGGCCGCGTACAAGGGACGCTGTGGGCCAGCTACGATGACGGCAAGAGCTGGCCCTGGAAGCAGCAGTTTTACCAGGGTCCCTCGGGCTACAGCGATGTCAGCGTCCTGCCCGACGGCCGAGTGATCGTGCTCTTCGAGAAGGACGGCAAGAGCGACCTGGGCTTCACGGTTCTCGCCGCGCCGCCGGCGACGCCGCCGCAGCCACCGAAAACAACCTCCCAGCGCCGTTGAGCGACCCCCCTCCCCGCTGGTCATCCGCAGGAATTCCAAATGGACCGTCGCGAATTCTGCCAAGCCACGGCCCAAGCCGCAGCAGCCTCGCTGGTCGGCCGGCAAGCCGTTGCCGCCGGAGAATCGACGACGATTTCCGCCCTGATGCCCCGCGACAAAAGCGGGCACCGCTTCGTGCTCTACAGCGACTGTTGCAGCGGTCTGCCGGGAACCCCCCTGGAAGCGAATCTCAAGGCGGTCAACCGGATGGTTGCCCGGATCAAGCCACAGCCGGAGTTCATTGCGTTTCCCGGTGACGCGGTCAGTGGGTACACCAGGGACTACGCGGCACTGCGACGCCAGTGGAACTACTGGCTGGGAACGGAGATGAAGTGGATCGTTGAACGCAAGTTGCCGCTGTATCAATCTACGAGCAACCACAACACCTACGATGCCGGCAGTGCGGAGGTGTTCCGGGCGGTGCACGCCGACCTGCCCCAGAACGGCCCGGCGGGGCAAGAAGGACTCGCCTACTGGTTTCGCAGCGACAACCTGCTCTACATCTCAACTCACCAACCCGACAAGCAAATGCCCATCGACCATGACTGGCTCGACCGGGTACTCACCGAAAACGCAGACGCGCAGTACAAGTTCGTCGTCGGGCACTACCCCGTCTTTCCGGTCAACGGTTACATCGCCTGGCCGCTGTGGTGCTTCCCGCCTGCAAAGCGACGACCGTTCTGGGACCTGCTCGTCAAGCACGACGTCGATGCCTACCTCGCAAGCCACATCATCGCCTTCGACGTACAGGCCCACGACGGCGTGCTGCAGATCCTCTCGGGAGGAGCCGGTACGGCCCACGGACCCGGCGGATTCATGCCGGGCAGTTCCGAGTACTTCCACGCCGTCCAGGTCGCGGTGGACAAGCGGGGACTGAGATACCAGGTCCATGATCCCACCGGCCGTGTCAGAGAACAGCTCCAGTGGCCATTCGACCTGCCTCCGGTCAGCCGGTGGCAGCCTGTCGACGATCGAAACGCCGCGACGCTGCTGGTGCCGCGGGATCCTCGGCGCGAGATCCTGGCCTTGCGGATCCGGGGTACGACGGCCAAGGCCGACCGAGACAACGTCAAGCCTTCTCAACGTGGTGACCAGACACTCGTCTGTGCCATCGACTCGAGCGAGGGAGTCGAGCCGATCTGGGTCGGCATCGATGGCGACAGCGGCCGCCTGCTGGTCCGGATCGTCCCCCGCTCCGGCTACGGCCGACAGACCTGGAAAGGACCACTGCTGGGCCCCGAGGCGTCCTTCGATCTGCAACTCGTGCTGCATCCCCACATGGGCCCCGGTGGCGTCCTGCTGCGAGCCAACGACAGGTCCCCCTGGACCACGTTGGCCTCGACGTCATCACGTGGAGTCGAACTTCTCAAGCGGCCCCGGCAATGGGCCGTCGCACACGGCCAGAGCGGCAAAACAGATCGACCGTTTTCCGGAGGGTCGTTGCAGGTGACCACCACCCATGCATGATAGAATTGGCCCGAAGGCAGAACCCGGAATCGAAGTCTTGCCGGCGATAATGACTCCCATGACCAAGCCCTGTTGTTCTTCCTCTGCGCTGGTGGTTCTCACTCTGTGTGCTATGTCGTTGCCGGCCTTCGCGCAGGAGAAGAAGGCCGCCTCCCAGGGAACCCCGGCTGCCAGGACTTTCTTTGACAAGACCGTGCGGCCGATTCTCGAGCAGCACTGCTACCGATGTCACAGTCACCAGGCAAAAAAGGCCAAGGGTGGACTGGTGCTCGACTCCCGCAGCGGCTGGGCAAAAGGAGGCCAATCGGGACCCGCCCTTGTACCGGGTCAGCCCGACAAGAGTCTGCTGATCAGCGCTGTTCGTTATCAGGACCTCGAAATGCCCCCCAAGGGCAAGCTGCCCAGGAAACTCGTCAGGCAACTGGAGCGATGGGTCGCTGACGGCGCCTTCGATCCCCGCGTGACGAAGTCCACCGTCGGCGAGAAGGGGATCGACTTCAAGGCGGGTCGGCAACACTGGGCCTTCCAGCCGCTTGGACAGACTGCACCGCCTCGTGTCAAGAAGTCGAAGTGGCCCAGGGACGAGGTGGACCGCTACATCCTGGCGAGGCTTGAAACAGCCGGCCTGCGACCCGTCGGCGACGCGGACCGTTACACGTGGCTGCGTCGAGTGAGCTTCGACCTGACCGGACTTCCACCGACGGTTGACCAGGTTCGCGAGTTCACCGGTGACCGGTCGTCACGGGCACGTGAGAACGTGGTCGACCGGTTGTTGGCCTCACGGGCATTTGGTGAACGGTGGGCAAGGCATTGGCTGGACCTCGTGGGGTACGCAGACCAGGTCGGTACTTCCAACAGCGTCTTTGCCCGCTACGCCTGGCGCTATCGCGATTACGTCATCGACGCTTTCAACAACGACAAGCCGTTTGACGAGTTCATTCGCGAGCAGATCGCCGGCGACCTGCTTGCACCTGGGAAGCAAGGCGTCAAGCAGCGAGCCGACAGCTTGACGGCAACCGGGTTCCTGGTACTGGGCGATATCGAGATTGTCGAATCCGACAAGGCCAAGCTGCTCGTGGATATTGTCGACCAGCAGCTCAACAAGGTCGGCAAGGCATTCCTGGGTTTAACGCTCGAATGCGCAAGGTGTCACGACCACAAGTTCGATCCGGTTTCTCAACGCGACTATTACGCCATGGCCGGGTTCTTTCACGGCACGTCGACCGTGTACAAGACTCCACGGGGCGTGTGGAGCGATGTGAACGTCATCGAACTGCCCGAAACGAAGACCCAGCAGACCGATCGAGCCGTCCGCGAGAAGAAGCACGCCGAGAGACTCGCTGGCTGGAAGACGGAGCGCAAGCAGGCGGGGGATCGCCGGGCCGAGCTCGACAAGCTGCTGGGGAACAAGGACCTGCCGAAAGCGGATCGTGACAAGCTGACAAAGGAACGCAACGACCGATCCGCTCGTGTCGGCCAGTTGAACAAGCTGATTCTGCACGGCGAGTTCTTTGCACCCACCGTGCCCAGGGTCCATGGCGTCAGGGACGTCGAGAGTCCGACGGCCATGAGAATCACCATTCGTGGCGATCCGCGTGCCCTGGGCGATCAGGTACCCCGTGGGTTCCTGCAGGTGGTTTCAGAGGGTCCACCCGACATTCCGGCCAATCAAAGCGGTCGGCGACAACTGGCAGACTGGGTGGCCGCTCAGCCACTGGCGATGCGAATCGTGGTGAACCGCGTCTGGCAGAAGCTGTTTGGCGAGGGCCTGGTTCGGTCGGTTGACTATTTCGGTCTACCCGGCGACAGGCCGTCACATCCGGATCTGCTCAACTCCCTGGCCCGGCGGTTCATCCGCGAGGGCTTCTCGCAGAAGAAACTCATGCGGTCACTGGTCCTGAGCCGAACCTATGGCCTGGACAGTGCGCACGACGATCGCGCTCATGCCGCGGACCCCGGCAACCGACTGCGGTGGCGAATGAACCGGACTCGGCTCGACGCCGAGGCTCTGCGTGACGCCATGATCATGGTGAGCGGCCGACTGAGACCCTCCACCGGCGGTCCGGCGCTGCCGTTGGAGTTTCCTGAAAACGTCGGCGGTCTCGACCCCAAGGATGTGAACCCTCCGAATTTCCGACTGGCGAAGTGGCGACCCGAGCAGGAATTCGAGCGGACAGTCTACCTGCCGGTCATCCGGGACGGCGCCCAGCCGGGACCGGCCACGCTCCGCAACGTCTTTGATTTTGCGCAGCCCTCGCAATTGACCGGCAAGCGCCCGGTCACAGCCGTCCCCACGCAGGCACTGTTCCTGATGAACAGTCCGGTGGTCAAGAAGCACGCCGCAGCACTCGCCACGCGGTTGAGCAAGGAAGGCGACGAGGCCAAGCGACTCGATCTTCTCTGGTTGACGCTGCTGAATCGGCCCATCACCGAGATGGAACGTCGTGAGGCGGCCGAGTTCGTGCGTGAGACCGGACAAAACGGCTGGGCCGAACTGTGCCACGCACTGTTGGCCTCGAATGAATTCCTGATGCGACTCTGAGTGACCCATTCCGGCTCGAGGATGCCCGCGGGCCGGCAACCGAAAGAACAAACGATGACCCAGATGCTGAGTCGACGTGAACTTCTGCGGGGAACGGCCTGCGGATTTGGCGGGCTGGCCTTCGGCGGCCTGCTTGCCGACGCCGCCGCCGCGCCGAATCCACTCGCTAAGAGTGCCCCCCACGTTCGCCCACGGGCCAGCCGGATCATCTTCGTCTTCCTGGCCGGAGGTCCCTCGCAGGGCGATCTGTTTGCACCCAAGGCGTACATCACGAGCAAGCATGGTCAGGAGATCGAGTCGCCGGTGGGCGACGACGGGCAGCTTCGCGTGGGCGTTGCTCGATTCCTGCCGATGGCTCCGGTCCAACCGGTGCGTCCCCGAGGGCAGTCGGGAATGATGCTGTCCGATTTGCTGCCCCATCTCTCGGGAGTGGCCGATGAACTGTGCCTGCTGAGGGCCATGGTCGCGGACAACAAGGCTCACGCGCCGGCGGCGTTGCAGTTTCACACCGGGCACATTTCCGAGGCGAGACCGTCGATGGGCGCATGGCTCAGCTATGGCCTGGGCACCGAGAACCGGAACATGCCCGGTTTCATCACGATTCATCCCCCTCGCGACGGACGGAACTACGGCGCCGGTTTCCTGCCGGCCATTCACCAGGGCACACCCTTGCGAGTGCCCCGGCAGGATGGCGAAGTCGCCATCACCAACCTCCGCGACCCCGACACCAAGCCCCAACTGCAGCGGCGACGGCTGGACTTCCTGCAACGTGCCAACCGACGACTGTTGAATCGTGCCAGGACCGATTCGCAAATGGAGGGCATCATCGAGTCGTTTGAATTGGCCTTCCGCATGCAGGCGGAAACGCCGGGCCTGATCGATCTGTCCCGGGAATCAAAGCAGACCCAGGAACTGTACGGTATCGGTGGCGGCCCCAGCGATGTGAACGGTCGCGCCTGCCTGATGGCAAGGCGGCTCAGCGAGGCGGGTGTCAGGTTCGTGCAGGTGACGATTGACGGCTGGGACCATCATGGTGACATCCGCACCGCCCTGCCCGGTTCGTGCGCCAAGGCAGACCAACCCATCGCAGGTCTGATCCGGGACCTCAGGAGGCGGGGCCTGCTGGAGGATACGCTGGTGATGGTCTCCGGGGAGTTCGGACGCACGTACTGGAGCCAGGATCTCTCGGGGACGAGCCCGATCGAAAAGCATGGCCGTGAACATCAGCAAGAGAGTTTTTGCACGCTGTTGGCCGGTGGCGGCGTGAAGCCCGGCCTGGTGCATGGCGAAACGGATGACTTTGGTTATCGGCCGGTCCAGGGACAGGTGCATCTGCACGACCTGCACGCCACGATTTTTCACCTGCTGGGCATCGATCACGAACGGCTGACCTACCGCCACCTCGGCCGCGACTACCGACTGACAGACGTCTACGGCCGGGTCGTTCAAGAAATCCTGAGCTAGTCCGCCTGCGGCGGATTGAAGCTCCTGGACCCACCCCGGGCTCCCCAGCCGTGGCGTTCAACCCGCCAGATCCGAATCACGCCGCCCGGCGGCGGGCGGGAGATGAGGGACCGGCAGCTACTCGTCGGCTTGGAAGCCATGGTCCTGGCGGCGGAGGGGGAGAGACGATCCCAGCAATGGCCGAAGTGTCTCTGATGCTTGACGAGGCTCTCGACCGCCAAGGCCGACGGGCAGCAGACGCTCAGCGAGCGTTATCACTTTTCGGGAAGGTACTTCTTCACAGGATCTGATTGCAACTCCTCAAGAGACCGACAAAACAGGAGACAACAGATCGCTGCTACGCTCACGACAATCATGACTTCTGCCAGTAGCAACCCAGCGTCGATTTGACCGCCTGCCCGCCCGTATGCCAGCAAGATGAACCTGTGGGCGGTTCGCGTTCCAACCTGCCAGGGCGGAAACACAGCCATGAGAAGAAGTATGAAGGAAGCAAAAACCACAGTTTTCCGCTGGGACGGACCAAGTGCCATGTCGATTTCCTTCTCGATTGCAGTGCTCTTTGCGCTAGCCACTTACTATCTCTTAGGAGTGGGGGTCAACTCTTGACACTCCGCATCCAAGCAGCCTGAGGGTCCTAATCAGGCCGTGATTGCGCTTCAACCCACTCCAGCACCCGATCGACGCCCCTGTCGCCTCGGAATCCGAATGGCCTGGCCGGTCGGCGCGGCTCAGTGGTCCCTACTGGATTTGAACCGGGTGACGTAACCCACCGCGAGCCCGAGGACTTACGTCAAACGCCGAATCAGCGCGCTGCAGAATGCGCTGCGGTTGGGGACGATTCGTCGCCAATCGACCCCGAGCTGGCCTACATGATCGAGATCTGGCCAACGCTGCCACCAGCCATCCGCGAGGCGATCCTGACGATGCTCAGGGCGGCGGAGTGAACCAACCGGCGGCCTCATGCACTCGCGGCGATCCAGTCGACCAGGATCCGAACCGACCCCCCCGCCCCGTTTGGGATGGAGTCACTGGCTTATCCCCTGTTCGCCGCCTCGGGGAGTGCGGGGCCACCACTTCAGGCTGGGGCCGCGGTTCAGCCCGCCGTAATGCTCGGCACACCCACGACTCATCTTGTGGCAATCGGAAAATTTTCAGATCATCACCGGCCAGCCTGGTCGAAAGAGATTTTCGACGCTCCCGCACTGCGCTGAATTCATTGTCTGACTCCCTGTACGGAGATTCAGCGATGCGTATGGGTGACTGGCTAGACGCAACGCGCTCGGCCTTCCGCTGTGGGCCAACCTTCCGACGGCGTTTTCGGAGGAAGCACAAACCGGCGACCTCTGCTGAGTTGCTGGAAGACCGCACGCTGTTGACCGTTTTCACGGTGAACACCACCACAGACACGATTGACGCCAATCCAGGTGATGGCATTGCTGCTGATCTCGACGGCAACACGTCACTTCGTGCGGCTGTGATGGAGGCCAATGCAATGGCCGGTGACAACACCATCACCCTGCCGGCGGGCACCTATTCGTTCACGATCACCGGAACACGAGAAGATGCCGCAGCCCAGGGCGACCTGGATATTACCGACACCGAGGGCACATTGACGATCAGCGGAGTTGAAGAATTGGCGTCGATCATCCACGCCAATTACGTCGATCGTGTCTTCGATGTTCACTCGGGAACCACGCTCGACCTGATCGGCATCACGATCAGTGGCGGCAGCGTGACGATGGACGCTGACGATGGTGGTGGGATCCGGAATCAGGGCACGTTGTCGCTGACCGATTCAACTGTCACGGACAACACGGCGGTCGAAGGTGGTGGTATCTGGACAAATGGAACGCTGCAGATGGTCGGCGTGACGGTGACCGATAATTTGAGCCGCTACGGTGGCGGCGACACGATGCTGGACGACGCCTCTGACGTAGACGAGTCCTTCGCCGAATGGGTCGACGCGGTGTAGGTGAAACCCAGAAACCGAACCGCCCCCCCCTTACCCCATTGGGGATGGAGTCCCTGGCTTATCCCGCGTTCGTCGCGATGGCGCCAGTTCCCGCTATCTCCTAGTTCGGTTATTCGAACGACCGTCGAGATAGTTCATAACCCATGGACACAATGTGATCGCGATGTGCAAGTTCTCGAAGCTGGAGATAACGTAATGCGACTCAGGGAATGGTGGATGCGAGGTGCCCGTTGGTCAGCATCAGCTTCACGAGCAAGGCGTCGCCAACGCTGGTGTGACATCCCGTCGGCAGTCGAACTTCTGGAGGACCGATTGGTCCTCTCCGGATTCCCGCAACCCGACTTCCATCTCACAGACGTCAACGAAACGTCCAACTCCACCGGCCAGGCCGTCTCACCCCGAGACTACCTCGAAGAGGTCTCGGCGTGGTACTTCGGCCACGCCACCTGACCGTACTGTCGAAGCCAGTTTGGCTTCCTCGACCAGATGCAGCAGGAGCTCGACTCCGAGGAGCCTGAATTGGCCATCAGCATCCTGGGCGTCAACGAGTTCGGCCAAGAGTCGGGCAACTCCCTGGTGACAGCCGGCCGCGACCTGCCCTGGCTGCAGGACATCGATGACGGCGGTGACGGCAACTCCGACACGTGGGATTCCTGGGACATCACCTCCCGCGACGTGATCATCACCGACTCAAACAATGTCCAGATCACCGCTTACAACCTGACCAACAACGACCTGGCCAACGCCGACAACTACGCCACGCTGAAGCAGTTGCTGATCGACGCCGCCTCGACCACGTCCGAGCCCGAGATCGCGACGATCGCTGACCAGACTCTGACGGCCGGTTCTCCTCTGCACATCCCGCTCAACGGCTTCGACCCCGCCGGCGGCCAATTGACGTTTACCGTCGAGAGTTCCGACCCGCTGGTCTCCGCCGAGGTGCTCACCGGCAACCGCAGCCTGAGAATACAGGTCAACGACTTCGGAGCGATGACATTCGAGTTGTTCGAAACGCGGACTCCGCGGGCAACGGCACAGATCATCGAGCTGGCCGAGAGCGGATTCTATGACGGCACGATCTTCCACCGGGTCATCGATAACTTTGTGATCCAGGGCGGCGATCCCACCGGCACCGGTGCCGGTGGCTCGACGCTCGGTGACTTCGACGACCAGTACCACGTCGACCTGCAATACAACCGAACCGGCCTGATAGGAATGGCCAAGACAACCGACGACACCAATGACAGCCAGTTCTTCATCACCGAGGGACCCATCCGGCACCTCGATTTCAACTACTCGATCTTCGGCGTGCTGACCGAGGGCGAGGATGTCCGTGCCGCAATCAGTGACGTGGCGACCGACGGCGTTCAACGTCCGTGGGACCCGGTGGTGCTGCACGAGGTCGAGATCTTCGATGACCTCGAAAACGGCGTCCTGATGCTCTCAGCCGCCGAAGAATCAAGCGGCCAGGCGACGATCACCATCACCGTCAGCGATTCACTCGGCAACCAGGCCTCCCGGAGCTTCGAAGCCACAGTCGTCACCGACCTGGACCCCAGTGCCAACGGCAACCCGTTCCTGGACGACATCGCCCCGGTCCGCATGGAAGCCAACTCCACAACCAGCTTCACGCTCACAGCCCAGGATGCCGAGGGAGACGCGGTGGAGTTCCTCGGAGAAGCCGAGCTGTCCGCCATCCTCTTTTCCAGTCAAATGCCCACCCTCCCCACGGAACTGGTCTACTCGGTCGATGCGACGACGGGAGTGGTCATCGTGACGGCGAGTGACAACCTGATCGGCGAGCACCAGGTCCGCGTCGGCGTCCGCAAGCCGGGCACTGTTGGAAACGACTCGACCATCGATTCTCAACTCGTCTCGATCACTCTCGGCGTGATCACCGTCGACGCCAACGACCATTCCTCCGGCACACAGGCCTCCGACGGCACGCCCGATACGATCTCGCTGCGCCGAAACGGCACCGACTACAATGTCTCAGTCAACGGCGAGATCGTCCGCACTATCGACGAGTCGCTCGTGCACGCGATCGACCTGGTCGGATCCAGCGACGACGATCTCTTCGAAATCGACTGCAGCAACGGACCACCGGTGATACCCGGAGGAGTGGCGATCACCGGCGGCAGCCAGCAAACCGCCGACGGCGATTCGCTCTCACTACACACCGGCAGCTTCGCCTCAATCACGCACCGCTTCACAGACGCCTCCTCGGGGACCATCACGCTCGAGACCAACGCCCCGATCAGCTACTCGGGCCTGGAACCGATCAGCGACACCCTGTTGGCCAATGACCGGGTCTTCGAGTTCGGTGACGGCGACGACCAGGTCACCGTGGGTGACGACTCGGACAACGCCAACGGGATCTCCAGGATCTCGAGCAGTGGTACCAGCGAAACGGTCGACTTCCGGATGACTCCCGGCGGACGGATCGTCATTCGCGGTGGCAACGGCAATGACCAGATCACGGCCGGAGACCTTGATCCGACCGTGTCCTCTTCTCTGACGGTCAGTGGCGACTCGGGTAACGACACGATCGATGCCTCGGCCATGACCGATCAGGTCACACTGGTCGGCGGAGGCGGTGCAGACAAACTGGTTGGAGGCAACAACAACGACAAACTCCGAGGTCAAGGAGGCAGCCTCGACACGCTGACCGGCGGTCCTGGGAACGACACACTGGATGGAGGTTCGGGTTACGACCAGGTTTTCGAATCCAAGGACAGCGACTTCACCGCCAGTAACACCGAGTTAGTCGGCGCGGGGACTGACACGCTAAACAACATCCAGGTCCTCAGTTTGACTGGCGGCGCAAGCAATAACACGTTTGACGGATCAGCATTCACCGGTCGGTTGTTCCTGAACGGTCGCGGTGGCCAGGACACACTGACGGGAGGTCCGGGTGCGGACCGTCTGTTTGGTGGAAGTGGCCGGGACCTGATCGTTGGTGGTAACGGTGGGGACGCTCTCTTCGGCCAGGGTGGCAACCTGGACACGCTGATTGGAGGAGAGGGTAACGACAAGCTCAATGGCGGGATTGGCAACGACGACCTCTCCGGTGGAAGTGGTGACGACACGCTGTCCGGAGAAGCCGGCCATGATTCGCTCGACGGCGGCGAGGGCGATGATCTGGTGAAGGAACGCAGCGACGGCAACGTGACTGTCACGGACGTCTTGCTCACTGACGGTGGGAACACGGACGCCTTGACCAGCGTGGAGACAGCCTATCTCAAGGGGGGCAACAGCAGCAATCTCTTCGATGGCAGTGCCTTCAGCGGTGATATGACCCTGATCGGCAGCGGTGGCAACGACACGTTGAAGGGTGGAGCCGGAAGTGATTATCTCAGCGGAAACATCGGGAACGACTCGATTGTCGGGAACGGCGGCGATGACATCCTGAAGGGGATGCGAGGCAACGACACACTCGCTGGACAGATCGGCGGCGACTGGCTTGATGGAGGTTCAGGCAACGACTGGCTTGATGGAGGTTCAAGCGACGACTGGCTTGATGGAGGTTCAGGCGACGACAGTTTGCATGGTTCCGTCGGCAACGACTCCCTTTACGGACGCATCGGTGACGACATCCTGATTGGCGGTGACGGCAGTGATACAATTGTTGCCGGGTCCGGAAACGACGGCATCAGCGGCGGTGCAGGTGACGACCACCTGAACGGCAACAATGGCAATGACAGCCTCTTTGGTGGAGTCGGCGATGACACGGTGTTCGGTGGTGGTGGCACCGACACCTTGCTCGGGGAGGACGGAAACGACCTCATCAACGGCAATGGGCAGCAGGATGTTCTGGCGGGTGGACGCGGTGCCGACACCATTCGTGACCCCGTGTCCGAGATCGACGAGTCGTTTGAACTGTTCGTCGACTGGATCGACGCTGCCTAGTCCTTCGCCGGGTCGGTCGACACGGTGTAGGCGGCGCTGGCAACCACCCCTGCCCCGGCCTTCAACCCGCCAGGAAGAAGACCTGGTCGAAGTCCTGCCGGTAGCACACGAAACCGGCATTCTGGTAACCTCCCGAGAAACCCAGCCCTGAGAGTTTCCAGCGACGCCGATGTTCGACTTCACACGTCGCGACTGCCTGGTATCACTAGCTGCGGGTGCCGGTGGCCTGTTCTCCACCTCACCCGGATTGGCCGCACCGACGGAGAAAGAAAAACGGTCCCTGACAACTCGGGGCCGCGGGGACGTGACCACACCCCGCTTTTTTCGGCATGACATTGGTACAGCACCCAATCGCCTGCATGAACCCTCGGTCGGTTCCGATGGCAACCTGTGGACCAGCCCGCTGGATGGCATCCTCTGGCGTTACCACTGTCCCAGTGGCGATGTCGAGAAGATCGACCTGAAGGCTCTGACCGGGCGAACCTGGAGGGGTCTGCACCTGTGGCCGATTGCCCATGGCCGGCAAGTCCTGCTGTGTACTCCCGGTTTGCCGAGGCTCTGGGTCTGGAACCGCGATTCCGGCCGGGTCAGCCAGCATCGATTTCCCCACCAGCGGCCGGCAGTCTACGGCGGACACGCGGTTCCGAAGAGCGATACGGTCCTGCTGTATGACACGCGGCATTCCGCGGTCCTGCTATGGGACGTCAAGCAACACAGCGGCGAACTGTTCCCGTGTCCCTACAAGCTCCGCGGCGAGCTCTACATGATGTTCGCCGATCCGCATCAGCCTACGTACTGGGGATCGACATGGAATGGAAACGACATTGTCCGCTTTGACTTGAAGTTGCGGCGCTGGACCGGCCATTTTCGTCACCCGTCGCCCACTGCCTCGACCATCGTGGGCGGCCGCCTCTTTGACGGCAAGACGCTCTACGTCAGCAACATGTTCCAGGGCCAGCTTGTTCCTCTCGATGCGGACACCGGCCAATGGGGCAAGCCGATTCCCGTCCCGGGCTTCGGCAAGTGGTTTGGTTATCTCAGTGGCGGGTTCCTCTTCGGGGATCACCTCTACTTCGATCACTCCACCTGGACCGGCGGCAACGGGTCGATCGATGGAAAGCCGCACCATTTCATCGGCAGTTGGACAGTCTTCGATCCCGGAACGCGGAAGTTCTCGCGTCTCGACTTCCCCACCCGTCCCGGCGAACGGCTCTCCAACCTGCAATCTGATTACGCGGCCACGTACAAGGACAACCTGTTCCTGGTCGCCGTCAACCGCCAGGCCCCGCGTACGGCCATCGTGCTCAGAAGCACTCCTCTGCCAACTGGCCGGCAGCCGGTTGAATAATTTCAGGAACCGGTGTCAGATCCGCGAGGTGGCTCGTGGTGCTGCGGCCGGCGCCCTTCGCATTCGCTCACGAAAAGCAGGTGTCGCCGTGAGCACCGCCATTTCATCGACACCTACGACACAGTGCCGACCAGGAATCCTCGCATCGCCGCCAGGAACGCCTCCGGCTCATCCTG
>Ga0310123_10000702_pt1 | contig 29532 bp, 27 predicted proteins | sample CB6_AW_1057_MG_FD_203505 | JGI IMG/M metagenome (GOLD analysis project Ga0310123, IMG submission 203505) | Marine microbial communities from Western Arctic Ocean, Canada - CB6_AW_1057 | ecosystem: Environmental > Aquatic > Marine > Oceanic | place: Canada: Western Arctic Ocean | collected... | reverse complement strand
GGCCGTCGATGCTCCTGCGACGTACCGGCTGCCGATAACAAAATCGGTTCTTGGATCATTCAACGCCGCGACCAATTCGGGAATCATCTGAGGAGGATGAGACAAATCCGCATCCATAACCAGCAGTATTTCACTATTTGCAGCGTGCATTCCGGCAATTACAGCACTCGACAGACCGCGTTCCCCAACTCGGACAATCAACTGTACCGGATAGGATTCTTGCAAAGTTTCGCAAATCTGTGGTGTTTTGTCCGGACTATCGTCATCGACAATAATGATTTCTGCAACGATCCCATTTGACTTAGCGGCTTCATGAATCTGCGGAACCAATATCGGAAGATTATCAGCCTCGCAATAAGTTGGAACGATGACAGAAACTTGCGGCACCGTGTTGCTCCTGAAAATTTGTGATTAGCACGAAGATCACATGTAACACCATTCGAGTCAATTAGTTCGATGACCGTTCGCAACTTGACATTAGACGTTCACGCATTTCAGGTCCAGCGCGCTGCAGAACGCGGCCAGTAAAATTCAGCTGCAGACCAGATGACCTGCTATCGTTATGATTTTTTCGTCGTTAGGATATAGGTGATTTCGGTCGAACTGGGACCTCGGGAGATCCAGGTGTTGACAATGGACGACGCATCTTCATTCGTACCCAAGAAAACAAACACGGGATTCTGGCTGACGGCCCACACTTTCAACGATCTACAGGATCGGATTCGTGATCAGCGAGTCGTTCTGCCGATCTGCTCGCTGGGAACGCCGGTTGCTCAACTCCAAGAACTAGCCCCGCTGGTGCTTCCGCCGCTCTATCACGAAGCCTTGGACGTCGAGTTGAAATCGACCATCCTGCATCGCATTGAAGAGTGTTTTCCATTTTATCATAGGACTCGCAAGCGCGTGCAATGGAAAGGAAAAATCAGCATCGTCGAGCTACCCAAAGAACAGCACCCACCGCCGCAAGCGCCGATCGTCGCGTTTAGCGCGGACACGGCCGTTGAACAACACGGTCCGCATCTACCGTTGGCAACCGATGCGATCCAAAGCCATGCCGTGTTGCGTCACTTGACTACAGAATTCGATGATTTTCTGATCGCGCCATCCGTGAATTATGGACACTCAACGTGGGGTTTTCCGTTCGGATTGAGCATTGATTTGACTCCACCGTTGGTGACTAACTACGTCACCGGTTTTGCGAACGCGATTCATGAATGGATCGCTCCCGAAGCAGTGTACGTGGTCGACGTGAATGGTTCGATCATCCACAGACGGGCCGTCCAGGACGGTCTGGCACAAAGTCGCATTGATCGCTTGGTTTACCGATGGCTCCACGAGCCATTGGTCGAATTCGCTGCCGAATGCGGAGACCAGCACGCCGGCGGCATCGAGACTGCGTTGGTCGAACACATCAGTGAAGATCTTGTCGATCCACACTGGTGGCCTGAAAAATACATTGAGCTGGTCCTGGACCAGATGTCTTACGACACTGCCATCTTGTTGAGCCCCACTTTGCCCCGATTGATCGAATACGTCGAAGCTCGCACGCTGAACGGAATCGTGGGCGACATTCGCAATTATTGGGAAGTGGATGCGTCGCAAATGATGGACCGAATGCTAAACCTTGCAAGGAATGACGTATCGCAACTCATCCGTGCAGTCAACTGATTCGTGTCCTGGATATGAACATGCTACAAGATGGTCCTGATGTGGCGCGGCCATGTCGAGTGATCATAACCAGCCTGTACGGTGATGCCTACATTCCCGATAGCCTCGGTGCTAGTGATCTGCTAAAGTTCGCAGTCGCTCGATACTGCGTCACTGAACTGGATTCATTCGAAGATGTTCCGACATCATCAAAGCGAATCAGTGCTGACCTTTGTGACTTCTTTCACCCTGTCAGTGGTCTTGATCTTACTGGCAGTAACATTCTGGACGTTTGGTTGGTTGCCAACTCCTGTCGGACGACCCGACACGAACTCGTTTCGTAGTACGGCACAGAACAAAACTTTCCGAGAACCCAACGCTATACCAAATCGAATCGGTCTGGTTAACCGAGTTTCCGTGAATCTGGCCGACAAACACAATCCATCGTTACAACAAACTGCGAAGCGTAACGACGGTCAACTAGCTCGAACGTCACACATTGCTCCTCAATTGAAAGGGGTGGACCTGCAAGGACGACTGCACCGATTGGGACGATCACCGAATTCCAAGGCGGTTGCGATTGTTTTTCTGTCAACGGAATGTCCCGTCAGCAATGGCTGTATTCCGATTCTGAACCGGTTGGCCGATCAGTATCGCGACAAGCAAGTCGAATTCTATGGAGTCATCTCAGACCACACCGTGACTCGCAGCGAAGCATTGCATCATCACCGTCAATATAGAATTCGATTTCAAATTCTGTTTGACACATCGGGCGAATTACGTCGACAACTTGGACCAACGCACACCCCGCAAGCATTCGTTCTCGATCCGTGGGGTCGCGTGCTTTACAGCGGAGCGATTGACAATCAATACGTAGGACTAGGACGAAAGAAGCGGCAGGTAGATCAATCGTATTTAGCCAGCACTCTTGCAGCCGTCATCGCTAACCAACCGATTCGGGTAACGACCACAGAACCGATTGGCTGTTTGATTGAACAACCACAAAACGACAGGCGGCCAAGTGACATCACCTATGCACGCGACATTGCTCCGATCATTCAGGCCAATTGCGTTGACTGCCACCGACCGGCAGCCGTGGCACCGTTTCCATTGACCAACTACCAGGAAGTGAGCAAGCGAGCCAGACAGATTCGTCTGGTAACGCAGTTGCGCGTCATGCCACCATGGAAACCGATTTCCAACTTTGGCCACTTCCGCGACGAACGACAATTGTCCCGGCGAGAAATTGCACTCATCGCTACCTGGGTCGAGTCCGGAAAAGTTTACGGCGACCCGGCCAACATGCCACCACCAAAACGGTTCGTCAACGGCTGGCAGCTCGGCACACCGGACTTGGTCTTGCGAATGTCCGAACCGTTTCACGTGCCTGCCGAAGGTGCGGACATTTATCAGTACTTCGTAATTCCAACTGGCCTGAAAGAAGATCGATTGGTGGCGGCAATCGAATACCGTCCCAGCAATCCGCAAGTCGTCCATCATGCCAGTTTCCGATACGACAATTCCGGCACAGCGCGTCGACTGGACGCAGCCGATCCAAGACCAGGCTATCAGCGTTTCGGCGGTTGGGGCTTCAATTCTGGTGGCACGTTGGGTGGTTGGGCCTTGGGTGTCTTGCCGCACCGCTTCCCAGCTCACATGGGACGGTTGATCAAAAAGAACTCCGACTTCGTACTGCAAACACATTACCATCCCAACGGCAAGTCAGAGCAAGACCAGTCTATGGTCGGCCTCTATTTCGCCCCAAAGCCGGCCCATACACACGTTGGCGAACTCTTCGTCGCTAACATGAATCTCGAAATCCCGCCCTGTGAAGAACGCTACCATCATCAAGCTTCATACACGCTTCCGGTCGACACGGTCGTGCATTCCGTACTGCCACATATGCACCTGTTAGGCCGAGAATGCAAAAGCACGGCGACACTCCCGGATGGTCGAATCAAGCCACTGATTTGCATCACGGACTGGGACTTCAGTTGGCAGGAGTCGTACTTCTACGCGACGCCTTTGCGACTCCCGAAAGGTACACGCATCGATTTCGAAATCTACTACGACAATTCCGAGTCGAACCGGATGAACCCGCACTTTCCACCCAAACGCGTCTACTGGGGCGAACAATCCACCGAAGAAATGGGCGTTTGCTTCTTTGACGTCACGACTGATTGCGCCGAAGATCTAAAGGAACTGATACGGCACAACCGCGCATACACCGCACTTGAGTCTCGACAACTCTTCGGGCGCTTCGTCGGGACACCTTTAGAGCCCGGTACAGCAAACAAAATGCAGTCGTCCGACGCAACAAATTGAACGTGGAACATCCAACGTTAAAACACTTTTCGTCTAACCTGGATTATTCACACAGGCCTGATCGAGGTCTCGCAATATGCTGCCGGAGCAGTGCAAACGTGTCGAAAGAGATCCGCACGCTGTTCACGGCATGACCGTGGTTAGGTGACCGAAACTCCGGCACAGGCAGTGTTTGCCCGATCCGGCCTACACGTTCTAGGCTTTATCTCAAAACTAATTAAAACCTGAAGCACCAGAGATCTGACAGTTCACCGAATCATGTCTTCTTAGCGAACCTGTCATAAAGAAACTTCACACTCCAATAACCTAATCTCTCTTCCCTTTATATTTTTCGAGTTCTCAAATTACTAACAGTCTATGACTATTTGCAATTTACCAATCTGGAACACTCCATATTTTCAACTATTCTCATTTTGTTCAGCTAGCGGCAGTTCGATTTGCAACAAACAGAGCCTGCGGAACTTGAATAAACGGGGCTAGCTCCGGCTGCCGACATCATGGCGAGACTAAAATAAGAAGCCAACGGCAACTACACAAAATGATAAATTTTCGGTGTTCCGCTTTAAGGAAGTGGACGCGTCTCATTACGAAGCACGTCGCCACTGGAGGCAGCAAAGCCGCATCCGAAATTACCGTCATCCAATTGGCTCGGCCTACTCAATCCTGGAATTCGAAGACGGTCGGTCGCGTCCAATGAAACGGACCGCTTCTGCCTTTGGGAAGGCTGAATTGCGGGTGTCCCATTTTTGCAAAGCATTGTCCAGAAATTCAGTAAATCTTTTTATGCTAACCCTTCCGCCAAGCACAGCCAGTTTCGTGCCATCTGGATCGATCACCGCGTAGTACGGCAAACCAAAGCCGAATTGATCCTGCTGGAGTTTCCTGTTGCTTTCATCTTCAGGCGTTCCACGGTCCGTGTACAACTTTGCTAACACCATCCGTTCAAATCGCTGCACGACAGCAGGCTGGGAGAACACACGGTTCTCCATCTCCTTGCAAGCACTTCAGTATTTACCTGTAAAGTCCAGAAACACAGGCCAATTCTGCTCCTCTGCGATACTGATTGCCCGGTCGAATTGATTGTAAATCCAGGGAAGTTTCGGTCTGCCATGCTCCGGCAAGATTGCTTCCACTGAACTGCTGAGCGATCGGCCAAAGAGCCCAGATGAGAAATACAGTGCTCCCGCCAGAAAACACACAACCCAACCCAAGCGGCTGATGCTAATTTCTTCGACAAACTGCTTCTTTTTCAATCTCAACTGGCTCAGTAGGTATATAGCAGCTGCCAGTGCTAGTACCGCCCAGGCGGAAAGCACGAGGTTTCGCGAGAAAAACCGGGTCCCTAATCCTGATTCGGCCTTGACGATGAAGTAAAAAATCGTGCCCAGAACCACAAAGCCCATCGTAACTTTCACCTCGTTCATCCAACCGCCGACCTTAGGCAATCGACCGAGTAGCCCGGGAACCAAAGCAAGTACGAAGAACGGTGACGCCAAAGCAAGTGAATATGCGGCTAGACCGATGATCGGCCAAGTCCACTCGCCCTGCGTCGACCACACCAACACCTGACCCACGAATGGACCCGTACACGGCGTAGACATGACTACGAATGTTAGTGCCATGAATATAACGCCGACCAGCCCACCTTGTGCTTCGCGCGATGATGTAAACTGGACCAAGAACGTAGGCACTTGCAGCTCAAAGACGCCAAACAATGCTAGGGCCAAAATCGCCAAGATTAAAACCATCGCGAGATTGAACCACCAAAACCCTCCTAGACGCATGAACCATGGCCCCAGTAGCACACCGAGCAACGTAAATGTACAGACGATCGTGACCAAGTAGATCGTTGCCAAGGCTGGCGATGACCGACCCGTTGTCTTTGACTGATTCAAAAAGAATCCAACAGTAATGGGAACCATTGGAAAAACGCAGGGAGTCAAAATTGACACAAATCCGCTGAAGACGGCGACCAGCACAAATGTCATCAGGCTCTGCTTAGACCGCAATAAGTCATCCTCCGGACCTGATGCACCGCCTGACTGATCAGGCGATAGCTGGTTTACGTTAGTTGACTCGGCTTCCAATTTCGGATCGACAAATGACGCATGCTGTTCAACGACTTTTCCAAGTAGAAACGTGATAGGCCGCATAGACCGACATTCTGTGGATTTACAGACTTGGTATGTGACCCTCCCGCTTACTCCATAGCCGTCCGATTCATTCACTGGAAGCACTTCAAATGTCCGACTCCAGGTCACTTCGCCGTGATGCAGTTGTTGCAGTCTTTCGGCCGCCAGCTTGGTCTCCGGCGATTTATTGGGTTTGAACAAGTCGTCAATAGGTCGTAATCCAGTGATATTCTCGAGAAAAATCCTCGTGGGTTTACCAAAATTCTTCGGGTTGTGCGTCACCGCAAAGGTATGCCAATCCTGGTCCAACTTAGCGCCAACTACCAAGGTTACCCGATCACCCGGCTTGGCATTCTCCGGCGACAGCTTGAATTGCCACACAATCGGCTGCGGGATCTCATGTCCTCCGAGCAGCATGCGGACCGGCCTTGATTGAGTGTGGAATCGAATAACTGGTAAAGGCTTCTTCTTCGAAAGTTCGTCCGTTCCACCACGTCGAACCGCTGACAGTGCCACTTGAATTGGTTCCTTCAGCAGCCGGCACGTGGTTTCGGTGCAAACTTGAAAATCCAGTAAGCCGGTGATCGCAATTTGTCTAACGTCGATATTGGGTTGGATCCGGTACTTACGCGTCCAGGTGACGTGGCCATAGAACTTTTCGACGTGACCGTTAAACTCGTCCTCTTCAGATTTCGGTGCCCGATCCGACTGGAATTCATCGACAATTGGAGTCAGCCCTACCTCTTTGATTTCGATCTTAGTACCGCCACCGAAGTCACGATTGGTGGAATAAGTGTAGCTGTCCCTCGGCAAGGTGACGATAATCGCGAGCGTGACCTCGTCACCTGGCCGCGTATTCGCAGCAGTCAACTTGACTTGGACTTTCGGGTCACCGGTCGCTAGTCCTCCGAGCAATACAGAGTCCTTTCCAAACAAGTCATTGAATTGGCCCGGCGCCCGGACGGCAAACAGCGTGATACAAGCGATCACGATCGCAGCAGACAACCCAAACTGCCGGAACTTTTGGTGAACGTGCATGTTTTCAATTCCCATCCTCATGAAAAAATGAGCAACTCACAAAATCTTGATTCTAGTTGCTATGCACTCAACTGCATCGGCGTGGAGGCACCTTGTTGTTACACATATTGTTGTAATCCACCTGGACATCGCCTCGTTTGGACGCAACTGAGTTTAGGTAGTTCCAATTCCCAGACCTACAGGCTTAAGCTTTCGGGTTCTGAAACTTTGGGCCAGCCAATTCAGTAGCCCAGGCCATCGGCCTGGGTTACTGGGCGTGTTAGACCAACGCCAAGCCCCAACGAGACGCTAACAGTTGTGTATAACGACGAAGGGACGCCACCGTTTTTTTGCGAAACGGAACACTTCATGCGCTGCAACCGGTTTGACTTTGGCGTCCGTTCAATCCGGCTGGACTGACCGCAGTGGCTTATATCAGCCATAAGACTTGAAGTCCAGCCGGTGTTGTCAGAACACCGACGTCATCGAAAATACTTCTTTTAGGAAACAGGCTAAATCAGTACACTGTCTGCCTCTTGTAAGGACGATCGATTGTATGGTTGATGAGACCAATGACATGGAACAATTGCTTGGGAGTATCAGTGATGGAACTCCTTTTTCCGCCGATTGGCATGAATCGCTCCGAAAAATTCTGGGTGAATCCGCTTGTCGTCAGCTTGGGTTTTATGTAATCCCTCCTGAGTTGTTACTTTCAGTTGTGATTCCAGTTTACGACGAACAGGATTCGCTGTGCCTGTTGATCGACCGCGTAAGGGCAGTTCCAATTCGCAAAGAATTAATCTTAGTTGACGATTGCAGCACCGACGGCACACGTGAAATTCTGAAAGCTTTGGAAGCCACTGTTGCAATGCAATGCTCGAATCCCGACAGCAACTCTCTATCGGATTCGACCGCAGATTGGCTGGAACAGCTCCGAGCACAAGGCCCTGATCCATTGAACTCGATTCATGTGCACTACCACGAAAAGAACATGGGTAAGGGGGCTGCCGTACGTACTGGAATCGCAGAGTCCCGAGGCGACATTGTCCTGATTCAAGACGCTGACTTGGAATACGATCCCAGTGAATACGCTCGGCTGATGCATCCCATCATCGAGAACAAAGCTGACGTCGTTTTCGGCAGCCGCTTCTTGGGAGACCACCCGCACCGCGTCCTCTATTTTTGGCACTACCTGGGCAACAAGTTACTGACAACAATTTCCAACTGCTTTACGAACCTGAACCTGACCGACATGGAGACATGTTACAAGGTGTTCAAGCGCGAGGTAATCGAGGAAATTGGCCCCAAACTGCGGCAGAACCGATTTGGAATTGAACCCGAATTAACTGGAAAAATCGCCCGGCGTGGATATCGCGTGTACGAGATGTCAATCAGCTATTCTGGACGTACGTATGAACAGGGTAAGAAAATTGCTTGGACAGATGGCGTATTGGCGCTGTGGTATATTGTGCGTTATGGCTTGGCTGATTGAGGTTCGCGTGCTGCAGCTCAGATTGTCACCCGGCTGACTGTAGTGTAATCTTCAGTTTGAGAACATTACCGAGCTGTCAGGTAATGCACGCCGTCCACGGAATGGACACAGACAGCCGAAGTTACGTCCACCGGACATTGATCTGCCAATTTTGGAGACGACATGGGGACATCCTCCCCGAAGAATTCGAATCTAAAGCCGACTTCGTCCCCGCTTCCGAAGCGGAAAAAGCATGAAGACGAGTCGCCGCGGCCGCCATCTACCTTCCCGTGGCTGTTCGTCGTGCTGTTCTTGGTAATCGTCTTTCTGTGGGTCTGGCACAAGTCGCCTTCGAACGTTGGAACGCGTGTTCCTTACAGTCTATTTTGGAAACAGTTGGAGGCGGGAAACGTTGTCGAGGTGAGATTTCACGGTCAGGTTCTAACTGGGAAGTGGTCAGAAATCCCACTGGAATCCGAAACCGGCGACAAGAAATTGACGGATACGTTTAACACATATATTCCGCGCCCTGCATTTGAGAATCCCAAGCTGGACGAATTGCTACATAAAAAGAACGTGAACGTCGATGCGAGAGAATCAGATCCGGGCCTCGGACAAATGATCATCTGGATGCTGCCGGTGATCTTGCTAATTAGTTTTTTTATCTACACGATGCGGCGAACAGCGGATCCGATGGGCACGGGGATGCTGGGGGGATTTACACGCAGCCCAGCGAAACGGTTCCGCCCAACCGAACAGCGCACGACGTTTGATGATGTGGCCGCGATGGAACAGGCTAAGTCCGAATTGCTGGAAGTGGTCGAATTCCTGAAGAATCCGGAAGATTTCCAGCGACTGGGTGCGCAGATTCCAAAAGGTGTGTTGTTAATGGGACCGCCTGGCACTGGAAAAACCCTGTTGGCGCGAGCGACGGCGGGCGAAGCTGAAGTACCGTTCTTCTCGATCAATGGTTCCGAGTTCATTCAGATGTTCGTCGGCGTCGGAGCTAGCCGGGTCCGTGATTTGTTTCACACCGCCAAGGACAACTCACCTTGCATCCTGTTCATCGATGAGATTGACGCCGTCGGCCGTGTTCGCGGAGCCGGACTGGGCGGAGGCCATGACGAGCGTGAGCAGACGCTGAACCAGATCTTGAGTGAAATGGACGGCTTCCAACAAAACGAGGCGGTCATTGTCTTAGCGGCGACGAACCGTCCTGACGTACTCGATCCAGCCCTACTGCGTCCCGGGCGTTTTGATCGGCACGTGACCATTGATCGCCCAACCAAGGAAGGACGCGTCGGCATCTTGAAAGTCCATTGCCGCAAAGTTCCGCTGGCGGACAAGATCGGCCTGGACAAAATTGCATCCTCGACAATTGGATTTTCCGGGGCTGACTTAAGAAACCTGGTAAACGAAGCGGCCTTGAATGCAACCCGTAGCGGCAAAGACGCTGTCGACGAGGAAGACTTCGAAATGGCTCGCGATCGCGTGTTGATGGGGCCCAAACGGGAAGAGGTGTTAAACGAACACGAAAAGAAGATGACGGCCTACCACGAAGCGGGCCACGCGCTGTTGGCCTGGTTGCTGCCAGATGTCGATCCCGTGCACAAAGTGACGATCATCCCTCGCGGACGCGCTTTAGGCGTCACACAACTGTTGCCAGACGAAGAGCGATATCATATCGGCGAAAGACGGTTACATGCACAGTTGGTGATGATGCTCGGCGGTCGTGCTGCCGAAAAAGTGGTCTTTGACGAATATTCGGCCGGAGCAGAGGACGACCTGAAACGGGCAACTCAGTTAACCAGAAAAATGGTTGGACATTGGGGCATGAGTGATGCAATCGGCCCGGTCGCGTTCCGACATGGGGAAGACCATCCGTTCTTAGGAAAGGAAATCCACGAACAACGCGAGTACAGTGAGGAGACCGCTCACATAATCGATCAAGAAGTTCAACGGTTCCTGACGAATGCGTCAGATCGAGCGTTCAAGGTCCTCAGTGATCACCGCGATCAACTCGATCGGTTGGCGCAAACGCTGTTGGATAAGGAGACTTTGGGAAAAGAGGCTTTGACAGAAATTATCGGCGAACCAGTCCAAGTCACCGAGGATGCCGGCTAGTTTTTGACATATTAGACGAACACTAAGCGCCCAACTGGGCACTACTATTTGTATATAACAATGAGGGTAAGGCTCAACAAAGATGTGGACAATGGGCACCCTGCATTTTGGAAAATTCGAAAGTCGAGATAAACAGTCACGAGTTCTCAAAAGCTAACACGATGATGAATCATACGCCTGTCGCCTACGGCCCTCTTATCGATGTTCATCGCCGCGCTGGCGCTGAATTGGAAACTGTCGATGGTTGGCTGGTTCCGAGCCGCTATCCCGTTGAGCCGGAAAAGAACTCGGACGTAATCGTCGATGTTTCGCACCAAACTGTCTTTGAAATAAATGGACCGAACACCGCAACGAATCTGCGTTCGTTGTATGGCAAGGATGTACAGGTTCGATCGATATGCCTCTCTGATTCCGTCCAAGCCTATCGATTGACCGATGAACGCGCAGTCATTTTTGGAAAAACCAACGAGCCCCAGGCAATCAACGTGACTGGCGGGTGGGCATCGATTGCACTGTTCGGGCCTAACAGGCGAAAACTACTGAGTAAGATCACCGCCCTGGATTTGCGAGATTGCGCGCTGCCAGAACATCACTGCTGCCAAGGACCGATCTTCGGTGTGAATACACTGTTCGGTCGATTCCAGAACCACTACGAATTGCACACCGGCCCTGATTCAATAGAATTTCTGTGGGAAGTCTTTCTGGACGCCGGCCAGGAATTCCAATTGCAGCCAGCAGGACGAAATTTTTATTTACAGGAAATGGGTTCGTAGATGCAGACTGATTATTCGTCCTGTTTCTGCCTATCACGCAACCAGTCACTCGCACGGTTCAGCTTGCGCTTCTCGGATGCTGTCAACGAGCCGAGACCCTGAGTATGCACTTTTTCAAGCAGGGCATCCAACTGTAATTCGACTTCGACTTGCTTGTGTTCCGCACGACGGCGGTCTCGCCACTGCTGAAGCAATCCTCGACGCAGCTGGCTCGGCGTCTCCTCGGTTCGTTCCAGACTGGTATAACCCTGTGAAAAATCGTACCCCATGAAAGACTCGTCGTAACGCTCGCCCGAACGAAGCTGAAAAGACTCCTGCATATTTAACACCAACAAGATAGAGCCGATGACGACGACCCAAATTCCGTTAAAATCATCACCGTCAATCAACAACCCGCCAATCATCATCACAAACGCGAAAACGAATCCAATCCGGATGTAGATTTCGGCCCCTGTTTCACTCCCCATCCGAGAGGACAACCAAGCCTGAAGCATTCGTCCTCCATCCAGTGGAAAGACCGGAATCAGATTTACCAAGAGCAGGACCCAGTTGGCGGCGAAGATTAGAACGAGAAATTCTCGGATAACGTCGTTAGAAATATCGCCGATCGGCATCACCAATGGGTTGAGGACCGTTTGAGTATCGTATGATGACCACCAGCCCGGTATAGTTACCATACACAGAATCAGATTAACTATTGGTCCAGCAGCAGCCGTCAGGAACTGGGATGAAAATGTCCCGGCCGGTCGCACGAACGCCAGTCCACCCAACGGCCAAATCAGGATTTCGGCACCAATACCTCCGGTCACTCGCACCGCCCAAATGTGTCCGAGTTCGTGCATCAGCACGCTAAATAACAGAATCGCGCTGAACACCAAACCGAGTTGGAGATTGTCTATCCGATAGCAAAGAACAAGGATCAACAGCGGGAAACAGACGCTGACTCGCACCTGTGTGTAGAACCAGGTGCCGATCGGAAAAGACCAATACAACGAGCTTTGCCGGTTCATGGAGAATAGGACCGCATCAACGAATTGCGAGTCGGCTCAACGGGACGCCCACGCGTTGAGTTGATCGATACCGTACAGACGACCCATGACTTCCGTCGATTCTAGCAGATTAGCGAGCCGACTCGCAATTCCCTTCAGTACATGATGCTTCATCGATGACTTGCCCTAGCATCGCTGCGACGCCAACAATCACCTGCCAGGCCAACGATTCCGGCCGCAGTTCATTCGCGGTGGAAATAGCCAACACGCCGACAATGCAATCGGCTTGGCGAATCGGAACGGCTAAAGACTGCCGAGCCTGAAAACGAGCCAACCAGCTTTCTGACGTGCCCGCAGTGTACCGATCATTCGTCAATGTGACTATTGCCGGAGCTTCGTTAACGAAGGATTTGACGATTCCTAATCCCGTCTGTTCCAAGGAGACGCTTTCAGTGGCGGCTGCGAACTGTTCCTTGACACCTGGGGCCATGTCGGCAGCCGCCCTGAAGCCGATTCGCAACAATCGTTTGTCTGTATGGCGCCAAATCCCGACCGCCCTCGCCCGTGTGGCGGCCAGTAAATCATCCAGTGCCTGATCAGCCGAACGTCCTGCTGACAAACTCGCACGAATGTCGCCACTAATTTGTTGGGCCAGGACAAAAAAAGACATTATCATCAAATTGAACTGGACATTTCAAAATGTGGTTCAGCTGTTCTCAACCCCAGTACCGCTCACCATGCCAATTGAACACCGGCGTTGCTTCGACTTCAACGTCGCCGTAAACCTTGGTTTGACACGACAAACGCAACTCGTTTTCGTGACCTATCCGTCCAAAAAAAGTGCACGACATCGGCGGCGGGGCCACACTCATCTTCACGATGTTCATCTTCTCCCACAATCCCTGTTGGCTGACGTTTTCGACACCCTGATGGATCATGACCCTGCACGTGGTACACATGCCCAATCCTGGACAATGCAAGTATTTGTCAAGCCCCGCGTAGACCTCAACACCGGCCTTCATTGCCACCTTGCGCAAGTTCGCGCCGTCTTCGACTTCAACCTCTTTGACAACTTTCTTGTCTTTCACAAATTTGACAGTTGGCATTTATCTGTTTCCAATTTCCATCAACACAATTGGCAACCGCTGAACAGACTACTGATCGAATCATAATTAGCGAGAACAAAAACTTCCAGATTATAGCACTTTGCGTTTGTGCAGGCTCAATTCAATGACCCACGAACATTCGCCAACCGACTTGCCTTTCACCTGGACATTAGATTGAATGAGATCTGTTGTAAGCATATTGTGAATGGGGTTGATCAATGGAAATTCGGCTCACGACCAGCGAATGGAATCAAGCCCAAGCAGAATGGCTACTCGTAAGCGTTTTCCAATCAGACGAGTTGCCTGGTCCGCTCGCCACTTTAGATGATGCGTTAAGTGGACAGTTGACTCGACTACGCCAATCGGGAGATTTGACAGGCAAGTTGGCCGAAATATTGGCTCTCCCTGACGTTCCGGGAATTGCGGCCAAACGGCTACTACTGATCGGGCTGGGGAATCCAGCCGAGCTGCAACGGGCCGATTTTGATAAAGCGATGACGACGGCTATTCGACACGTCTCGACAAAAAAATCTGTCAGCGTTGCGGCCGCACTTCCTCACGTCTCCGGCGACTTGATATCTACGGCTGACTGTGCCCAGGCCACGGCTATCGCAGCTTGTGTCGGGTCTTTCGGGCAGGACTTGTACCGTGAGGAGCCAGGACGATTTCCTTTATCCGACGTTGAAATCCTCGTCGAAACGGATAGACGACATGCGACTGTCGCTGATGCAATCCAGAAGGGAACGATCCTGGGCGAAGCCATCAATCTGACACGTGAACTGGTCAACCGTCCTCCTCAGGAAATCTTTCCTGTTAGCTTTGCCGAGAAGGCCGAGCGTCTTGCTATTGAATGCGGACTCGGTTGTGAAGTCCTCGACGAAAATCAGTTGAACGACGAAAGAATGGGCTCGCTGTTAGCCGTAGCCTCTGGCAGCGATCAACCGCCGCGAGTAGTCGTTCTGGAACATCGCGGCGCGGACGACGATTTGCCGACTCTAGCATTGGTCGGCAAGGGAGTCACATTCGACAGCGGCGGGTTGTCACTGAAGTCGACCGACAGCATGAAAATGATGAAGAGTGACATGGCCGGAGCAGCGACCGTATTGGGCGCGATGTCGGCCATCGCCCGCCTTAAGCTACCGGTTAACGTTGTTGGATTCCTGGGCTTGGTTGAGAACATGGTCAGCGGCCGGTCTTACAAAATGGGAGATGTTTTGACTGCCCGTAATGGAATCACAATTGAAGTCTTGAACACGGACGCCGAAGGCCGGCTGGTGCTGGCGGATATCTTGAGTTATGCCATTGATCGGGGTGCTGACAAGCTGATCGATCTGGCGACGCTCACCGGTGCCTGTGTCGTAGCGCTTGGCGAAGACGTGACGGGTGTGTTTACGAACAATCAACCGTGGTGCGGTGAAGTCCAGGCTGCCGCGAAGCGATGCGGCGAGAATGTCTGGCAATTGCCAATGTTCAAACAGTATGCCGAACTCATCAAGAGTGACGTTGCGGATATCAAAAACGTCGGTGGACGCTGGGCCGGCGCGATCACGGCTGCCAAGTTTCTCGAAAAATTCGTTGGCAACATACCCTGGGTCCACCTAGACATTGCTGGTCCATCGTTTGCCTCCAGTAACAATGCTCACCGAGAAGGCGGAGGTACGGGCTGCATGGTCCGCACTCTAGTCGAAACCGCGACAACGTTTTCCGAAGAGAAGTAATCGTGAACTTCCCCTCGAACGATCGGCGAAGAGCTGTGGCATGCATGCTCAGCCACGCCAGCGTCCTTGGTATACTTCGCAAGATAAAATCAGCATTGAAACTACAGGAACACGTTGCGATCAATGTCAATTTTACACGTCTCAGAGGACCAGGTCCGGGAATTGATCGATATGCCAGCGGCCATCGACGTGGTGGACGAAGTGTTTCGTCAACTCGCTACGGGCAATGCATACAACGTTCCTCGAACACGTGCTGCTGCACCAGGCATTGTCTTGCACACGATGTCGGCCTCAGCCGAGTACTTGGGACTCGTCGGCTGGAAAGCATACACAACGACAGAGCAGTCGGCGCGGTTCCACGTCGCGGCATACGATATCGCGACCGGTGCCATGGTTGCGTTGATTGAAGCCGATTATCTGGGACAACTGCGGACCGGTGCTGCCAGTGGCGTGGCAACAAAGTACATGGCCCACGCTGATGCGATTACTGTCGGCATTTTCGGAAGCGGCCTACAAGCTCGAACGCAATTGCAAGCAATGTGCGCCGTTCGCAATATTAAATACGTCGAAATTTACAGCCGCAACGAACAACGGCGAGACCATTTCGCGCAACAAATGGCGGCCGACTGCAAGACTGATGTCGTCGCTGTCAGTCAGCCCGATCAGGCGGCAGCCGAAAAAGACATCGTCATCTGTGCGACAAGCAGCAAGACACCTGTATTTAACGGAACCGTTTTAACACCAGGGACCCACCTGAACGTGATTGGATCGAACTTTTTGGCCAAAGCCGAAGTTGACGTCGCCACTGTCAGTCGTGCCGACCTAATCGTCTGCGACAGTATCGAGCAGTGTAAACGCGAAGCCGGTGATTTTGTACCGGCCTTAGACCAAGGCATCATTGGCTGGGAAAGGATGCACGAACTTTCAGAAATAGCTGCGGGTTCCGTGCATGGCAGAAGCAGTGATGACGATATCACGTTCTTCAAATCGGTGGGATTGGCGATTGAAGACGTCGCCATGGCGGCGAAGATCATTGAGCTAGCTCACGCTCGTCATTAATTTTCCGCAAATAATATTTTATCTTCCAGACGTAATTCATTAACGGTTAGTTGGCTTCGACATAGACAGCTCTGGTGATTTCGGTGTTTGTCGACTGTATTGCGTTCATCGCTTCGACGGATTCGGTTTGTTGTCGGATTTGCGTGACGAACGGGCATCTGACTGCGCTTTCCAGCTATCCAAAGTCACTTGAAGTATGACTGACTTGCCTTCGCGGACTACTTTGACAGAAACTGTGTCGCCCGGATTCTTATCCCGAACCAGATCAACAAGTGCATCGAAGTCGGAAACAGGTTTGTCGTCGAAACTGACAACTACATCGCCCGACTTCATCTTCGCTTTAAAAGCTGCCGACCCTTCCTGAACCGTCACAATTTGACACGGACTGCCGAAAACAGACTCGAACGCTTTTACACCCAAGAATGCGGGGCCTCGATGGACAATCGTCAGATTTGGCAGGGCTCCTGTAAGTGCTTGTAAGGCTTCGTTGGATATATCATTTGTTCTTTCAATGAATATGATGCGTGTCAAGTTCGCCAGTCGTTTCACATAGCGCAGTCCCTGATCACCACCTTTCCACGACAAACCGAGTTGCAAGGCGGAAAGTGATTTCCCTAGGATAATACGATCATTGGGGTCGTAGACGCTGCTTTTGTTTAGAAAGATTCCACCAAGTTCTTGGATTTTTCCGATAGCTCGTTTCCGGCGGACGGCGACGTTCGCTTGCAGCACCGAATTGGCGCGACTAGCAATCGACCGATTCTCAGACTCGGCCAAGTCCTCCAATGCCAGTTCAGCCGATTCAACGGCATCCTCGGCGACAGAACTGTAGATATACTGTAAAATTGCGATCGCTCGGACCGTGACCTCCAGACTGTCACCTTCGGCAGCTTTGGCAAGCGGTTTGACAGCCGGTTTACCCATCCGCATGAGTGCCCGCATTGCTGCCTCACGAACCGCGAATCGCGGAGCGTCCAATTCCGCAACAAGTTGGACGACCGGCTTCACCAGGGTTGATTTCGGCAGCGGCCAAGGCGGTGGCTGCTGAGGACCAGCGCCCACAACGCATTCTGTCAAAATCAAGGCGACCAATACGGCGAAACACAAACAGTTTCGTGACATCACTGATAGTCCACACGGCATCTGCTTGACAGAATCGTTGATGTCCGAACGCTACGTTTCAAACGAATCTTGGAAGTTAAACTTTCCACCCGTTAATCGTTCTGTCATAGCTGCGGCTCGGATTGAACATGAATATATTGACAAATTCTCTAGCGCCCTACCACATTAGTTCAAAGACGACTGCGTCGCCAATTGCTTTCGCAGCCATCCAGGTCGGTCCGTAGCAATGCCGTCAACGCCCGTGAATTTCAACCTTCTCGCTTCGGAGGGTGAATTCACCGTCCAGACATAAATCTTCAGACCTGTCTGTTTGATCGTCGTGACTGAGATACAATTGATCACCCTGGAAGTGCCAAGGTCCAAGCCGTCCAGTCTCGCAGCTTTCGCTTTGCGTATCAAAGCTCTCACTGACGGTTTTCAGCAAAGAGTCAGCGTGTCCTGAGTTTGTTCTGCGACCAAGTAAACTTCGATTGCAGGCAATGCACGTTTGATCGAAGTCATCGTTTCCAGCGAAAGACCGATGACTGCGGTTTCACACGACGACCTCTGTGCCGTTTTCAGCAATGATTTCAACTCGGGTACAATGTCTGAACCGCATTTGACTTCGATAAATAAGCGTTTTCCATCGGAAATTGTTGTCAGCACTTCGGTCAACGTTGGAATTTGTTGTCCCACCCACTGTGCTGCTTTCCAACGACCGACATCCAGCGCCTTCAGTTCTACCAACGTCTGTTCTTTCACAAACCAATCGACCCCCGCGACTTTCTTCGTGTATGGCGACGATCGTGCCGTCTCTGAAAAGAAATACGTCGACCTCGACGGCATCGGCCTACTGCAGCCAAGCCAGATTGATTGCGGCCAGCGTATTCTCCGGCACAGTGTGAGATGCCCCACGATAGCCGATTATCTCGACCCCGGCCCCGATCGCAGCACTGAAAACCGAAACGATACAGACGACCATAATCCGCAACCATCCAAACGGATGTGATTTTTGACTGTCACAAATTTGGATCGAAATCGGACCAAACATGATCCTTGACGGTCCTGCGTAGCACTCCTACACTCGCACTGTTTGAAAGTATTTTCACGCGATACTATCGGCACATTTAATCGAGGTCCACACGCTTGCAAATTAGTATCAATGAAGAAATCAAGGAAGTCGAAGCCGAGACCACCGTGGCTGAACTCCTGATACAGCTTAACATGCAACCCCGCTATTTCGCGGTGGAACGCAACTGCGAACTAGTGCCACGAGCGGAATATATCCGTTGCGTCCTTCAGCAAGGTGACCGGCTGGAAATCGTGACTCTGGTCGGTGGGGGATAAACAGTGATGATCACTGAAACCGAAACCAACAAATCAATCGACGTGAAATCCGATACACGACTGGTCCTGGGCACACACGATTTCCACTCGCGTCTGATCGTGGGAACGGGAAAGTATGCCACATACGAATTGATGCAGGATTGCCTGGCGGCCAGTGGCGCGGAAGTGATCACAGTAGCCGTCCGCCGCGAACGGCTGGTCGATGTACACGGCCGCAACATCATGGACTTCATCGATTTGGACTGTTACACCATTCTACCCAACACGGCCGGATGTTTCTCGGCCGAAGATGCCATCCGCGTTGCTCGCCTGGGCCGCGAAATTCTGAAAAGTCTGGACAATCCTGGAGCAGACTGGGTCAAACTGGAAGTGTTGGGCGATAAGCGAACGCTTCTGCCCGATCCTATGGCGACAATTGAAGCGACCCGAAAACTAGCCGATGAAGGCTTCCAGGTACTTTGCTACACTACCGACGATCCGATTACCGCTCGTCGGCTGAAAGAAGCCGGAGCAACGTCGGTCATGCCGGCCGGAAGTCCGATTGGAAGTGGTCAGGGAATCCTAAATGCCAACAACATTCGGATTTGCTTGGAATACTTGAAGGAAAATGATCCGGATTATCCGGTCATCGTCGATGCCGGTGTCGGCACGGCCAGCGACGTTGCGTACGCCATGGAACTAGGCTGTGATGGAGTGCTGTTGAATACGGGGATTGCGGGAGCCCGCAATCCCCTGACAATGGCTCACGCAATGAAGAATTCGTGTCTTGCCGGTCGGCTCGCATTCTTAGCAGGCCGTATCCCCAAAAAACTGTATGCAGCTGCTTCAAGCCCCGAAGCGGGAATAATATCAGCCAGTAAACGGTGAGTGCGGCACTTGCACTTGAATCTCGCCATTAACAACTCGGACAGGAAATGAGTCGACCTGGACCTTGGCATCTGGATTGTCCACCCAGGTCCCGTCTTTGATGCAAAATCGCCAAGCATGCCACGGGCAGGTGACCACCTCGGTCTCGAGCCATCCTGTCGAGAGCGACGCTCCCATATGCGGGCAGGTATCGTTGATCGCACAATACTCGCCCTGCACATGAAAAACGGCCACCATCCTTCCATTGATCGGAAACGCACGTCCTTCGCCTGCCGGAATATCACCGACTTGCGCGACGCTTTGAAACTCAGTCATCCGCAGCTCTCATCGGGACGATCGGACAAAAGTTCAAGCATTGTAGTAAAACGCAAGCGGTCTGTCCTCTCTGTTGACGTACACGGGAAGGATGTGAGAACCTTTTGCTGAGGACGTTTTCGTCGTGAAACGCATTGCTATCATTTTTGAATTCGGTACGCTGTATGGTGGCGAGCATTCGATGCTGGCAGTCATTGATCGTCTGGCCGGCCAGTGGTTCGAATTCGTTGCTATCGCACCCCAACACGGAAGGTTGGCGGATGCAATCCGCCAACGCAGTATCCGACACGTCCCGCTACAATTGCACGATGCACGCGGTGAACGGTTGTCTCGCAATGCAGCTCGAAATAGTCTTGTCGACGCGATTGCTCGCTGTTCGCCTGACGTCGTTCACGCCAACAGCCTGTCCATGAGCCGATTGACCGGTGCGATTGCGGATGAGATGGCGATTCCCTGCATCGCGCATTTGCGAGACATCATCAAGCTGACCAAAGCGGCCATTAACGATCTGAACAGCAATCGGCTGTTAATCGCCGTTTCACAAGCCACACGAAACTTTCATGTCGAACAAGGCTTGGACGCGGCAAAAACACTCGTCCGATACAACGGAGTTGACTGTGATCGCTATCATCTACGGCCGCCAACCGGTTGGTTGAAACGCGAATTCAATCTGCCGAACGACTGCTTCCTGGCTGCGACCATCGGTCAGATCGGGCTACGGAAAGGTCAAGACGTATTGGCAGAAGCAGCCGTCCTCGCGGCTGAGCATTTGCCCGACAATTGTTATCTGCTCGTTGGCGAACGTAACTCTACGAAACGCGAAAGCGTCGACTTTGAAGCCAACGTAGTCGCTTGCTTCCAACACGCCGGGCTTGATAAAAATTTTCGTTGCCTGGGATTTCGTGAAGACATCCCGCGTTTGATGAACGAAGTCGACCTATTGATCCACCCATCCCATCAGGAGCCGTTTGGACGGGTGCTTCTAGAAGCAGCTGCATCCGAACTTCCAATCTTAGCGACCGACGTTGGTGGAACAACGGAAATTCTTCAAGACGGTGATTCAGCCCGCTTAGTTCCGCCTGGAAACGCGCAAGCGCTTGCCGACGCACTTATCGACTTACATAGTAACCCATCAATGCGCACGCAATTTGCGAGAAAAGCCAGAAGCTGTGTGCAGTTGACATTCAACATTGACCAAGCGGTACGCGAATTGGTGGACGTGTGGAGCCAGACCGCAGGTTCAGATACCAATCAGCTCTGCTTTTCAGACTGATGGAATTCCGGCCAGTGCTGCCATGCGTAAGTCCATTCCATCCACATTCGCAGAAACGACCACAGCAATCGCATTTTGGAAAGTTGCTCGGACGACAGCTTCGACTGGTGCTGAACTGACTCGTGAGTAGCGGCAGCCAGTTGCCAACGTTGGGACAATTCGCAGACCATTCCGTCAGCCGTCAAATCGGGTTTTGAATCGGTCACAAGGAAACCGGCTGCTTCGGCCATTACAAACATTTCAAACAATTGACTGCGGTACGGGTCAAGTTCTAATGGCTTCGTCGCCGCCTCGGCCTTCAAAAGTAATGACTCAACCCGGTCAATTACATTTTTTGCCAGCTGGTTTGAAACGGCCACTTGCCCCTGCATTACTCAAGTCACCTTATTGAAACGTCGTTCAAATAAAACTGAGCTGTATTGTTAGCTGCACAACCACAGCTAACGCGTCGGGATCCGATTTGTCAACCTGAAAGTGCACAATTCGAAAATTGCTGATACAAATGGCAGCTTAGTACAGCCTTGAGCGAACAGGGGCCTGGGAGACTGGTAAATTGAGCCGAGCGATCGTTCTTGACCTCACCTTAGCCACAGACATCGCTGTGCCGCGAATAGAAATCGTTGACTTTCACAACTGGCTGCTCTACTGTGTGAAGTCGCCATAGTGCAGGAAGCCTGTATTGAACGGACAGCTTTGAACGTGTCTGTATGATGAAGTGAAAGGACTCTGACATGGTTCGTCCCGTGACTCTGTTTACCGGCCAATGGACTGATCTCCCATTGCAAGAACTTAGCAAGAAGGCTCGCGAATTCGGATACGATGGATTGGAATTGGCGTGTTCGGGCGATCACTTCGAAGTCGACAAAGCTCTGTCCGACGACACCTATTGTAATCGCAAGCGCGAACTGCTGGAAAAGTATGACTTGCAGTTATATTCCATTTCCAACCACATGGTTGGGCAGGCGGTGCTGGACAATATCGATGAGCGACATAAGGCCATTTTACCAGAATACGTGTGGGCCGACGGCAATCCAGCGAACATCAACGAACGAGCTATCGAAGAAATGAAGAACACGGCCCGAGCAGCTCAAAAATTAGGCGTTAGCGTCGTGAACGGCTTCACCGGTTCCAGCATCTGGCACTTGGTTTACGACTTCCCACCCACTCCGCATGAAATGATCGATGCCGGATTTGATTTGCTGGCGGATCGCTGGAATCCGATTCTGGACGTCTTTCAGGAATGCGGAGTCAAGTTCGCTCTGGAAGTTCATTCGACAGAAATTGCTTTTGACATCTACTCAGCCGAACGGACTTTGCAAACGTTGGACAATCGCGAAGAATTCGGGTTCAACTTCGATCCCAGCCACCTGATCTGGCAGGGGGTCGACCCGGTGGAATTCATTCGGTACTTCCCTGACCGCATTTACCATGCTCACATGAAAGATGCATCGGTCACGTTAAACGGACGTACGGGGATCAATTCCAGTCATCTACCGTTCGGCGATACTCGACGTGGTTGGGACTTTCGAAGCGTTGGCCGAGGCGGTGTTCGCTTCGAAGAAATCATCCGCGCACTGAACACCGTCAATTACAACGGCCCGCTGTCGATCGAATGGGAAGACAGCGGAATGGAACGCGAGCACGGCGCTCGCGAAGCGTGCCAGTTCATAAAAAATATTGACTTCGAATCATCTTCGCAAGCATTCGATTCGACGTTTCGCGAATAAGCGAGCTGCGTGTCAGTCAAGAAAAAACCACCGTCATTTCGGTGGCTCTTTCTTCGTTCGCATAAGAACAGCCTTGGAAAAACTCGGCTTTCTGCAGCCGTCCGTTTGGCCTAAAATGTCGTGGCGTGACTTTCAACGTCAGTCGGTCCGGGACAGATTTAGACGGCTCATGAGCACGTTGCAAAGATCGTGTCCAGTGCACGGTCCACTCACAACATTGAAAGTTTTGGTGACGGTGACAGCCGTGGTCAGCCTGCGGGTTGCGCCGGCGTTTCCGGACGCCGGGTCAACCGCTAAACATCTCAGGAGATCGGAAGACAGACTGCATCTGTACCAAGATCAACATCGCCGGTTACACAAAAAGTTTTCGGAGTCTCTTGAGAAGCTGTCGCAATTCTGTGACGACAAAGGATTTTCCGACGCAGCGACTTCAATTCGCACACTGACTTCTCCGTCGAAGACGAACGGGATTGAGGTTAAGCCGTTACCACGGCAGGTCCAGCCCAAACTACCTGCCGACCTGCCAAAAGATGAGCGAGATTGGCGCTCACAGCTGCGATTTCTGCGTAACGATTATGCCAAAGACTTGTATGCATTGTCGCGGCGGTCCTTGAGAGCCGGCTATCCCAGTTTTGCATACAATACTCTTCGAGAAGTTGCCTTGCACAATCCCGATCACCGTACCGCTCGGCAACTGCTCGGGTACAAACGGCTCGGTGATCAGTGGGTAACTCCGTACTATGCCCGAATGCTCCGCAGCGGAAAAGTCTGGCACGACACATTTGGTTGGCTCCCGAAAACTCACGTCAAACGGTATACCGACGGCCAACGATATTACAAACGCCGCTGGATAAGCACCGCCAAAGAAGCAGAACTGCGACGTAGTTTTCACAATGCCTGGGAAATCCGCACCGACCATTACCTAATCAAAACGAACTACAGCTTGGAACGCGGCGTTGAACTAGGGAAAACGTTGGAAGATTTTCATCGTTTTTTTCATCAGACTTTCGCAAGCTTCTTCAATACTCCTGAACAAATGCAAAAACTGTTTGAAGGTCCGCTTAATGGCCATGGAAACTGGGGACCGGCTCGACCAATGAAAGTTCACTATTATTCAACGCGGGAAGAATACAATCAGCGTCTTCGCAAAAAAATTCCTCAGATCGCAATTACGAACGGTCTGTATTTGACCGACAACCGAACAGCACACTTTTTCCATGCCGACAATCCGAAAACAAGTGCCGACGCCACACTCTTCCACGAAGCGACTCATCAACTTTTTTTTGAAAGCCAGCCGATCAATCGGCGGATTGGCGAGAAAGAGAATTTCTGGATTGTTGAAGGTATCGCCTGCTACATGGAATCCTTCAAACGCGAGCTGAATGGCTTTTCTTTAGGCGATCCTCACTACATCCGTTTCCAGGCGGCCCGAATTCGATATCTGGAGAACAAGTATTACGTTCCACTGGCCGAGTTCGCCAGTATCGGTATGATGCCGTTCCAATCCGACCAAAAAAACATTTCGAAGAATTACAGTCAAGCATCTGGTTTATCGCTGTTCTTTATGCACTACGATGACGGACGATACCGCGACGCATTGATCGAACACTTGTCACAAATCTACAGCGTCAACACTCGCCGCTACCCGCGCGTGCAATCGCTGGCTGAACTGACTGAAGTCAGGTTTGAAGAACTGGACCGACAATATATCGAGTACACCAAAAAGGTGCATGAAGCAATGGCCCAAAATACCGCACAAGGCCGCTAGTCGAGCATCTTAGTTCCGCAGTAAAGTTGTCCACAGTTTGCGCGGATGCAACACATCCGCACTAAATCTGCGTGGTCTGCGGACACAAACTTAACTCATTTTGTGCAGCAACGATCCGCAAATGTAGACATTGTCACCGACAATCTCGATCTTGGGACGATCCAACTGAGGTAGACTAGGAATGTCCTGACGACCAATACCTGCAATTGGCACAATTGCCGTATCGCCTCCGATAAGTTTTGGAGCGATAAAGACGTGCACTGCGTCAATCAAGTTTTGATCGAAGAACGATCCCAACAATCTACCTCCTCCTTCAACCAGAACGTTTGTCATTCCTCGCCGACCCAATTCGTGGAGCAGGCCAGTTAGAGCCGGTCGTGTTTGATCTGTAATACTCAAAGAACAAGACGGCGGAATTTGCAACACCTCGACCCCAGCCTCCTCCAGTCGGCGGACATTGGCTGTAACTGCCGCAGAGCTCGCTGCTACCAGCACCGGAGCTTGATCAATGGATCGGACCAGCTGCGAATCGACGGACAAAACCGCTCGGCTGTCAAGAATAACCCGTGTAGCGACGCGTGGACCGCGCGGCCGAGCGGTGAGCTGTGGCCCGTCCTTCAGAGCTGTCGTCGAACCAATCACAATCGCATCCATTCGGCCGCGCAGCCTGTGAACGATTTCGCGAGACTGCTCGTTCGAAATCCACTGGGACGCACCAGTGCGTGATGCGATCTTCCCATCCAAAGTCATCGCCCACTTGGCGTGCACATAGGGCAGGCCGGTCGACACGAGTTTAACGAACGGAGCATTCAACGCTCGTACGTCAGCTTCGAGCAACCCAACCTCAACATCGATCCCAGCGAACTCGAGTTCTCGGACCCCGGCCCCATTGACGTGAGCTGCCGGATCCTTCATACCGACGACCACCTTGCGGATTCCGGCTTCGATAATTGCCGTCGTGCATGGCGGAGTTTTTCCGTGGTGGCAACACGGTTCCAGTGTGACAAACAACGTCGCTCCAGACGCTCGAATACCAGATTCACTTAACGCGTTGATCTCGGCATGTGGCCCGCCAAATCGTTGATGGTGCCCTTCGGCGGCAAGGTTCAAATTTTCATCAACGATCACCGCACCAACCGCCGGATTCGGTTCGACGAAACCGATCCCACGTGAAGCTAACGCAATCGCCCGCTGCATGACGGACTGCTTATCGGCAAATTGCACAGTCATCAGGAAAGACAAGACTTGATCGGTTCAACGTCGGATACTGAGTCCAGGCCATATGATTTAATGTTCGACTTGTCGCTTTCGACTTTCAACTAATCCTGCCCTGGAATCCACAATTTCTTGCCGGTTTCTACTTCTTCTGGGGATTCTGGAGTCCACAGGCCAGAATTGAGGGTCACTCCGGCCGCAGCTTCTGGGACCTGAGCTGATCCCCACGGAATTGGGATCTCGTATAAGGCGACCACAGATTCCAGGTGCTGACGTAGTTGCGGAAGTTTCGGGACATAGAACTCCCAAAGGTACTTCAATAGGGGGCTCAACTCGGGGTCACTTGGATCTTCAAGCCGTAGCGACAGTTCGCGTAGTCGCCAATTCATCTCTATCTCGAACGCCTGATTCTGGCCCTGAGCCGACTCGCACCCTCTGGCAATCCAAGAGAATGCCTCGTCGCGTCGCGATTGTTTTTGGCAAAGCTCTGCCAGAATCGTGTAAATACGATTCGTATCAACCATAGCGAGGCAGGCCGGTCGCGAAGCAATTTCTGTCGACACTTTCTCCAAGAATCCTTGGTGTTCAGTCAATAATGCTCGATTGAACGAATGTTGTACTTGTTCGTCGCTCAGCTTCGGAGTGGGCAATCGATGCATTTGCATGATCGAGAGCAAATTCAACTGAGTGTTTTTATCCACTTCGATGTCGCCGGGACTCGGTAATTTGAGTCGGTCGCACATCGCGGGCAGGTCAAAAACTGAGCCGACACGTTCGCAGGCAGCATCCAACAGATACAGAGATGCCATCAGCGGAACTTTTAGGTCAGAATCTCCCGCAGCTTCGAGCGGCGGTTTTCCGCCGAGGGCCGTCGACGGAATCCGCGGCCATTCGACGTCGATGAAATGGTCCCATTGTTGCTGCTTGATCCGTCTCTGATTTACAATAGGTGTCTTGGGCGCAAAATGCCGCTGCAAATGCAACGGACGGAAGTCTTTGTAAACAAAACCCAGAACCTGCTCGTCATCATTTCCGGCCGGCTCGACGGCTTCCACTTCGTCCCCTGCAACTTCGCAGAACAATTGCAATGCAGCATCGAATTCTTTTCCTTCAATGCCCGAGACAATTGCCTCAGCTGGCTCGTCTGTTTCAGTATTGCCCGTGTAGACGGCAACCTGGGCCTGGATAACCGGCAGGGTGTCGAGGTCGATTTCTGTCTTCGTCAACTCGCCCAATCGCGGCCGGTCCAAGACTTGAAAAACTCCCTCAGGTAATGAATCGGCTGGGTCGTCGTCCCCAGACGGTGAAACCAAATTGATGCGTGCGAACTGCTGTTGATCGTCAAGCCACGTCAACAGCTTGGCGACCGACTTGACACCGAACTTGGACTGGACGATGTTGAGGTGTTGCTCTGCGGAATTCATGTCGAGCAGTTGAGCGATTGTCTCGCATTCAACAGCGGTTTCAAAATCGTCGTGCGATCGAGCGGCTTGGTGGAGTGCTTCTGCGGCATATATTTCGTCCCCGTCCCAAGCGCGGCACAGACCTGCGTTCTGCCACAGGACTGAAACATGGGCAATCGGCAACTCAGATTGCTGCTGTGCCAATTCCGTAAATCGCTTGGCCGCGGCATTCCAACAACCACTAATCGCAAGTTCGCTGGCTGCGTTCACCTCGTTTTGAATTCCTGCCGGACCGGTGTACTGCTTTATTTCATGGACGCCGCGCAGCGGATACAGGGTTTTGCTGTCACTATCGAACCTGAGCAGTTCTAGAAAAATTGGCTTCTGATCCTCGACCTCGGCCAGCATCATGGCCAGAACCAAATGCTGCCGCGCCGCCATTAGCTTGCCTTTTGCCAGCATGTGTGCGGCAATCGCGACGGCGAGATGCGAGATCATATCTGGCACAGCCTCGCGGCAGTGCTTGAAGGCTCGTTCAATTACCGTTTTAGACTGTTCATATCCATCCAGTGAAAACGTGACCGTAGCATACAACGCGACGGCCGTCAGGTGATCTGGATGTTCGTTGAGTAGTTGTCGAAGAACGTGCTTCGCTTCCTGGACACGTTCTAGTTCGAACAGGATTCCGGCCCGCGTGATCCGAATCCATAGGTTGCCCCGATGGATTTTTTCGACACTATCTAAAGCCTGTAGCGCCATGCGAATCTGGTTATTGTCCCGCAACTTCGCGATTCTGGACATATCGTCCACGAGGTCGTGACAACAGAACTTCGCCTTCTTACCGCTTCCACAGGGACATGGTTGATAGACATCAATAGCCATCGAGCTTTCCGGTTCTGAAAAATCCTGAAGTGATCCGTCTAACCGAAGGCTATCACACTTCGTGGACATCTACGATCTGACCAGCGTCCAATTGTATGACCGACTAGAAGCAGCCATCGTAGCAGATCTAATAGAATTTAATAGACACCCACAGACCACGATCCGTGGCCATAGACTCCGCAGGCTCAATATAGCCAGATCGCATGCGTGCCGGTCTAGGGCCAAACAATGGTTCCAAATTGATAGAGGTCGTACAGTCTTCTCCTTCCGACCAACCTGTACATTTAAAACAACCGTCATTTCTAACGGCCTCTATCGGGAGAAATGCGAACTTGTTGCCTTTCGTCAACCTTTTGAAGCCGTGACCGGATAGGATGAGCTGTACGAATAACTCCTTGTCACGAGGAAAACTATTTAAATTCAGTACGGGTCGGCACCATGATTTCCACAAACGCTCGATTAGCAAACCTGGAACAAACGATCGCTGAATTGGAGGCGATGGACGACTGGCACAGCATCGTGTTAGCTCGAGCCGACATTGGCATCTTTGACTGGCCACTGCAAACAAACAAGATGTATCTTTCGCCCTCGTTCAAAAAAATTCTCGGTTATGATGAGCACGAATTTCTGACTGAGCTTGATACCTGGTGGCCCCTTTTTCATGCTGATGATTGCGATCAGGTCGCTTCGGAAATCGAAGCCGCCATCTGCAGCGGATCGGACAAATACCGAGCCTTGCACCGCATGAAACACCGAAATGGAACTGTTATTTGGTTCCTTTTTCGCGCATCGATTCTGCGATCAAAAAACCGGATGCCGACTCGCATGATTGGCGCCGCAATTGACGTCTCCGACGTCAAGATTCACTTGTTTAAACCATTCGAGACCGTGGCGGATTGACTGCATTTCGTCGTCGAGATAACCCGCGGTCCGCTGGAAGCCGGATACGTTAATCTATCGGGTGGGAAGCTGTAACAGCACTCTATGTTCGGAACCGATCGCCGTGTGTAGTGGCTTTTCAGGATCGGCGATAATCTCGAATTTCCGTTCTGCTGCGACCGGCATAACCGGACTAGTTGCCCCGTTGACAGGAACCGTTTCAACTGTCGATTGATCCCCGCGTCAGCATTTGTCCGATGACAGTAAGCACAGCTGGACGATTCATCGGCCGGGTCAAGTCCTCGATTTTCCGTATTACTCTACAGGAAATTTTTACGCAGACTCAGCAATTTATCAAATAGTGGCCACGTGATCTGGGCAGCGTGGAACGGAG
>Ga0310123_10000701_pt1 | contig 29542 bp, 23 predicted proteins | sample CB6_AW_1057_MG_FD_203505 | JGI IMG/M metagenome (GOLD analysis project Ga0310123, IMG submission 203505) | Marine microbial communities from Western Arctic Ocean, Canada - CB6_AW_1057 | ecosystem: Environmental > Aquatic > Marine > Oceanic | place: Canada: Western Arctic Ocean | collected... | reverse complement strand
CTGTTCTCGATCGAGTCCGAGGCTGCCCCAATTGAAGGGGGCTCTTCGGGTCGTGACTTCCTGTTTTGGCTGTTCGCGATCGAGTCCGAGGCTGCCCCAATTGAAGGGGGCACTTCGGGTCGTGACTTCCTGTTTTGGCTGTTCGCGATCGAGTCCGAGGCTGCCCCAATTGAAGGGGGCACTTTGGGCCGCGACTTCCTGTTTTGGCTGTTTGCGATTTAGTCCGAGACTGCCCCAGTCAAAAAGGGTCGTCGTCTGGGGGTCCGCAGGTTTGCCACTGGTAGATTTCTCTTTTTGGGGGAACTTTCCACGACTGATGACTTTGGGTCTTGTGAAGCCATAATCTATATAAACACTGGCGTCACGGCGGCGGGCGTGGCCATGAGCGTCCCGGTATGCTTTGTCAGGCCAGGGTCCTTCTGAGAGGCGGATGTTGTTGTACTCCAGTAAGGAACCCTTGCTGAAGTGAACCTGTGCGATCGATTCGTTGTAGGAGGTGAGCGCCCGGAAATAGGATCGTTCTGCCTGGGACCTTCGTCTTTGGGCGTCGAGTAATAGATCCAAGGTAACTGTATTGGCTTTATAAGCTTCCTGGACGGCTTCAACTTCTTGATACGCTGCGACCAGCGTATTGAAGTTTGTCTGCGTCAGGACGTAATTTCCGCTAAGATTCTGAATTGAACTGGCCAGCCGATGACTCGCCTCCAATTCCATTTCTTCTAACACGGCTTTGCTACGGGCGACTTGAAGCTGGCTGTTTCTGACACCGGATAACTCCCGTCGGAAGCCCACGGGAAATCCCATTTCAACTCCAAAACGAAATTCCTGATAATCACCTTCGCTCAGTTCGCCGTAGGCGGTGGAACCACGGCTTGCGAAGTTAACACCCTGGCGGTTTCCTGTGGTCAGGTCATCACCCATTCCGATCCAGCGGTACAAGCCGACAACGTCCAGTTGAGGCAATAAGTTGTTTCGTGAGGCGATCAGTTCCATTTCGGCTTGTTTTAAACGCCACTTTTGACCTCGAAGTTCAACGTTGCGCGACAGCGATTCTCCCAGGATGTCGTACCAGTCGAAGGAGACTTGTGCCGTGGTAGGTTCATCGACCGGGCGAATCAGACGAGAATCGGCAACTGCCAGTCCCATCAAGAACCGCAAGCGATTTTCACCCTTGAACAGCTCGCCCTGGGAGGCCTGTACTCTGCTCTGAAATTCGAAATACTGCTGTTGGCCCTGGGCCAGTTTGTCGGCCTCACCTCCGGGCAGTGTGGGGTGTAGGGCATTGATTTTTTTCCAGGTGGCCAGTGCACTGTCTCGACCTTGTTTCTCAGCATCGAGGGCACGGTAGGAAAAGTACAATTCCCAGTACGCGGATTCAACATCGAATACCAGGTCACGTACATTGGCCTCAAAAGTGGTAAGCGCGATGTCGGTTCGAATCCGAGCCACGATAGTGGGTATGCGATTGACCTGCACACCACTGCCACGCATCAGAGGATGCCTCGCTTCCATTTCGTAGCCCACGGTCCAGAAACTCGATAAAGGTTGGTTCGGGGCAATGGCTTGAAGGTTGTCGTGTTGGTGAAGAGTTCGTACGGCGACACTGCTACCCGGAGCAGTTGTTTTGCTGAGTTCCAGTTGGGACGTCACACTTTTCTGGTAGTCGAGGTTTGTAAAAAATGAAGATGAGTTGAGGTTACGGGGGCGGTCACGCTGGTCCACGAACAGACTGGCGGCGACCTGGGCGTCGAAGGCCGACAGAGCCGCTTCGACACCCGTGTTTGGATCCGTTTCTTGTAAGGCCGGGTCATAAATGGTCGTTACGAAGTTCGGGTTTGTCAAAATACTGTCCGAGGACGACAGTGCGCCCCCAAACGACCCTACGGCCGAGGTAATCAAGCTGGTTCCCGGATTGATGACGGACCGGACTACCTTGCTGTTGTGCATGGCAAGAGAAACAGCTTCTTCCAGGCTCAGATCCCAATAGTTGTCGAAGTTGGGATGAAGCACCGTCAGGGGTGGCTTACTTTGGGAGGCCTCTAAGAGGGGCTCGGCGTGGACATCCGGGTGTTCGATGTCTGTGGCATGATCCAGGAAATGTGAAAGATCTCCATCCTCATACAGGTAGAAGGGATGGGTCGGATGACACCCTGTGAAAACGATGACAGTAATCAGCGTCAGCGACCAGATTGGAACGGCTTGCCGGCTCATGAACTCTCTTCCTGGTTGCTTTCCGGTTTGTGAATTTCTTAACCGGAGTCGGCACAGGGGTTTTCTCAATGAGGCCTGTTGGTTTGCGGCTAAGACCGCAAACCCGGCTCATTTTTAGTTCCCCCCCTATGCCAATCGCAACTCAAGGAAGATGCATGCGCACTTCCATGGCGGCATTTGGCAGGACTGGTATCGTCTAGACTAACGGTAAACTTTGAACAATTCCTAGAATCAGCAAGATTGACTTTGCCCATCTTCGCTGCCCAGTGTTTATGCCACTGGCACTTCGGACAGGACGGCATTCAGTTGGCACCCGCGCCGTTAACCCGGGAAGAAGGTTGCGGTGCTAGCAGCAAGTGGCCAGCCACTGGCAAGAAACGAAGGTCGGTGTCTACCAAGGAATTTTTTGTCGGCAGGCCTGTCGTGGTCAGCAGGATTTCCAGCGGAACGGGTTCAGATTGTTACCGGACCGCTCAACAGATTAATCCCGATTGGGACCAGAAGCTAACTGTTCAGCAGGTTCTGCGAAAGCGAAATTAAGTCATTTCGAACTTCAAGAGCGGTGTTCGGTGTCGGTATTTCCTGGAATTTTGTTGCAGGGTCCTGCATGGCGGTTGTTCGGAGCTCTGTTTTTGGGTTCCAAAAGTGATGCAGTTAAAGTCACTCCATTTGTTGAGAAAGGGTTTTGCGGTGGCGGACGTTCGGCCCGTTGAATTCTCGTCAGTTGGGAGACAAAGGTAAAAAAGTTTCTTTGAACGGATGTTTGCCGTCTACCGCTTGAGATTGTGCTGGTTTGCACAACAGCCAGTCGTTAAAATCCTTTAGAAAAATGACTCAGCCCGGACTTTTTATTTATCCTTGGAATTTTTCCGAAGAGGGTGTTCCACAACTGGTGGAGTATGTCCGGGGCCTGGGTATCGAACGACTTTATTTGACCAGCACCTATCATGCAGGTTTCTTTCTTCATCCTCACGGCTCTGGCCGAAGAGTTCGGATGTTGGAGGACGGTGTGGTCTATTTCCGGCCGCACCAGCCAAGCTGGGCTTCCAGTGTGATTCAGCCCGTGGTGTCGGAGCTCTGTGCAGCGGGCAATCTGTTTGGCGAAATTTGCCAAACGGCGCGGCAATATGATCTCGAAGTTTCAGCTTGGACTGTGTGTTTGCATAACACGCGACTCGGGCTGCTGCACCCAGAGTCTACGATTCATAACGTTTATGGAGACTCCTATCCGCACGCCCTGACGCCAGCAGATCCCGCTGCAAGAGACTACGTGATCCGGCTGGTAGCCGATCTGGCGAAGAACTATCCCTTGCATTCGATACTTCTCGAAGCTCCGAATTACCGGGGACGTGCACACGGTGGTACCTGGGTCACGGGGCATCATCATGAACGTACGGGACTCCATTTGCGGGAACTGGAAGAGTCCCTGCTTGACATCAGCTTCAATCCAGCCGATGTGAAAGCAGCGCAGCAAGCTGCTGTCGACGTGGAAGCTGTTCGTGTCGCGGTCCGCTCTCATTTGGACAAGTATTTTAAGGCGGCGCCTGCTGTGGACGAAGAACTGGCTGCCACCCTTGTCGAGTTTCGTGCACGGGTACCGGAACTGGTGGATTACGAGGCCCATTTCCGTCGCAGTGAGGCTTCACTGTTAGATGAACTTAAAGCTGTTGTGGAGCCAAGTGGTGTGAAATTGGTCACCAGCGCGAATCACACCTCTGCCGACATCGTCTTTGTAGCGGCATATGGTGAATCAATCGAACGTATCGCACGAATCACACGGAATGCCAAGCAGCAACTGGCCGCACATCAGCAACTGGTGGTCGGAATTCGGCTTGGTTTTTATAGCCCGGGGATGGGTACGCCGGTGCTTTCCGAGCAGGAATTGAGTCGAGCCGTTGACACGGCCATCTCCCATGGAGCGGACACGGTCGCCCTTTACAACTACGGCGAGGCTCCGCGTCGCTGTATCGAGTGGATTCGACAGATTTCGTCAGCTGAGTGATCCAAAAACTTGCTACCGTTCCCGTCGAATGCAGCATGGGGATTGAATGCCATTCAGCTGATCCACGCGGATGAACGTGTTGATCTGTCAGGATTGGCTTGTGCGCCGGCGGGGAACCGCTGCGGGAAAGGATTGCACGCGCGTTTTATGTCCTCCCATGCATGGGAGGGTTCACGGTGAGGGTTCTACCTTGATGCGCCGTAATAACAGATTTCGAAATTGGACTTTCATGGGCGGCCCGACATGGACTTGGAGGGCCAGAATGCCCGACTGGCGGAACTTTCCCTCTTCGCGATCGATCACTTCCGACATGACTTGGCCGTTGATGGTGTGGCGCAGGTGTGGACCGATAGCTTCAATTTTGTATGTATTCCAGCGATTTTTTTTAATGGTTTGTTGCAGATCAGCGGTTTCTGCTACGGTTGCCACCCTGCGTTTTCCTGCACCATCGATGTCCACCCATTGGCCACGAAGCGCCAGAATTCCACGCCCTCGTTCTTCATAGAGTATTCCGGAATATTTGTCTCCGGCTTCCAAGTCCGCCTGGTATCCCCCCACGATCCAGCGTTTCGGGTCATCAAGGTGGCTGCGATATTGTATTCCACTGTTCCCCGCATCAATGCGGTACTCCAATTCCAATACGAAATCTTTAACCATTCCTCCTTCCCATACGAGAAACGTGTTGTGCTTCAGCCGGGCCTTGGAATTTGTGGAGCCTGTGATAGAACCATCTTCGACTGACCAAATTTCTGGATCACCGCTCCAACCGGTGAGATCGGTTCCGTTGAAGAGAGAATGTCCATTGTTTTCAAGTAACAGAGACTCTCCATGAGCATTTCCGCCGGAAGCCCAAAGGAAGAGGAGTAAGATGGTGGTTCGATTCATGGTTGGAACGAGTTTAGATCGTCTCATTATTGGTGCTGTGGATTGAACGAGGATGTGGTTCTGGTGACGGGTCCCGGAAGGTGAAAGAATTTGACAAACGCGCTTTTCCAGCCGCCATGCCCCAACTTGGAAGCAATTCTCTACCTAGTTAAGATATTGAGTTCTTTGAACCTTGCAATAGTGAACAAGGCTTGACGACAAGCTTTTTTTAAAAGGGATGCCAACTTATGAAAGCGATTGTCACTGACCACGGTTGGGAAAACATCGACTTGGAGTGCGCGATACTCGAGCCAATTGGAGCAGAGGTTCTTGAAGCCCAATGTCAGGACGAGGACCAGCTGATTGAAGCTTGTCGCGACGTGGACTATATCATCACGACCTATGCTCCCTTGTCTGCCAGGGTGATTTCAACCCTGCAACGCTGCCGGGTCATTTCCCGTTACGGCATCGGGGTCGACAACATCGACTTGAAAGCAGCACGCGAAGCTGGCATTCCTGTGTGTAACGTGCCTGACTACTGTATTGATGAGGTAGCTGATCACGCCCTCGCGCTACTTCTAGCACTCACACGAAAAGTGGTCAGCGGGAATCAAGTTGTCCGTGACGGAAAGTGGGAACCTCCTGGTACAAAAGGGGATATCAAGGTGCTTCGAGAACACTCCGTAGGGTTGATTGGATTTGGTCGTATCGGAACCGCGGTTGCGGCGAGATTGCAAGCCTTTAAATGTCCTTTGCTCGTCCACGACCCGTTTGTCTCCGATGAGGTCATCGAAGCAGGAGGAGCTCAAAGTGTCAGCTTTGACGAATTGCTCGAGCAAAGCGACATTGTTTCTCTCCATTGTCCTAGTGATGACACGACCCGGGGGATGATGGACGCGGATAGTCTCGGGAAAATGCGACAGGGCGCATTGCTGGTAAACGTCTCTCGAGGCGACTTGATCGTTACCGAGGACCTGATTGGCAAACTTGAGCGGGGACATTTGAACGGGGCGGCCGTGGACGTTACAAGTCCCGAACCACTTCCTGCTGGGCATCCTCTCAGCCGTCTTGAGAACATGGTCATCACATCTCATTACGCTGCCTTCAGCGTGACCGCAATCGAGGAACTTCGCCGGCGTGCGGCTGGTGCGATTGCCGATGCGATTTGCGGCGAACCCTTGAAGAGTGTTGTCAATGGCGTTGACGGCCCGCGTGACATCACTTGATCCGAAGCTGGAATTGATCGTGGCGAAGTGTCGTTTGCCTCGGATGGCCTTTGGATTGTTTGAGTCAGCTGAACGTCGGAGTACCCGGCGCGATTGCAAGAATTCGAGAGATCACGCAGGCACGGGGATTTTCTACCCCGTGAAACCGGCATTCGAAGGACCTGACTCCAACAACTCCCTGTGATTCACCCCGATGACACATCGTGGCCTGCCTTAAGTTCATAGAAGCGGCCTGGATTTCAGTGGTGTGGGTGGCGTCAATACGCACAAATTCAGGAAAAAGTGGACGTGCAAAAGCAGATTGGCGTCACCTTGGATACGTAAATTCCAACAACTTTCCCGCAGGCCCTGGATTCCGGTTCGTGGTAAACAGGGCGGACGCAATACGGGTACACGCAACCACCGGTTGGCCGATGGTGTTGTCCGGTTCGTTGCCCAAAATTCGTCCCTTTCACTACAGGGAGTAACGTTTGTTGCGTCGGCGTTGCATACCGCGCTTCCAGGTTTCGCTTCGCTTATTGATAAGATTCTTTCTTGCAGGACTTTGTTGACGAGGGGACTCAGCAAGCGGAGTGTGAGCCTCATGACCATCAGGTGTGGCTTCAGCGTCTTCAGTTTCTCTTTTCTTTCTAGGCATTATCAAACCTCCGTAAAGAAAGGGTGTTAGTGAGGACTCTACTAAATTTGCGTCCCGTTGATGTTGGTTAACGGGTACAAACACGGTGCTTTTTCTAGCCGGGGTTTCACCGGCGAACAGCTTTGTCACGGGATGGGTGGTCCCGTTTGGCCGGGTGGGTTAAGCCCGGCGTACGGTTTGACACACGAATCTTGTGGAAAGGCATCCTCAAGTTCCGTGTCCCAAGGGCGTGTTGTTCGCCGTTGGGAGACGCCACTTGAAGTGGCGACCGGGGTTTCACCGGCGAACAGCTTTGTCACGGGATGGGTGGTCCCGTTTGGCCGGGGTGGTAAGACCCGGCCGGGCGTTTGACAAACGAATCTGTGAGAAGGTTTCTCAGGGGTCCGTTTCCTGGCAGGGGGCATGCACGTAGCACACGCACCCCGCCAGGAGGCGCACCCTTAGCGATCTGTTTGTTCCGTCACAGACAGGACAAACCTGTCAGTGTTAAATCAGTCTGTTTTTCGAAATTACTGACAGACACGAGCTAACTCCTCGTGGACTTGCCAACAATTTTTTGACACCCGTACAGACGAGCTGCAGGGGCTGTTCATCTGGTTGTTAATCCTTTCTCGCAACTGCCCGACATCCGAGCCATGGCAGCTTCTGGCTGTTGTCTCCCGCTTCGATAGATCAGCGGCCGGCTCCTGTTTTCTTCCAGGTCACCGAGTGATCTTCTTCAATTGCTTACACTTGCTATACATCGCGTTTTCTTCATGACACTGTTCAACTTGCCCGCACCAAGACTGTCAGTCGTGCTTGGTGAGAAGCAATGCAAACGATGGGAAGTGGTCGCGTTCAGTTTTCGTGGAAATTTACAGGACAGCGTGGACAGTCAACTGCCGCCGATAACGCATGCCTAGGAAGATCATCAGCCCCATGATGCCCATTCCAGCCAAAGCTACCGTGTTCGGTTCCGGAACTTGTATGTCCTGCCACTGGTTGTCGAACGTGTTGTCTACGTAGAGACCGACCGCACCAATTCCCAATCCGCTGCCATTGTCCGTTGCGGTTGCGAGGACCAATTGTCCTGCAGGTGCCCCTGGACCACTTACTTTGACGATCGAAACCGTCATGTCATCGGGATTGATGGCGTCCCGGTTGACTCCGAAGTTGTAGACGCTCAGTGAATCCAGGCCGATGGTGTTGTCTTGAAAGAGGATAGTTTCCGTTCCGCTCCCATCCCGCTTGGCAATGACGAATCCTTTGTCCTCAGGCGCCGAATTAGCGACTGTACCGAGTTGGAATCGGTAATGGGGGCTGTTGGCGTTGATCGAAGGATCGATGAAGTTCCAAACCAGGCCGATCACGCTTTTATTTAGCGTTATCCCCGTACCGGCCGTCACGCTAAACTTGAGGTCCTTGTCAAATATGGAACCACCCGGCTGAGTTGAAGCGATCAACCCTTCTCCACGCCCCGTGTCCATGGTGAGCGGATCTGGGGGAAGCACTAAGAATGCCGAAGGAAAAATTTGGAAGGCACGATCGGAGTTCAACATGAACTTGTCAGGACTGAGGTCATTCGTGATCGGATCGGGCAGAGAGTTGGTCCAATTGTCACGAATCGTCGTGTTACTGATCGAAATTGGTGCCGCTAGGACTTGCGAAGCAGACAACAGTACTAAAACGGCGATAAAAAGCAGACTGAGCGTCGACTTGACGCAGTTGGAAACGTTGTAGTTTCTCATAGGAATTGCCTTTCCAGATAATAGAAAACCCAAAACTTCAAACAATCAAAATCAAAGTAGTGTCAAACCAAAAATCATTGATCGTTTATCGTCACTAGCAATTCCTGTTTCTGTTAGGATTCTCCGAGTCCAAAAAAAAACGCTCATGATCCGCAACTGGCAACGTACGATCGATCTTCGAAGATGTGACGCGAGTTTCGACGCGCACACCCTGTACGAAAATAGATGCTGTACCTTGTTAGTTGCGGATCACGAGCGCTTGGTTATTAACCTTCGTCCGGCCCTTCACCGAGACAGTAACCCGTCTCGACTGTCAGCCAGTTCCTTTCGGTGTTAGTGGTTCAGATTCTGCATCAAGAAATAAAAAATGCTCGCTGTCCCTCGCCTGTTTACCTAGTTCTGTCGCAACTGCGTCACGTTTAGCTGCTAGGTTTTAAGCGAAAGTCACGAGCAAAAAATCGTTTCTGGTTCTGCAAGGAACCCTGACCACTCGTTTTCACACACCCAACAGCCGGTACGGATCACTTCGCACAGGACTGTAAAAAATGTCAGGCGGGGTTCACGAGCTATCAGTCTCCTGGCTAATTGTTTGTGAGGTTCGTTTGAATCTTATTTCGATAGGTTGGGAAGTCTCGTCGTTCGTGTAAGACGTTTCGGCTTTGTAGTGGAGTCAAGAAACAAAAAAAGCTCGTCCTCACACTGCAAAAACAAAACACGATTCTCCCATAGTTTTGGGAAAGTGTTCTGTTTTTGAGGGTGAGTCACGAGCACCTATAAGGGATTTATTTGCTGTTGGTGTCCTGATTCTAACTGTGCCAGCAGGCTTGTCAAGTCTCTAATTCAAAAAAACAGAGGATTCGACCTGACTGCTCCCTGCCACAAGTATTCCTCAGAGCACACCCCGATTGTAGTTGCCAGTTGTAGCATGTCAATACTCCGGTTTATGGAAAGGCGTTTTTTCGGTGGAGTTATTTAAAGCATTACTGTCAATTGACTTAGGTTGCTGGCGTTGTCGGAGAAGGCCCTGTCTATAACTCAATCTTCGCAATTCCTCCGCAGTAGAAGCTGGTTTCCCGAGCCAACTGGTCACCTCTCAACCTCTGGAGCGGAGCCAGGCAACCGCTGATGCGACCAGGTGGCGTCCGAGTCTGTCGAGTTCCCGACACCCACCCGCTGTCTGTCATTGATGAAAATTACATCCAATGGCTTATTCGCAGGTGCATCTGGTTGCGAATTTCAAGAAACACCACCATTGGTGATGTCTAGAATCACACGGTCTGCACCGACACCCCATGATCTCCTTTTGTCGGGAGTAGCCCCGGCAGGGAGCATCACATTGACACTGCTGTGGTCCATGGCACACTGCAATTGTTGGCGTGAAGAAGTGTGTTACTACCGAGGTTTCCCGACAGGGACCTGTACTTCTACCGTCCAGCCCGAAGATTCCCGTTCGTTCCGCTTGTGTGTGAGAACCAATGGCTGCGTTTCCGGAATTTCAACTCCATTTGCAGTTTCACGGACGTGATTGTAACCAGCCCGTTGAAGATCTGCAGTCACTGCCTGGAAATCAACGTCTAACCACTTGCTGACCGGCGCACTGCACCCCGACGTTTCTTATCATCACACGGGGGTGGTGGTTCTACCAGTTCCGTTGTCAAGCAGTCACGTTGAACACAGGGAACGCACTTTAACTCGATTCAACGGTGCATGGGGCCGTACTTTCCTTCTCCTTTTAGCTACACTACGACATTATTCCACGCACGTGTCAAAGCAGAGGACCGGACGCGACAGACTGCGCGAAGTGAAAAATGGGGGGATGAGGAGCGACTACCGAGGAGAGGGGCAAGGCGACAGCGACATCGCCTGCCAGGCTGGACAAATTTCACGGCCGGTAAGGGTTGCGACCCTAACGAGGACGGGCTCGAACGTCTTCTTCAGGTGTCAGGAGTTGTCCGGCTCGTTGCAGAACCGAAATTCCTGATTCTGTAGGGGGATAAGCCGCGCTGTCTGGATCACATGCCTCAAACTCACCGTGACAATGTTGGCACGCTACCTTACGTCCTAGGTAGGTGAGACGGATCTGCAAGAGTCGGCCGCAAATGGGACACTCCTGATCGAAGAACACTGTGTTTGACATATCGGCATCTCCATCCACCGAAAAGTTTCCATGCTCTTAATTCCTGAGCGGCTATCGTACGAAATGCAGAGCCAAGTTTCAAGAAAAGCCTGCCAAACCGAAAGAGTGTGCCAGGTTTCACCGTGGCATCAGTGATGCAAACAAATTTATCCCAAAAAAAGTCAGGTCAAGAGACGGAACTTGATTTGTTCTGTTTAACAGGGCTAAACCGTAAACTGCGTCAACGGCTCGAATCACCATGTTTATTGTGGGAGTTACCGCCGGCCGGTTTTCGGCAGCCGGATGCGCGGAAAAAAATAATTCAACAAAAGATAGTTTGACAGGCAATTTCACAGTGATCGGCCCCTGTTGCTGGAAAAAATGTCCTGCCCGGGTTGGCAACTGGATTGGTTCGTTGTTTCGACAGGGTGGTGATTGGTCGAAAAGCTTGCTGGGCGACACGCAGGCCCGTCCGCCGGAAGACGTTCCCGGGCGGGATGACCGCAACGAACCGGTTTCCAAGAATTTCCTGCCCGTTGATCGTGTTCCAATCATCCCGAGTTCGACAGTCATGTGGCCTTGAGCAGTTTCGATCACGAGGCGGTCGTTGGAATTTCCTCAAAACAGGCACCGTATGATTTGGACAAACAATTGCTGGGGACCAACGGGATTGCCGATGTTGGTGCGTTGGTCGCGGTTGGAAATTGCGCAATCACCGTTCCAATTCCCGGCCAGGTGCAGTCACGGTTCGAGAAAACTAAACAGTTTCAGGCGTTTTTTCCAGGTCGCTAACGCGATGGACAGGGGCTCGGTATGGGGTTAACCTGGAGTGTCGGGTAGGCGATTCTTAATGTTCAACTACATGAATGCCCCGACGGCAAGGCGCATGTGTCCTTACTGATATGCCAGTCGAAATAGGCCGAATAGTTCTGTTGTTCGCATGGTTCTTCGTGGGCCTTTTTCTGGCGCAAAAGTACGTACCTACCAAGCTTGTTCCCGGCCATCTCAAAGCGATTTCCACCGTTTTGCTACTGTTGATCGGCCCTCCCTATTTTCTAGCTTTGGTGGCGCTCTTTGTGCTGGAGGCAAGGCGGGGTGGCGGAATTTCGGTGTGGAATGCGATCAGGATGGCGACCGGTATGAAGGCCGGATTCTCAGATCCCTTTGGGGGCGAGGCGGATTCGAGATCTTCGGTGATGTTACTCGATACTTCGGGTCGAAGTCTGGCGGAGGTTTACAGTCGTTCGGCAGAGGATGCCGAAGTGTTGACGTTGACTTCTGAGATCGTCGGAGAAGCGGTGGCGGATCTGGCGAGTGACATCTTAATTCAGCCCACCAGCTCTGCCGAATGCAGCGTACGTTTTCGTGTGGATGGTCAGCTGCGGGTAGTGCACCAGTTGGACGTCCGGGAAAGTAACGCGGTGATCAACAGCATCAAAGCCATTTCCGGGATGGACATTGCGGAACGCCGCAGGCCACAGGATGGCAAGTTTGTGGCCAGGACGCCCGGCGGGCATATCTCGTTTCGCGTAGCAACGGCAGGTGTGATGCACGGCGAGAAGATCTCGATTCGTGTCCTGGACCAAAGTGCCACCAATTTTGGTTTGAAGGATGTGGGGCTCACGAAGGGAAACTATGACCATATCCGGAAACAGATGGCAGCCTCTTCGGGAATGATTCTTGTTTGTGGACCGACTGGCAGTGGTAAGAGTACCAGTCTGCATGCCATGTTACGGGAAATCGATTTCAGTCAGCGGAATGTCATCACCATCGAAGATCCGATTGAGTACATTTTACCGGAAGCGAGTCAGATTGAAATCAATGACAAGGCGGGGATCACGTTTTCCAAAACTCTTCGCAGCGTGTTGCGCCAGGATCCTGATGTAATCTCGATTGGCGAGATCCGTGATGCTGAAACTGCGGAAATAGCGCTCCAGGCTTCCCAGACGGGCCACCTCGTGTTGGCGACTCTTCATGCCAGCAGCAATCACACGGGGATCTTGCGGTTGATTGATCTTGGGATACGACCGTTTGTGATCGCTTCGGCACTTAATATCGTCATTTCTCAAAGACTTGTCAGAAAACTTTGCAGTCATTGTAAAGTGACGGCGAATTTGTCGGCGAAGCACCATCAGAAACTTGTTGATCGCAAGCTGGATCCGACTCGGGTCAAGCAGCCTCGCGGGTGTCCTCGTTGTAAAGGTACGGGTTATCGTGGCCGCACGGGGGTTTTCGACGTAATGGTAATAAGCGACGAGCTTAAATCACGCTTGGCCGCCAACGATTTTTCGTCCGTAGACGGAGGCCGTTCCAAGGACGCCAATACACAGCGGCTGCTTCACAAAAATGCCACACGCCTTGCGTTGGCGGGCATCACGTCCCTGGAAGAGGCCAACAAAATAGCAGCCACCAAGACTTAACACGTTTGGGCGCAGCGAGCATCGAACAGGCATCATCCAATACCGAATGAAAGGCGAGTTTAACGTGGGCGCATTGGTGCTTTTAATTGTCGGTGGAATTGTGGTCGGGGCTTGCGTACGTTTTCAAAGTACGTTGCTGATGTGGGCGGCCGGATTTCAACTGGTGTTTTCCGTTTACCTGAGCGTGATGTTATGCGAGACGGTTGTGCACGCAACCGTTGGCGAAGGCTCCGATCCGTATTATGATGCCACGGCGCTTTTGTTGCTGTGCCTGATCTTTTTCTTGCTCATGTTTGTCGTGACAAGACAACTGTTTCCCCAGTTGGACGAGTTGCGTCTTCTCGGATCGTTGGATCAGGCAGGGGCCGTAATTCTTGGCTTCGCTTCGGGAGTCCTGTTGACCAGTTTTCTGATGTTCTTGCTCTGTACAACTCCGTTGGCTGACAATTCTTTCGTCCGACTGATTTCGGGAAAATCTCTTTCGGCACCGCTCGTCGAGTTCCCGCTACGAATTGCCTGTAATGCGGTGAATGTCCTGTCTTTTCAGAGCCATCCCATCCCGTGCCAAGAAGTGATAATGCAACTCAAGGCGTTGCAAAGTCCAGGGCACGAGAGTCTTGACGGGACGGAATCGCTTGAAAAATCGTCTTCCCCCTGATTGCGGGTGCTTGGGGGTTGACAATTTACGAATTTAATCTTATCGATGCGACTTAGTCAGGCAAAGTTTCGGTTTTCAATGTACAAGGACCGACTCGATGAGAACACGACTGCGACTAACGATATTGATGTTCTTGATGCTCGTGGCGCCCGGCACGGTGCATGGCAGGCCTTGGATGCTCCAGGACGGGACACGGATCGATGGGAAGTTCATCCGTCTGGAAGGAAACAGTGTCCGCCTTGGAGTCCGCCGGGAATTCAAGCTATACCTCTTCTCACGATTCAGTGTGACGGACCAGGAATGGATTCGTTTCCGATATGTGTTGAGCAAATCTGAACGAGATCAACGACTCGAGGAAATCAACAAACGTCCTGAGCGAACGTGGACTCTGAAGAACGGTCAACGGGGGACGGGGCGCTTCCTTCGTTTCTTCAGAGCGGAGCTGGCTAACGGTGCGGTCGTTTCTCATGTGACTATCTTTCCGATCCAATCTTTTCCTTTCCGTGAGCTTGTTCAAAAGGACCAAACCTATGTAGAGCAGGTGTTGGTAGAATTTGGACTCGAGGAACTACTGGAGAGTCCTGATAAAGAGGGGAGAATTCCACCGAAGGCTCGTGATAAAGAGGAGGAAAATCCACGTGACAGAGGCAAACCACCTCCCAGAAAGTACCTGCCTGTACCCCGTGTTCCAGGCGACAGAGGCAAACAGCGTCCCAACAATGGGAAGGACCAGTTTCGAGGCAAAGGGTCGCCACGCTCTCCGAAATCAGAATCTGATCGAGATTTAACTCGGAGCGACCCTGAACACGATTACTCCCCCCGCCCGGGCACCACCCTTGAAAGGGTTCCCTTCGATTCTCCTCGTGTTCCTCGTGGTGATAAATCAGATGATGGCGAAAGAAACCAAGATTCTCTCGAACCGTCCCGCTCCGACTCTGACAGGTCCCGCTCCGACTCTGACAGGTCTGACAGGTCCCGCTCCGACTCTGACAGGTCCCGCTCCGACTCTGACAGGTCCCGCTACGGCTCTGACAGGCAATCTCAACAAAACTCGCCGTCGGAAGAGACACCCGAAAATGAAAATAGTCTCAAAGATGACATCATGGAAGGCAATTACAAAGACTTGCCTACAAGACATGGAGGACAATTGGCGTTAATTATTGTGATCGTGGTGGGAGCCTTGGTGCTGCTCAAGGTTCTGCGTGGTTGATTGAGGTCGGTTTGAAGAGAATTTCTACGGACGTCGGCGACTTGTTGACAGATCCCGAACAGACGGCACGAAATTCCGACTGCTTCGGGAGTGTGATGTGGACTTTTCACGCTGTCAGCGGCAGGAATTTCAGCATGTGTCGTGTTGGCTTGTGTTTAAGATTTGGAATCATATGGAGGATGGTGAAGTAATGTCTCAAGGCCCAAAAAGACAAGTTGTTGTGCTGCTGGGGTGGACACTCTCCGTGGTGGGAACGCTGTGGCCGATGACTGCGCGGGGAGCGGATTGGTACGAACCGGGAGTTCAGGAGAAAATCTTCTCGGAGATCACAGAACCGCTGGTGGCCGACGGGCCGGCAGATTCGCACGAACTTCTCATGGGCAAAGTCGGGGAACTGGCGAGCGAGTTGGAAAGAGAATTTGACCTGGCCTGGGCCAGCGAAAGGATATCCTTTCGCCCGGGAAGTTCCAAGCACCAGAAGCGTCGCCCAGCGGATCAGAACGGGTCCCGTCGACGCAGGACGCATCGGCGTGATGCACATGGTCACCGGAGACACGCAGGCAAACCTGCGCTGATGCATCGATTAGCTCGCTTAGAGCGTAAGCTCGACCGTATCCTTGACGAACTGGACGCAAGAGGTCCGGAGGACGACCGCGGACATCGTCCTGGCCGAACCGGTTTTCGTCATGGTCGCAGGAGTGATCGTCGACTGGACAATTGTCCCCGCTGCCGAGGCGGGTGGGCCATGCACAAATCATCACGGAGATTTCACCGGCGCCCTCATCGCGACCGGTTTGTCGACCAACGGGAGCGAAGTCCTCGGGAACCGTTGAAGCGACGACACCCTCGCCGGCATCGTGAACGACCGGCGGGTCCTGGCCGCCAGCATCGTGGTGCAGCAGAACGGGATGATTCCCCGGAGATTTTTCCGGCGGATGTCCAAATTGGGGAAGACGTCTATGACGACGAGGTGAAACAGGAAACCAGCGACCGGGACTTCGACGTTTGATGTCCTTCTCGACAGCACGATTGTTATCAGGTTCAGCGGGATGATCGCCGCTGGTGTAGATCCTGGTCGAAGATCTGCTGTAACGTGCAAAGCTCCCTACCGAGCGTGGAAACGATGGATTGGGCTGAAGGGGTTCAAGAGATTACGCCCGTAAGCCGGGTCCAGCTATTTCACCAGGTCAGCATAGCTGTCCGCCAGGCAATCCAGTAAGTCGGCAACGTTGTCAATGATATCATCCGGGACAGTTGCGCCATTTTCAGCGATGTTGCGCCAGATGCGGCGTGCTTTTTCGGTATTAAAGTCAGGGTCAACTGCCACGAATGCGCCTTCCACAAGTTCGTTGGCCGGCTTGCCTTCGTCCAGCCAGTGTTTCGCAATGGCGAGGGCCAGGTTGCCGGGCAGCTCCATCTTTTCATAGGTCTGGCTTTGTCCCTTTTGGTGAATTCTTATTTTTTCCGAAGTTGCTTCGACGACACTGACCAGCTCACCACTTGCCAGCATCAGCTGGCCGACGTCATCCAGGTTCTGCATCCCTTTCTCAACAGCCCACCAAAACTGCTGCACGTAGTGCTGGAGCGTGTGCAGTCGATCTGCCATCGGCTCAAATTCTGAAGACGCCGCCAGGTCCATCGCACGCTGCAGCTTCAAGTCGGCAACAGGCAACTGCCGGGCCGTCAACGCGGCACGTGCCGCGGTCAAGTATCCGGCGAGTTCAGAACGTTGTTGCGGGGTAAGTGATTTCCGGTCGGACGCGAGGTCCTGCGTCGATCGAATGGCCCTGGGTTTGAGTTTGACTTGACGGTGACTTTCCAGATGGGGGGTATTTCGGACTCCGTCTGTCGTCGGGTCGGCAGCACCGGTGATGATCGTCGGTTTTGTGAGATCTGGTTTGGTGGGCTTCACTTGAGGCGATGAGGGTGGTTTGGTCTTTGGATGTCCGACCTCACTGGATGACATCGCTGTCCGGTTTTGATTTGCTACACCTGACAGGTCAGCTCGCCAGTTGGAGCGGAAAATCAGCACGACGGCCAGGAGCAGCGTCAACGAAATTCCCAGGCTGAATCCAGTGAAAATAAAGCGGAAGCGATTTCGACGACCTGAAACCAACTGGAATTTGTACCGCCGAAAACGTGTCGTTCTCGTTGGTTCGATAAAGGTGGACTGGGCCCGGCTGGAGTTGTCAGTCAAAACCGGTTCGCTGAGCGTTGTTGGGTAAGGCTGCCTGCCTTCTTGAACCGGCGGCTCCGAAGGAGATGGCGGAGGCGTTTGAACCGGCGGCGACGGAACCGATCCCGGTGGAGCTAGGGGTGAGGTTTGAATCGGCGGCTGTGTTTCTGCTTGCTGTTGGCGGAGCCGCGCGTCGTAAGCCAACCTTTTATCGGGGTCGAGAAGGCACAACTTTGCCTGGGCCACCTGGTTCAAGAGATCCTGGGAAAACTGGACATGCTCCCCGGTTTGTAGCGACTTCAGGAAAGCCATCCGCTGATCGGCGGCATTTCTAATGGCAGAGATTGAAGTCTCAAACGGCTTGATACCGAGTAGCCGATAGTGGTTCGGCGGCTGTTCCTCCGGTGGTATCCCCAGCCAATGGTGATAAGGGTCAAAGGCGGCCATGAGACAATTCTAGCCTGTCAACTACCCGCTCAACAGTCCGGAAGTCGGTTCCCGTTCATGTGGCCAAATTGTGCAACATGGTGACACTGCCGCATCACCGAGGCGGCGGCCCGTGAAACGCAATGGTTAAGCGCCGGTGGTAGGAATCCAACCAGTGAGCGATGACTGCAGGAAGATGGCTGTGATCACGAGAAAAAGTCCGTTATGTTCAAGATGATTCGTGGTACTTTCTGGTCGAGTAACTAGACAAGCGGACACCCAACGTGACCGACCAACCAAATCCAAATGGAGTGCGGGAACAAGTTCGCACAAAGTCGCGCGCGTTCCTTGAGATCGGGTTGATCTTTTTAGTGTTTTTTCTCTACGGGGTTCAACCAACACCCGGAGTGAATGAAGCGCAGTACTTGGCCAAGGCAAAACACTTCTGGAACCCGGCATGGTGTCCGGGAGATCATTTTCTTGGATCGGCCGACGCTCACTGGGCGTTCTTCTGGTCGACGGGCTGGCTGACTCGTTGGATGAGTCTTTCAGCCTATGCCTGGTTGGGACGCCTGGTAACCTGGTGGGCGATGGCGACTGCCTGGCGGCGACTCAGTTTGGCCGTGGTGCCGTGCCGCTGGGCATCCCTGGTGTCCGCAACCCTGTTTCTGTTAACCCTGCATCATTGCCATATGATGGGAGAATGGGTTGTCGGTGGTATCGAAGGCAAAAGTGTGGCCTACGTCTTGGTTTTTTTCGGGTTGGGATCTCTGGTAAAAGGTCGCTGGAATGAAACATGGCTCCTCATGGGCCTGGCTGCTGTCTTTCACGTGCTGGTGGGAGGCTGGTCCTGTGTGGCGACAGCAGCGGCCTGGATCGCCTCTGGAAAAGAAAGGCCGGCGCTTGCCTCCATGTTGCCGGGAATCGGCTGTGGGTTCGGTTTGGCGTTGGCAGGTATTGTGCCCGCGTGGAGTATGACTCAAGGTGTCGATGCGGAAATCATTGAGCAAGCCAACCACATTTATGTTTTTGAACGGCTGGCACACCATCTTGTCATTCACTTGCAGTCCCAATCAAGGATTGCCGCTCATTTCAGCCTGGTTGTGGTGTGGTTGCTGTTGTTGTGGCCGACTTTTCGTGAGACGAGTCTTCGTCGGATTCATGGATTTGTAGCTGGTGCGCTCGGTTTGACAATCGTGGGGATCGTTATTGATCAGGCCACTCTCACACAACCGGACGTCGCGGCAAGATTATTGCGTTACTATTGGTACCGGCTGGGTGATGTTGCCGTTCCACTGGGCGTCGGTTTGAGCGCGGTGTTCGTGTTGCATCGGTTTGCCGCTGCGCCCCTGAGTTCCAGCAGGAAATTGCGATCGGTGCTCGTGGTCGTCTGTCTTCTGGGGCTCGTCATCACGCGGCAGGCCGCTTGGCGCGACGGTCGGCCAGAGGCCGACATGCAGGCCTGGCCGGTGCAGTCCCCGGGAGATCAGAAACCGCACAAGAAATATAGGGATTGGAGAAACGCCTGCCATTGGATCAGTGAGCATACGTTTTCTACGGATCGCTTTCTGACCCCCCTTCGACAGCAGACCTTCAAGTGGTACAGCGGCCGAAGTGAAGTGGTCATTTGGAAAGACATTCCACAAGACGCAAAGAACGTTGTGATCTGGTGGCAACGGATTGAAGACTTGCATCAATCACAAGACTCCAGCGGAACATGGCATTGGAATCAATCGTTGGCGGAACATTCAGAGGAACGTCTGGTCTGTTTTGCCGGGCAGTTCGGCTGTCATTACCTGGTGGTCGACCGGAGTGACACCGCGGTGCGTATTTCTCCCAGTCGGTTGGTGTACCCGAACCATGATCACGAGAACGAATCATTTGCGATCTATCGAGTTGACCAGACGAGGGAGTGAGGCTGGGAAAAATAGGGTTCTACGACGGTGACCTATCGGTCAACTCTTGTTCTAAAAAATCTCGGTGCACCCCGGTGATTCTACGAAGGTTCTTTCCAACGAGCGTCCGCCTGCCAACGTTGGTGTGCAACGCACTTGCCGGCAGGGACAGGCGGCTGGTGTCGGGTTGAAGGAGTCGCCGTCATTTCCTCCTGCAGTTTGTCATTGTCCTGTCCACACTTTTGCGCGAAAATCACAGGGCTGGGTGACAAAACAGGAGTTGCCCACCGTCGTCCTGACCCGTACCCACTCGTTAAGCAGGCAGAAAAGAATGAAGGACTTCGCCGATCAGGACCTGGCCGGATGGCTGCGGACCAGGCTACAAGGAGACTTGCCTGGCCGGGTGGCCCATCGTGAGTGGAGTTCAGACTTGACCTACGGGCGACAGGAAGGTCCGACCGCGCACAATGTCCGCGAAGCGTCAACGATCGTATTGCTTTACCAGGATCAGGGTGAATGGTACCTGCCACTGACGGTGCGACCCTCCCATTTGCCAGACCATGCCGGCCAGGTGAGTTTGCCGGGAGGAGTTGTCGAATCTGGTGAAACAGCGGAAGCGGCTGCTGTCCGCGAACTTGAGGAAGAACTTCAGGTATCCGTTGACCAAGTATCAGTGCTGGGGCCTCTTTCTCCGCTGTATGTTTTTGTAAGTAATTTTCGCATACTGCCCCATGTGGGAATTCATCATGGAAAATGTGAAATGCGCCCCAACGAGCAAGAAGTTGCTCGACTACTGAAACTCCCTCTATCCCATCTTGTCGATCCTCGGAGGAAAACGAGCCGTTGCATGTCTCGAGAAGGTGTTTCGTTTCGGGCTGCCGGGTGGTGGCACCAGCAACATTTTGTTTGGGGAGCGACGGCGATGATTTTAGGGGAATTTATGGCACTGTTGGAGGGCCAGGTTGATGACGGCTGAGTGACAGTGGTTGTCCGCTTAACAGTTCAAACGACATGCACGGCCTCTTTTCCTCGCGTTTGGTTGAGGTGCAAAGTCGGAAAGCGCGAACCTCGCCCCTTTGGTTTGAATCTTGCCAGTTGTATATTGGCAGAAGAACGTCAGTGGCAGAATTCGTCCCTGATTAAGAAAGGTTGGGAATAGCATGGTACGAGTCGGAATCATGGGGGCTACAGGGTATGCTGCCCTGGAATTGATGAAGATTCTGTTGCGTCACGATGAAGTTGAAATCACCTGCGTTACGAGTCGACAGGAAGGCAATCCCCGCGTGGATCACGTGCATCCCCAACTTGCGGGACGCCTTGATTTAAACTTGGAAAATGCCGAGCCGGCAAGTGTGGCGGCCAAGACAGATTGCGTGTTTAGCTGCCTACCGCACGGCGCATCGGCGTCCGTCGTGCGACTGTTGCTGGAAGCGGATCTTCGCGTGATTGATTTTGGTGCTGACTATCGCTTGAATGATATCCAAGTGTATGAAGAGTGGTACGGACAAAAGCACCCGGACCCGGACCGGGTGGGTCACGTGGTTTACGGTCTTCCGGAGATATTCGGTAGCCAGATACCGTCATCTTCCCTCATTGCCAACCCGGGCTGCTACCCGACGTCTGCCATTCTGGCGTTGGCGCCCTTGTTGGCCGCTAAACGGATTGAACCGAACGATATCATCATCGACTCGAAGAGCGGAGTGAGTGGGGCTGGTAGAACACCGAAATTGATCACCCATTACCCCGAGTGCAACGAAAGCCTCGCGGCTTACAATGTGGGTCGTCACAGGCACACGCCAGAGATAGAGCAGGTCCTGTCCCAGGTAGCCGGAGAAGCCGTATCGGTGATCTTTACTCCCCACTTGGTACCGATGGACCGGGGCATTCTGACGACCGGTTATGCACGACCGTTGCCGGGCGTGACAGAACAGCAACTACTCGAGTCCCTGCACGAATTTTATGCCAATGCTCCGTTCATACGGGTTGTCGAGCACTTGCCGGGTACGAAAGACTCGGCAGGTACAAATTTCTGTGACATCACGGCGCGTCTTGTGCGCGGTCGAGTGATTACGATCAGCTGCCTCGACAATTTGGTAAAAGGAGCGGCCGGAGCGGCCGTTCAAAACTTCAATTTGATGTTTGGATTTCCCGAGACGAAAGCACTCCTATAACTTCGAGGAACGCCTATGTCCCATCTACTGCCTCGAGGATTTCGTTTTGCCGGGATGCATTGTGGTATCAAGCAGGATTTGAAGCAGGAAGATCTTGCGTTGGTTGTCAGTGACGTGCCCGCGTCGGCAGCAGGTGTTTACACACAAAATCTGATTTGCGCTGCGCCGGTGGATTGGGATCGGCAGCGCACGCCGGCCGCAGCCATTCGAGCTGTCGTGGTGAATTCGGGGAATGCCAATGCGTGCACCGGCCAGCGGGGAGTGGAAGACAATAGGGAAATTGCCCAAATCACAGCTGATGCATGTGGTACGTCGGTTGAGAATGTGTTGGTCATGTCGACCGGTATCATCGGTGAGTACTTGCCGATGGAATGTTTTCAGACGGGAATTCCGGCGGCTGCCAGCCAACTCGATTCCGATTCTGATTCCTTGTTGGCGGCTGCCAGAGGATTGATGACGACCGATACGGTTCACAAACTTGCCAGTCGCTCGGTAGCGACACCACAGGGGGAGATTCGGATTGCCGGAATCGCAAAAGGGAGCGGCATGATCGCTCCTGACATGGCGACGATGCTGGGACTGGTGGTGACCGACGCGGCGCTGGAGTCGCAGGTTGCGCAACGGATGCTGGGTGAGGTCTGCGATCGAACCTTTAACTGTATCACGGTCGACGGGCACACCAGTACCAACGATACGGTTTTGTTGTTGGCAAACGGCCAGTGTCAGCAGCCCGTCATGGAAGTAGGAGAAACTGACGCATTTGCCGCTGCACTGGAGGAGGTTTGTGGAGACCTGGCACGGGCCATCGCGGCAGACGGGGAGGGCGCCACTCACCTGGTGACAATCGACGTCGACGGTTGCCGTTCGATAGCTGACGCGCGTCAAATTGCCAAAACAATCGCCCAGAGCCCGTTGGTAAAAACTGCGATCACGGGGGCGGATCCGAACTGGGGAAGAATTGTGTCGGCCGCGGGCTATTCCGGAATTTCTTTTGATCCGAAACAGTTGGACGTGTCACTCAATGGCACTCCGATTTACGGGCAAGGCGTCCCGATTGCTTTTGATGCGTCGTTACTGTCCGAGTCGATGCATCAGCAGCATGAAACGAAGATCGCCTTGCGTTTCGGGGAAGGTCGGAGCCAGATTCGATTTTGGACCTGCGATTTGACAGCGGACTATGTGCGGATCAATGCGGACTACCACACCTAGGCTTATATAAAAACCAGCCTGCCCGCGTTCCCCGCAGGAGGCGCTTGTGTGGCATCTGTAGATTTGCCTGGCGGCCAAGCAGTTACTGATTGGAATTTGCGCCGTTTGGCCGGTCCTTGCCGAATGGTTGTGGCTCTCGGTAGAACGGTTTGGATGCTTTGTAGAGTTGAAGTCTGGCGCGGATTTCTTCGGCCAACGGGTCGGCCTGTTGCCTGGCAGCCAATTTTAGTGCCGACTCGGCCGTTGTGACGGCCAGTTCGTATTGTCCCACAGCCGCATGCGCGGCCGCCAGTGTATCAAGCACTCCCGGGTGTTTGTTTGCAAGCCGTTTCGAGGCTCGTCGCGCCAACTCGACGGCTTGCAATCTCAACGATCGATGCAACTCGGGGTCAGGGCAGGTAGCCAGAGTCCACGCCAGATGGTTGAGAGCCTCGATGTGATCGGAGTTGAGTTGCACGGACCGATGCAAATGAGGAATCGCTTCCATCTGCTTACCTTGAGAATCAAGTAGCATCCCCAGTTCGTAGTGCAAATTGAATTGATCGGAACGGTCCAAATCCAAGTCGAGAGCCAATCGTAACTGGGATGCCAGGGCGTTGTGTTTTCTCTGTTCTTTAAGCGAATCGATGCCTGCCCGGTAGGTGACTCCAACCGGAGGAATATGTGCGTGCAGGATGATCGAACGGAAAAACCCCAGCGTAAACGCCAGAAAAAATATCGCGATGCCAACCACAAACGCGGTTTTGTAAAGACAATCTTTGAGGGATACCTGATACATCAGCTTGCGGTTTCCGGCCGGCGTTCCTGCCCGAGTTGCTATGAAAGCAAAAGGTTTCTAGAGGGGCGCGGTAGCCCCTGTATCCACAATCGCACGATTGGCGTCCGCCCTCTTCAGTCGCCAGATGTAGGCGTCCACGAAAAAATGGTGGATGTTAATCGCAGCGACAACCAGCAACACGCTTTCCACGGGACCGAATCCTGCTAAGACGTATGCCTGTGGAAAACAGTTGAAAAGGGCATACCCCAGCACAACGCATGCCCCGTAAAACCAAAGTACATGGTACGTGGCGCTGTGGCGTTGATTCGGGCGACCCATCTGGTCCTTGACGTGAAAGAAGACCACGATGGCCAGGTACTGAATACCGTGAAAAATCGTAGCCCACACAAAGGCGTTCCCGGGTCGCAAAATGAACCACCACACCGCATTGGTGATCAGCAGCAGGACACTGATCAGTGGCATCGGGCGACCTTGGTGAAGCGAGATATTTCTCCATAAATAGACGGTCCCCGCGATCCCCACCAACGGTAAGGCGAACTGAAACGTCTTCAGGAATGCGTCGATACTCGGCCTGTCATCAAGCCACCCGGCCATGTCGATCCAGTGGAGTCCCACATTGGATCCTGTCGCAAAAACATAAAAGAAAGGAAGCATGCTCATCCACCAGAGTAGCTTTTTGTTACCCGCACTCAGCAGGCAGCCGGATCGGTAGCAGTACATGACGGCAAGCCCATAAGCCTGTGCTGCGTAGTGGTAGGGGGACCAGGTTAAGTACAGGGATGTCAAATGAGGTCCTAGTGTACCAGCGAAACGCATGCATGTTGTAAGCAGCACCAGCGACACCAGGGGCAGGGCCATGGTGACAAAGGGCAGGGAATGAAAAGCACCAGGTTTGGTGTACAGCCGGACGGTCGAGGCGGCAAAATGCGCGCTGTTGCTCAGCAGAATGATGTAGGGAAGACTGGCAGCGCTGAACGTGAGGGCAGCACCCGGATTCGGAAGCACACAGGCGCCGACGACCAGGCTTAGCCCGCCACCGATGAGCATGTAGTCAAAGATTGGGTGGACGAATGACTGGCCTAAGAGAGAGGCGGGTAGATTGCGGAGAGCCGACTTCGCCATCAAATCAATCCTCGCGTTCCCGCCTTTGGGGAACTTGAACTCGCCCCCGAGATCAAAACGGGAATCGCTTTCAAATTTTCCATCTCTTTCTATGGTACTAGATTTCATGCTTGATTTCAACTGCGCAACCGACGGACGGACGAGCCGCGTCGCTTCGACGGCTAGCGAAAGCAAGTGGACTGGGGGTTCGCAGGGGAACAAGCGGTGTGGACGAACAAGCGGCTGGACGCGTAGTACAAGGTGGCGTCGATTTGGTCCCCCGCTGGCCGGTGTCGGCCGCCAACAATTGACTCGAATGTTGCTCAAATAAGCGGAGAGAAGTTATACTGAGTTTCGCGATCGGAGACCAACCAACACGACCGGTTTTCTTTTGATGGTGTGGGATGTCAAATTTCGGCCAAGAGCAGTCGATGCTAAAAATGGCCAGTCGCCTCCCTCGTGCCGCCCCTGGTTTTTATACCGAATGAATAAAACGACAGCGACCAAAATCCCGAGTTGGATAGCGATTTGTTTCGTGTTGATTTCTGCGTTGTCATGTTCTCGATCCATTGACACATCGACAGGCGACCGACTGGTCTGTAGTGAACTGACCTGGCCCGGTAGGAAACCGGGTGGCAACGTCATCATCATCGTCAACGATACAATGCGTCGTGATCGGATGGGGGTGCACAATGGTACTGCGAAAACACCAGCCTTTGATAAGTTTGCCCGCGAAAATTTATTGTTTGAAAAGGCGTACACTCAAAGTCCTTGGACCAAACCTTCTCTGGCGACTTTGTTTACTTCACTTTATCCTTCCCAGCATGGAGTGGTTTCCCATCCTGGGCTCAAAATTAAGACCAGCAAGGATCCGAATAGGCCCGGCTTCAGCAATGACGTTTTAAGCAAGCGGCATGTTACGATTGCCGAATCCTTGCAAGACGCAGGTTTTCATACGGCTGCCATCGTGGCAAATCCCTGGTTAAAAAAGGAATACGGATTCGCCCAGGGTTTTGAAACCTACGATGATGTGTTCGCCACAGATGTTCAACCCACGGATAAGATTTCCCAGTGGAAAGTTTCCGGATCGGAGGTAACGGAAAGGGCGATCAACTGGTTGAATGATATTCAGCCCGGCCAGCGTTTCTTCCTCTACCTGCATTACATCGACACCCACCGACCTTATACGATTGGGGCTGACGAGGTTGGGGCGCGAGCCGATGAATTTCGCAACGACTCGCGGCAGATCTCATCCAGAACGGGCCGAGTGATCAGTAGTGTCGTCAGGCTTCCGAATGGACGTCCGGCAGTCAGCCTCGGCGTTCCGGCAACGTTATCGTTACTGGAGCGCGCATACGACCGGGGCGTCGAAACTTTCGACCAGCAGTTAAAGGAGTTTCTAAGTTACTTCTCCTCACATCAGGACTTCGATCAAACCGCAATTATTGTCACATCGGATCACGGGGAGGCGCTCTTTACACGAGGTTATGGCAACCACGGTCACGGGCTTTACGAGGATGAGGTGGCGATACCTTTTGCGGCCCGCTTTCCAGGAGTTACTTCGGAGCGGAATCGCGTCGAGACTCCTGTCGGGCTAATCGACATCATGCCCACACTGTGCACTTACCTTGGTGTGGATTTTCCTGAATCTGCCATTTGTGGAAGAAGTCTGCTTGCCTCGGCGCAGCCGGGCGAAGGGCGTCATCGGTCTGTGATCGTTGCTGAAGGCGTGATGGGGAAACCGTCCAATCGCGCGATTATCCACGGCGATTATAAGGCCTTGTGGCAACCGGTGCCTGGGCCAGACCACGTCGGACATGCGCTGTTCAACCTGAACGACGATGCCACCGAGGGTGCGAATCTGATTGGTTCTACGAAGTCGACGGATCGGTTCCGGGAGACGTTCGACCGTCTTGTGAGGTTGGCACGCAGTACAGTTTCCTCGGTGGAAAACTATCCGAAGGAGTATGTACCAATCGATCCTGAACAATTGAGGCGATTGCGATCTCTGGGTTACATTGACTGACTGCATCACTCATGAATCTTACCGACTTCACTTTTCTGGCACCGGTGATTCGGTTCCGGTTCCCCGTGAGTCTATCTGCTAGCAATGCGGGGGACCTCTCCGCGGGCTGACAAAATCTACCTGTACGATATGTTGCGGAGCGATTACACTTTCTCCGCGAAATCTCTTCACCGGAAATGCCGTCGAAAAAGTTGACACCTGTGTTGATTTGTCCAGGAAGTCACGGCGGGAGAAATTTGCGGTGTCGCCTTTCGGCGTCTTTGCCCGGAGTGTTGTAAAAATATTTGCTTGAAGTGATTCGGCGGCCACCATGTCTAAACGCGCGCCCTTAACCGAACGACCACGTTTAGCTGTTGCCATCATTGTGCGAAATGCCGAGTCGCTTGTCGTCGAAACGCTGAAAAGTGTTCGTTCGCTGGCAGATGTCATCGTTGTTGCAGACACCGGTTCGACTGATAGAACTGTCGAGACGGTCAGGCAGTACACACCGAATGTGATACAGCATGGATGGGCAGACGACTTCTCGGCGGCTCGTAATGACTGTTTGAATTTTGTTCGCACGCAGTGGATTCTTTGGTTGGATGCAGGAGAAACCATTGCTCCGGACGATGCTCTGGCTTTGCGGCGATTCGTTGAACTTGAGGCGGACCTCCAGAAAGCTTACTTGTTGATGGTTCGTATTACTCCGGCTCCGGGGGCTGTGGCGGCGGAACAGATCGGACGGGTTCGTCTTGTTCCCCACTCTCCCGGTATTCAATTTCAGGGAAGAATCTGTGAAGACATTGTTGCTTCGTTGGCAGGTTTGCAAATCGAAGTAGAGTCGTTGCCCTGGCAGATACATCGTGGAGCGGTCGAACACGATCAAGAGAGAAAGTTCTCCCGAGCTCGCCGTAACGTGAAACTCACCAATCTTGAGATGACTCAAAGAGGTGCCCAGCCGCACTTGCTGAACTGTTTGGGAGAAGCATTGTATTGTTTGGACGAGAGAAAGCGGGCTGCCGATTGTTACAAACAGGCAGTTGGTTCCGCTACTCCCGGTTCGACTGAGATGCTGGAAGCTTATTACGGGTTGCTGACTGCTTTAGATGGAGAAGAAAAAGCAGTCGAACAACAATTGTCTGTTTGTCTTGAAGCGTTAGAGACTTTTCCATTAGACATGCAATTGTTGTGCGCCATGGGAGGATACGTGCAGTTTCAGGGTCGTTTGGACTTGGCCGCCCGCAGTTATAAAACTGCCTTTCTACATGGCAGAATTAATTTACAAACGTGGCATTTGGAAGACATTCGTGAAATCACGGCCCAATGTTTGGCTTCGGCTTGTCACGCGTTGAACGACGATGCAAAAGCGCAAAAGTTTTTGGAGGAGGCACTTCAGGAGAACATGCAATCCACGAGGTTGCGAGAAGCATTGGTCGATCTGCATGTCAATTGCGGACGGCCAACCGAAGCTCTGCAACACGCCATGCTCTTGCCCGCCCATCTGGCCAAACCGGAAACGCTCGAAATGGTGGTGCGAGGAGCCTGCTTGGCCGCCCAGGGGGATTGGATTCAGGCCGTTTGTCCCCTGAAGGATGCTTACGCTGCTGGATGCCGTGACCCGCTTTGTCTCCGCTGGTTGACCGCCAGTTTTACTTCCTCGGGTGAACTGTATCAGGCTCAAGAGGTGATCGAGGAGTGGACCAGGTTAGCTCCAGACAATTCGGAAGTTATTGACTACGAGGACAAATTGAAACAGCTACAGAAACAGACTGACGGTGTTGTCGAACTCACTTCCTTGCAGAAGACCGGCTCCAGCGAAGGCAAGCAGCAAGTAAAAACGTCCCTGGGTTCAATTCCGGCGCCACCGTGAGATCCCCAACCACAAGCTCCGTTTCTCCTCCCGCAGCCATCGATTCGCGGCCTCGGCTACCTTTTAGCTGCCCGCGAGAGTTTTAGGCACTCCAGCAGAAATTTTGGAGCGGTCGGATTGACGGCCGGTGGCAGACCGAACGACAGGTTTCCCGTTCCTTTGTGTGGGACCCCTTCAGATTTTCCAGGGGAGGGTCATTGGGGCGTAAGTTAGCCCGGCAGGTTTGTCCTGATCAGGGTTAAGCGACCTAACGCGGTTGCAGTGCTTGACGCTGGAGCACGGGATGCCGGATTCTGTCAGACGGCCTCAAAAAGCACTGAGACTGGCAAGCTGAGTTGATTTTAATCCGTCATAACCGGCACAGTAGGTGCTGTGTGCAATAATCATCTGAAAAACGTTTGTTTCTCTGGTTGTTTCTAATGCCCCAAATTGACAGGACCGGGACTGGAATTAGGGTTGAATTAGAAAGCAGTCAGAAAATTTTTGGCGATTCTCTCATCTAGGCTTTCTCACCCCCCGTGCTGGGCAGGGTCACGTCCTACTTCGTGTGCCCTGCCCTTTTTTTGCGATTCTCGACTCATCGAAAAGTTCTCTCGAGGTCACTGGATCGGTTTCCGGTTTGTCGTTTGGGACGGCTGACTGGCAGCGAGACGGTTTGCTGGGGGTCGTTTGGACAGGCCAGATCATGTCATGTCACGAAAATGAGCTGCCCGGTTGGTCTTTCCGGAGACGCCCAATCCGGGCAGAATGCGTGTTTTGATGGTCGTGGAAGGTGATTCCTGATTTTTTTTGACAAAGCTTGGCCCCCTTGTGGGCCGTTGGTTGACAAAATGACGTCCG
>Ga0310123_10000700_pt1 | contig 29599 bp, 24 predicted proteins | sample CB6_AW_1057_MG_FD_203505 | JGI IMG/M metagenome (GOLD analysis project Ga0310123, IMG submission 203505) | Marine microbial communities from Western Arctic Ocean, Canada - CB6_AW_1057 | ecosystem: Environmental > Aquatic > Marine > Oceanic | place: Canada: Western Arctic Ocean | collected... | reverse complement strand
TATAGATGTTTTTTTGAACGCACTTGGGTACCTCAAGAAGGCACTATTCCATTCGTTGCTAGTCAAACCGGAATAATCACTAACTGCCAAGCAAGCAGTCTTCCATAAAACGGATCAAGGAGAACTAAACAATGAGTGACGTATTGACCGGGGCTGAATTCAAGAATCAGCTACGTGCTGGCACACCGAAGTTAGGATTATTCGTCAATTCTCACAGCCCAACCGTAGTAGAACAATTAGCTCATAGTGGCTACGATTGGCTTCTCGTTGACACACAACACGGCCCGATGGGCACGGAAACACTTTCTACGATGATCAGCGGGATTTCTAACGGTGGCGCCAAGTCACTGGTCCGCGTGGCAGGCTGCCACGACCGCGGCGGTATTCAGCAATCGTTAGATGTCGGTGCTGATGGCGTTCTTGTTCCGTATATCAACACTGCAGACGAAGCCCGACAAGCTGTCAGTTGCTGTCGCTACCCAACAGCAGGGACGCGTTCGGTCTATTTTCCTCAACGTAGCATGAACAAAGACGGCCTTCTCGGATATGCCGGCTCAGCCAACGACAATGTGATCTGTGCACTACAGGTGGAAACCGCAGACTGTATCAAAAATATTGAAGAAATTGCAGCCGTTCCTGGTGTCGACTTATTGTTTCTCGGCCAGAACGATTTGTGTATGTCAATGGGATTGTTTGAGAAGTATCAGTTCCCCGACATGTACTTTTCTGATGAATTGCAGGAAGCAACAGATGCGCTTCGGGCCGCAGCCAAGAAAAACGGCATAATCCTTGGTCTCTTTTTGTTCGGAACAGACCGTGTCGGCGAATTCCTCGAGAAGGATTTCTCATTGATCAGTGTCGGCAATGACCTTCATCACATACTTACTCAAGCGGGCGCTTATGTGGCGAACGTAGAAGAAACTTCAAAAGAGAAAGGACGGCCATGGGCCCGTCGTCCAACGGCGCTCTTTTAGAAGGCGCATTCAAGTTTTGACGAATGACGCCCAAATGATGTCCAGGATTTTTCTGGTAGTCCTCCGTGAGGGAAGACGATTTAAGAAGGAACTGAGAATATCTGTGAATGACAGTCTGGAACCTCATTCTCTTCACTAATAGATTCGGCATTTAGTGGCTAGACTCTCTCGAGCCTTCCAGTGGAAGTGCTTTCGTTTGAATACTGACAGAGCAACCTATGAACTCCGACTGACTTGAACTATTAAATTGAGCCATCGGATATGGGCTCCCTAGGTTCAGCTCAATCAGAACTCGAAACGATCCGAGATCAACTTTACTCGACAGATTGAGGAACATTTGTCCCCCGGATATACGTGCCCACTAATCCAAAATGACTCAGACCTCGCATTGGCGTGCAGGCGATGGGCAAAAGTCCGTGTTGTTGGAATTGACACCGAATTCGTTCGTGAACGCACCTACCATCCGCAACCTGGACTCGTACAAGTCGCAGATTCTGGTGGCCCCATCCTGATCGATCCGCTTGCTATTTCCGATTTCGATCCCTTTAGGGAACTCGTTGCAAATGACGCAATCATAAAGTTGATGCACGCAAGCGACGAGGACATTGACGTCTTAGAAATACTGACTGGTGTAACTCCAGAAAACATCTATGACATTCAGCTTGCCAGTGCATTTGCTGGTTACGGCTACACTCTCAGCTACCAGAACTTGGTCTCACTATTGTTCGGTGTAGTGCTAGAAAAACAACAAACTAGATCCGACTGGCTCCAGCGTCCGCTGAACCCAGAACAAATTCGCTACGCTGAACTGGACGTGACATACCTTCTCCCAGCATACGAAACATTGACCAAGGAACTACGAACACGCAACCGTACTCACTGGTTCAAAGAAGAACTCAACCTTCGAGATCAAGCTCGAAAAAAATCAAAACAGACGGCTAACGCCTATCTAAAAATAGGCAAACACAACTCTCTCCCTCCGATGGATCACGCGGTCCTGCGAGCTCTTAGCCAATGGCGAGAACAACAAGCCGCCGTGCGCAACATGCCGAGACGGCATCTGCTGTCAGATGAGGTGCTCGTTGAATTAGCATCAGAGTCACCACTCACATCTGCATCACTCGATAGTATTAGAGGACTCTCTCGAAGCGTTCTCAACCGATACAAACAACAGTTGCTGTCTTGCATTAGACAAGCGGTAAAGGAAGGACCTTCTGCATATGACTCCCCTATAAATTTGAATACCTACAAAGACACAATAAGACGCTTGCAAGAGCATGTAAAAAGAAAGGCCGTTTCCTATGGTCTCCCGCCTGAACTGATTGCAACTCGTCGTTCAATCAAGAGACTCTTAGCGAAGGTAATCCGAACGGATGGCGACGTGCCATTGGAATTTCAAGGATGGCGTTTCGATGTAATAACTACAACACTTCTCGACTGCATCCGAAACGAGCGCTAACTATCCAGACGTCTCAGTGAAATTCTAGAGACAAAGGCATCGGAACGAATATCATCTACGCTACCGATCTGCGAACGAGAAAGAGAGAAACAGATGATTCGAACAATTTTGAGTTTCACCACACTCGTCTTCTTCGCCTCTGCCACGGCAGCGCAGGATCTTCTCGACCAAGTTGAACATGGCTACGCAAACAACAATGGAGTCCGTATCCACTACGCAAGTCTCGGGGACGGACCTCTGGTGGTTATGCTCCATGGCTTTCCGGATTACTGGTTCACGTGGCGCCACCAGATGACGGCACTCTCGAAAGATTTTCGCGTCGTTGCATTAGACCTCCGTGGTTACAATCTGAGTGATAAGCCAACTGGTGTTTCTGCATACGCAATGCCACATCACATCGACGATGTGAAAGCAGTGATCGAGCATTTAGGTGAACAGTCAGCAACCATTGTGGGTCACGATTGGGGAGGCGCCATTGCATGGGCCTTCGCCCTGTCGCGACCCGAGATGACAAACAAGCTCGTAATCCTTAATTTGCCACATCCAAACGGGCTTTCACGTGAGTTGAGAACCAACCCTCAGCAATACGAAAACAGTTCCTACGCGCGTCGGTTTCAGGAAAGCAATCCGGACGATCCAAATGTCCTCTTCGGGGGACCGATGACACCCTCAACCCTTTCTTTTTGGGTTAGTGACCCCGATGCCAAAAAGCACTACGTCTCGGCTTTTCAACGGTCGGATTTCGCTGCAATGCTTAATATGTATAAAGCTAACTATCCTCGCGTTAAGCCCGGCGATGCAGCTTCTCCACTCACCCCTAAAATCTCCATGCCAGTACTGATGTTTCATGGACTGGACGACTCAGCGTTACTCCCTGGTGCAATCAATGACACATGGGACTGGCTGGAAAGAGATTTTACTCTCGTGACGGTTCCTGGAGCCGGTCATTTTGTACAACAAGACGCTGCTGAACTCGTAACCTCTACGATGCATTGGTGGCTCAGTCGCTAGACACTTAGAGAGAACTTTCTTTGTCTCCCGTTCATTCCAGAAACGATCGAACCTTTGAGCTACAAGTGTGATTCTGGACAAATTTCTCGTGTCTTAATGCCTTTCTCTTGCCATCCCATCCAACCGGCAATTGTTTAAGAGAAGCTAATCATTGAGGCACTAGCAATTCCAAAAACACAGCCGACACTTCCCAGTGTTTTTACTTTTAACTTTTCAACGGCACTACGCTATGAGATCATCACACAGACAATGCTAAAGGCTCAGTAGGACTACGTCATTCCAACCTGACAACTTTCATTTCGCCTGCAATCGACCCACGCTTGTGTTAAAATTTGCGGCCTTTTATCTATGTTGACTAACACTTCCGAACACCGCCGAAACGTCGCTATTATCGCCCACGTTGATCATGGAAAAACAACTCTCGTCGATGCGTTACTGCATCAGAGCGGTGTCTTTCGTTCAAACGAGCAAGTCGCTGAGCGCGCACTGGACAACATCGACCTTGAACGCGAACGTGGCATCACGATCATGGCGAAAAATACAGCTGTTCGGTATGAGGACGTCACAATTAATATTGTCGACACTCCGGGGCACGCGGATTTCGGTGGCGAAGTCGAACGCACCCTAACCATGGTCGATGGCGTTCTATTGCTTGTCGACGCATCCGAAGGGCCGCTCCCACAGACGCGCTTTGTACTCCGTAAGACACTTGAACGAAACTTAGTCCCGATTCTCGTAATCAATAAGATTGACCGTCAAGACGCGCGACCGAAAGACGTTCTAAATGAGGTTTATGACCTTTTCATAGACCTCGATGCAAACGACGCGCAAATTGATTTTCCTGTTATTTACGCAAACAGTAAAACAGGCACCGCGACACTTGATCTTGACTCTCCCCAGCGTAATCTTCGACCTCTGTTTGATGCGATAGTCAAACATGTCCCAGAACCATCGGGTAGCCTTCATGCCCCACTTCAGCTACTGGTCGCTAACCTTGACTCAAGTGAATACCTCGGTCGGATCGCAATCGGTCGTGTATTTAATGGCAAGGTGGCTATCGGTGATGAGGTTGTTGTCGCAAAGCTCGATGGGAACGTGCAACGGACTCGGGTCACGAAATTATTTATGTTCGACGGACTCCAGCGCGTTAGTGTGAAACGAGCGAGCGTTGGAGACATCGTTTGCCTAGCAGGAATCAGTGACATCACGATCGGCGAAACCATAACGGATCCGAGCCAACCATCGCCAATTTCAACAATTCCTATTGACGAACCAACGGTTTCAATGATTTTCGGCGTGAACACGTCACCGATGGCCGGGCAAGATGGGCAATTTGTCACATCTAGAAATCTTCGCGACCGATTAAATCGAGAACTCCTTGGCAATGTCTCTATTCGCGTCGAGACCACGGAGTCCGCAGACCAAATGAAAGTTATTGGGCGAGGAGAATTGCAGCTTTCCATTCTTATCGAAATGATGCGACGTGAAGGCTATGAGATGCAGGTCTCTAGACCGGACATTGTGACACGTACAACTAACGGAAAGCGCGAGGAACCTGTCGAGGAACTAACCGTTGACGTCGCAGAAGAGTTTCACGGCATCGTGATCGCCAAACTCGGCACCCGTCGAGCTACGATGACAAAAATGGTGAACCATGGAAGCGGACGAATTCGGCTAGAATTTCGCGTCCCTACACGAGGCTTAATCGGTTTTCGTTCCCAGTTTCTGACAGATACACACGGCACCGGAATTATGAATCATTTATTTTCCGGTTGGGAACCCTGGTGTGGTCCGATTAGCTCTCGACCTTCCGGCAGCCTCGTGGCCGATAGACACGGTAAGGCGACGGCGTTTGCACTGTACAACTTGCAAGAACGTGGCGATATTTTTATCGAACCGGGAACACCAGTTTACGAAGGAATGATCGTCGGAGAAAATGCTCGATCGGTCGATCTTGATGTGAATGCCACAAAAGAGAAGAAGCTAACAAATATGCGCCAATCAACATCAGAGGATGCAATAAGACTGGTGTCTCCTCGTTTTCTCAACCTCGAACAATCTATTGAGTTTATCAATGAAGATGAACTCGTCGAAATTACTCCTCGCTGTATCCGAATGAGGAAGAGTATCCTGCAAGCGAACAAGCGTCCACCGAAACAAGGAACGTAACTTCGCTCGAAAACAGGCACGAGCGCATTCAGGTGTGAATCGATTTGGCGCGCGACGAGCTTCTTCCATGGCAGCTGACGGAGCACTACCACGCATCCCATTGGGGTTTGACTCTCACTTTCACTTGCTCTCGCCTCCGGCGTGAAAAAGATGAGCCCCGGAAGACCTATTGTTCATCATCTTGAGCATCAGTGATAATCTTGTCTGAGTCTGGAGCGAATCAGTCAATAATCATTTCCTAGCGTCGTAGTTTTTTAAAACATGTCTAGAAATACCCATTGCAGAGGTTCGAACGGCTCAACGCCAAACTTTTTGTGCCAGACTGGAGCGATTTTGATACGCTGACGATTGGTAGCGGCACGAGGCGTCTGAGTAAACGTGCTCTGCTCCATCCAATTTGAACAACTAAAACAACAACATTAGGAGAGCTTTTGTCAAAAGACGATCTAATTGATATTCAAGGCAAGGTTACCGCAGTGCACAGTGGTGGGTTATATCGTGTTCAGTGTGACTCCGGTCATGAGCTGCTAGCACAGTTGAGCGGACGGATGCGACGGTTTCGCATCAAAGTGGTTCCGGGCGATCGCGTAAAAGTAGGCGTTTCACCGTATGACCCAACGCGTGGACTTATTACTTTCCGCGAACGCTAAGCTAGGTCGAACCATGCCATCATTATGCTGCAAGATTTGAAGACGTTGCTCCAAATAGAGAAGTCGGCACTTCTTGGCGGCAGTCCAGTCCCGAGTGCGGCAACAGTTGAGTCGTTCCAACGTTGAAACCATCAGAACCTGGCTGCTGTCTTATTGTCATCGATTCTTCTTAGCATCGGTGCGTAATCAATTCTCTTGCTTCTCTTACGATGCGGGACTAGCATTCAAGTTTCATCCTGTGAATATCGCTTTTGCCGATAGTTGAACCTCGACACGGCATCCGATTTCAGAATCAGACCACCATGCATTTGACGCCACGCGAAATTGAGAAGCTCATGGTCTTTACGGCTGGTGAAGTCGCCCGACGGCGGCGCGAACGCGGGTTAAAACTTAACTACCCGGAGGCCGTTGCGTTAATCACATCCGACATATTGGAAGAAATCCGAAATGGCAAGACAGTTGCTGAACTCATGAAGATTGGTCGAACCATTCTGACTTCAGATGACGTTATGGAAGGCGTCCCTGAAATGATCTCTGCTATTCAAGTCGAAGGAACATTTCCAGACGGTACGAAGCTGGTCACAATTCACGAGCCTATAACTTGAGGGCATGCTGATGGTTCCAGGTGAATATAAGGTCGGGTCCGAGTCACTCGAAATTAATGCTTCTCGCCGTGTCTGCCGATTGGAAGTTTCGAACTTGGGTGATCGTCCGATCCAAGTCGGATCTCACTTTCATTTTTTCGAATGCAACAGATGGCTCAGTTTTGATCGCCAGCATGCGTATGGCATGCGCCTGAATATTCCTGCCGGCACAGCTGTGCGCTTCGAACCCGGCGACACAAGCGAGGTCGAACTAACTGAACTTGCCGGAGCCCGAATCGTGCACGGACTGAACGGACTCGTTAATGGACACTTAGACGATCAATTGGTCAAAGATCGCGCTTTGGACTCAATCGCCACCTTTGAAAGGAAACCGGAGTGAAAATCGACAGATCGAGTTACGCAGAACATTTTGGCCCAACCGTTGGCGACTCGGTTCGACTGGGCGATACTGATCTCTTCATCGAGATCGAATCCGACTGCGCGGTCTATGGAGATGAGGTCAAATTCGGAGGAGGCAAAGTCATTCGTGATGGGATGGGTCAGTCTCCATCAGCATCACGAGAGCTTGGCTCTCCCGATCTGGTCATTACCAACGCAGTCATCTTGGATCACACGGGCATCTTTAAGGCTGACGTAGCCGTGAGAGACGGAAAAATATCTGCAATTGGCAAAGCGGGAAATCCAGGCATTATGGATGGCGTCACCGAAGGAATGACGATCAGTGCGTCCACAGAGATTTTGGCCGCAGAAGGACGAATTCTCACGGCAGGTGGAATCGATGCTCATATCCACTTCATTTCCCCGAATCAAATCCCAGAAGCTTTTTATTCTGGGATCACCACACTGATCGGTGGTGGTACCGGACCGGCGACGGGTACAAATGCAACAACCTGTACACCGGGCCCATGGAACATTCGCCGAATGTATGAAGCAGCCGAGGCCTTTCCTCTGAATTTTGGCTTCTTGGGAAAAGGCAACGCCTCAATGCCCCAAGTACTGGAAGAACAGGTGCGCGGAGGTGCATTGGGGCTCAAACTACACGAGGACTGGGGAACCACCCCGGCAGCTATTGACCAGTGCCTGTCAGTCGCGGACCTGTTTGATGTTCAGGTAGCCATTCATACAGACACTCTGAACGAAGCCGGTTTCGTTGAGGATACGATCGCAGCATTTAAGGGCAGGACCATCCACACATACCACACTGAAGGAGCAGGAGGCGGACATGCTCCAGATATTATCCGCCTGTGCGGAGAACCCAACGTCCTCCCGTCGTCAACAAACCCCACAATGCCATTTACACGAAACACGATGGACGAACATCTGGACATGCTGATGGTTTGCCATCACCTCTCCGCTTCGATCCCCGAAGACGTGGCTTTTGCGGACTCCAGAATCCGAGCGGAGACGATCGCTGCCGAAGATGTTTTGCACGATATGGGCGCGTTTAGCATGATGGCCTCGGACTCTCAAGCGATGGGCCGAATTGGTGAAGTAATCTGTCGAACTTGGCAGACGGCAGACAAAATGAAACAGCAACTTGGACGTGTCGACGAAACCGGAGACAACGACAATGTCCGTGCCAAACGCTACATCTCCAAGTACACAATTAATCCAGCCATCGCGCATGGTATTTCCGAATCCGTCGGCTCAGTCGAGGTTGGAAAGCTCGCTGATTTGGTACTCTGGAAACCTGCCTTTTTTGGTGTAAAACCAGAGCTGATCCTAAAAGGCGGGTTCATAGCTGGAGCCGCTATGGGAGATGGAAATGCTTCGATTCCAACTCCCCAACCATACATTTATAGGCCTATGTTTGGAAATTTTGGACAGGCACTTGATTCGAGTTCTGTTCATTTCGTCTCGCAAATCAGCGTGGATACACCTTCTCTGGAGGGTCTTCGCCGAAGAGTCAGCGGCGTTCGTGGTTGCCGAACACTGACCAAGAAAGACCTCAAATGGAACGATGCCACACCTAAGATAGAAGTTAACCCGGATACTTATGAAGTCCGCGCCGACGGCTCACTCCTAACCTGTGAACCGGCCGAGCGTCTTCCGTTAGCCCAACGTTATTTCCTGTTTTGATATGACAGTTGTCGAAAGCATCGTTAACGAAGAAGAGCTCAAGGGAGAGCGTGCCCGCTATCGCCGAACGACAATGACCCTAGGATTCGAAGAACGTCAAAAAGTCCACGGCAGACGACGTTCTGATGATGGCCTTGAGTTTGCTATCTCTCTTGACGCGGGACTGACACTGACCGCTGGCGACTGTTTCATCCTAGAGCACGATCGCGTTGTCGTTGTTGTGAAGGAAGCCGCCGAAGCGGTCTTTGTATTGGAACCAAGATCGAAACAGGACTGGGCCTATTGCGCTTACCAAATTGGCAACCGCCATCAAAAACTCATGGTGTCAGGTAGCGAAATTGTCTGCCTTCAAGATCCAGCCGTCAAGAGTCTATTCGATCAGTTAGAATTGCCTTATACGGAAGATTCTCGTCCGTTTACTGCGGTCACTGTGTCCTCTGGGCACCACAAACATTGAGAGATGACAGTAATGGATTCACGTCGAATCCTTCAGATGCTTCAGTTGGGAGACGGGCTTTTTCCGATAGGCGCATTCGCGTTCTCAGACGGGCTCGAAACTGCGGTTCAACAGGAGCACGCGACAAACGCGGACGACATTAATGACTGGCTTCTACACTACATCGATGCAGTTTTTCGTGCTTCTGAGGGTCCAGCCTTACTCCAAACAATGATTGCTTGCCCAAACGATTGGACCAAAATCGAGGAATTAGACCGGGAAGTTACAGCTATGAAGTCTTCTTTCGAAACTCGAGCAAGCAGTCGATCGTTGGGATTGCGTTTACTTAAAACAGTTAGTGAGTTGTACCCCAGCCGCGACCTTGAAGCGCTGTTTGATCGAGTTCATTCCGGACGATGTCACGGCAACATGCCCATTGTCTTTGGCTTCATCTTTCGCCTACTAAATATTGAGCAACGTGATGCTTTGTTGACATACGCGTATTCTCGACTTTCAGGTACCGTCTCTGCAGCACTGCGCCTTGCTCCAGTAGGCCAGCAAGAGATGCAGAAAACCCTCGTAAAGGCACTTGAACGTGTCCCACACGTTGTGGATCACGTTCTCGAATATCCGTCACGGCCTGTCACATCTTTTGCTCCGAGGCTCGATGTGTGTCAAATGGAACACCGAAATCTCTACAGTCGTTTATTCCGGTCTTGAAGAACGATAGGATTAACCATGAGAACACCAGTACGTATCGGCATTGGCGGACCCGTAGGGTCGGGAAAAACGGCTCTCGTGAATTGTCTATGCAAACGAATGCGGGAAGACTACCACTTGGCTGTGGTAACGAACGATATTTTCACCCGAGAAGACATGGAATTTCTCGTTCGCAGTAAAGCCTTAACTCCTGAGCGAATAATGGCTGTTGAAACAGGGGGATGCCCTCATACCGCGATCCGAGAAGATGCGTCATTGAATTTTGAAGCGATTGAACGAATGGTTTTGTCCTTCCCCGACCTCGATATCCTTTTTCTCGAAAGTGGCGGTGACAATCTTGCTGCAAGTTTTTCCCCAGAACTTGTTGATGCCTCGATTTATGTCATCGACGTTTCTGGTGGAGATAAGGTTCCAAGAAAGGGTGGGCCCGGAGTAACACGATCAGACCTACTGGTGATAAACAAGACCGATTTAGCGCCCTATGTCGAAGCCGACCTCGCTGTTATGAAACGCGACTCCCTTCGAATGCGTAAAGAGCGTCCATTTATATTTACAAATTTGAAAACTCAAGACGGCGTTAGCGACATCATCTCCTGGATCAAACGCGACCTTCTTTTTGAAGATGCTGCCCCTTCCTCCGCCGTTTGAAGAGCACCACGGGGAGATTCATCCCCAAACGGTCCAACGTATTGGTCGGTCCGGACGACTAGATTTGCGTTTTTGGCGCAAACAAAGACGTACCGTTATCGGTTATCAGTACCAAGAAGTGCCATTCAAAGTGTCCCGAGTTTTCTATTCAGGCAATTCGCCTCTCGCGAGAGTCATTGTGATGCACACTACAGCCGGTCTATTCGGAGGCGACCGTCTGGAAACTAGAATTCAAGTTGATTCAGGTGCTCGTGCCTATATTTCGTCACAGTCTGCAACAAAGGTGCACCCTTCAGGCAATACACCTGCGTTCCAGTCTGTCCAGATCAAAGTAGAGAATGACGCGGAACTTCATTATTACCTCGATCCAATCATTCCGTTTGCCGGCAGCCATTTGCAACAGTTCACGAAAATCCAACTAAGCCCAGGAGCCCGTTTTTATTTTTGGGACGGTCTTATGGGCGGACGCGTTAGTAGAGGTGAGACTTGGCAGTTCCTAGAAATGCAGTCAGAAATGAAGGTGCTATTAGACTCTGACCTCATTTTCTTGGACCGCTTTAACCTCCGTCCGTTGGAACTATCCCCAACAAAAAAATGGGCAATGAACAACCATAGCTACATGGCAACAGCCATAGCCTATGACCCACTACTTAAGAACGACAGTCTCCCATCTTTACGCAACAAAATTGAGTTCATCCAGCCTGACAGCGAGTCAAGTCTTGACATTCCCCATGACTTTCTCTTGGTCGGTCGTTTCGTGTCAACGAGCGGAGCAAGTTTTAAACGGGCTCGGCAAAGTTTTCAGAACGTGTGCTTGAATCTATTCGCCAGGGAGTAAGGTCTAGCAAACTGCGACAGTCATTTGCGCTCACAACACATTCCGCAAGTGACCCAATCGCAGTAAAATACCAGCAGTCCCACCCGTGTGTTGCAAGTAGCACCGAAACTAGTGCAAAGCACATAGGGCGATAAGTCGTATCACCATCAACAGTAGATCTAGAACAACAATTTTGTCGTATATTTCTCTTGTATATACATTTTTGTATTAGATCATTGTTATGAACTAAATTTACTGCACGTTTTAGCCGATACACGCGTTACACAACTGACTTTAATCAGCACCGATGGACCCTTTCAATGTTGATTACATTTAAGACCATTCGCGCATTCCTTAATGATTTCGAGCTTATGACAAAAATGTTTCAAATTTCCCATTGAATAACAATTTTGTTGTTTCAATACTCATCAATCCTTCATTTGTTACCCAGCAAGGAAGACTAAGAAGGACAAAATTTGTCATTAAATAACTAACAATTCAAAAATTTAACTGTTATGGCCTTCCAATTGAATAGTTGGATCGATTCTTGCTTATTAATTTAACTATAAAGCCCATCGATTTTCGAGCGTCACGGTTCAGAGAGTGAAACCATTTCAGACGCCCCGGGCTACTTAGGCATCGCGCAATGCGGCATTGCCGGAAAGGAAAAAACTGTGTTCATTCAAAGCAGCCATCGTTGGCGCTATCTATGCCCAGCCATGATAGCGTTGTTTAGTGTTTCTGGAGCTACCGCCTCCGCACTTGAGCCAGAAAGCACGGAACCCGCCACTAATGAAGAAATAACCACAATTGAGAAACAAGACATTACTATCGAGAATGTCGACGATCTCATAATCACTGTGTCCGCCCGAAACACAGAACTTGAAATCAGGGAAACAGCGGAAAATTCTGAACCGGCACCTGCGCCTGCAGTAGAAACCGCAACTGAAAGCGCGGTGCAAGAAAGCGCGGCACCACGCGTGTCTTTTGGCGCCGGCATCCAGACTAGTTTTCTCCACCACGATACCAAGGCAATGGTCGATGCAAATGGCAATGCTACTTCTGACGATCCCGCCGCAACCGACCATTTCAGGCTGAACAGTCTTCGTTTTTATGTGAATGGATCGGTCACTGACAATATTAAATTTATGGTGAATACTGACATCAATTACGGTGGATCAATGGGCTCGCCAGGCGACCAAGGGAACGATATACAGGTCCTTGATGCCGTTGCTCAGATCGAGATATCAGACAAGTTCAATGTCTGGGTTGGTCGATTCCTCCCTCCGAGCGATCGTGCAAACCTCTATGGTCCTTTCTTTTCTAACCACTGGGGGGTGTTCACTGATGGCGTCCAGGACGGTTATCCATTCGTATTTCAAGGACGAGACAACGGAGCCGTTTATTGGGGTCAGTTCGACAAAGTCAAGATATCCGCCGGAGCGTTCGACGGGATGTCAGCTACAGGGGACACTGCACTTATAGGAGCCGGACGTGTTCAGGTTGATTTCTGGGATCCAGAACCTGGCTATTACCTCAACGGGACCTACTACGGCGAAAAGGACATTCTAGCTATCGGCGTGGCAGGACAGGTTCAAGGCTCTGAAAAACAAGCCTACAGTGTTGACTTTCTGCTTGAACGAAAAATCGGAGACGGCGGCGCCGGTTCGTTCGAAGCTCAGTGGGCGAAATATGACCAGCTGGGTGGATACAATGCTCATTACGGGCGTAACGACGGAGGATATGTGCTCGGCGCGTACCTTTTCCCCACAACTTCAGGGGTTGGTCGGTTTCAGCTGCTCGGCAAATACGCGCACGCCCGATACCGCCGCGGAATTTTTAACGACCCGAATTATGACCAGAAGACCACCGAAGTAAATTTGAACTACATCATTAGTAATTTCAATGCACGCATGATGATTTTCTATAAGAACACGAGATACACCGCTGTCTATCCCGACGACAATCAAGTCGGCGTCGCCCTGCAATTACAGATGTAACCCTTTCTCTTTCACATTTAGGAGCAGATCATGAAACTCAAGTACATTTGTTTCGTTGCTTTACTCGCTTTAGCGGGCAATGCTTGTGCGCCCTCTGAGGACGCAAGCTCAGATCCACAGGATGACCCTATCAGAGTCGGCGTGCTTCACTCGCTTTCAGGTTCAATGGCCATTAGCGAAACCACGCTGAAGGACACCGTCGAAATGCTAATCGATGAACAAAATGCACGGGGCGGGCTGCTCGGACGACAGCTGGAAGCCGTCGTCGTCGACCCGGCATCAGACTGGCCGCTGTTTGCGGAACAGGCACGTAACCTTCTAGAAGTCGAACAAGTCGACGTCGTCTTTGGTTGCTGGACATCGGTTTCGCGAAAATCAGTCCTTCCAGTATTTGAAGAATTAAATGGTCTTCTCTTCTATCCAGTTCAATACGAAGGAGAAGAATCTTCCAAGAATGTCATCTATACTGGCGCCGCCCCGAATCAGCAAGCGATTCCCGCGATCGACTATCTGAGAAACGAAGTAGGTATTGAACGCTGGGTACTTGAGGGAACGGACTATGTCTACCCCCGTACAACAAATCGCATACTTGAGGCCTATCTAAAAGATGAACTTGGGGTCGCAGATGAAGACATTTCGATTAACTACACACCCTTCGGCCACTCAGACTGGCAGACTCGCGTGTCAGAAATTGAAAGCTTCGGGTCAGCAGGCAAGCTAACCGCAGTCGTATCAACCATCAACGGAGACGCGAACGTCCCCTTCTATCTTGAGCTAGCCAACCAGGAAATCTCTGCTGAAGACATTCCCGTAGTTGCATTCTCCGTCGGCGAGGAAGAATTGTCAGGGCTTGATACAGAACCACTTGTCGGCCATTTGGCTGCGTGGAACTATTTTCAGAGCATTGAAGACCCCATGAACTCAGAGTTCATCACGAACTGGAAACAGCGCATGGGCGAATCACGAACAACTAACGACCCAATGGAAGCTCATTACATTGGTTTCAATCTCTGGGCGAAGGCAGTCGAACAAGCCGGCACCACTGACGTCGATGCCGTTCTGGCAGCGCTTCCCGGCACTGAAACACCCAACCTAACAGGTGGAACTGCCCGACTGCTCGCGAACCACCACATCACTAAACCGGTATTTATCGGAGAAGTTCGAGCTGACGGTCAATTTGACGTCGTTTGGCAAACGGATGGCACTGTCGAAGGTGACGCTTGGACCAATCATCTGCCTGACAGCAGGGTTATCGAGGCCGACTGGGTAGAATTAGAATGCGGAAACTACAACACCGAAACCGGTATTTGCTCGGGAACTAACTACGAATAATTCTAAGGAAGTCAGACGAGTCTTAACTAGTGACAATCGCAACACGCGGCGAGTGGCGGACCATTTGGCTGCTGCTCGCCGTCTTTTTTCTTGGCCTTTCCGTTTCCGCTGAAGCTCAGATAGACGACGAGGACTTTCGGGCCGTCGTAGCTGAACTTGTCGACGCGAATTTTCGAGAAAAGACTGCCCTGGCTGAGCTGTTACTTGAATCGGGGCATCCGGGTGCGCCAGATGTACTCACTGCCTTGATGGAGGGTCGCTTATTTATACGGGACCAAGACACCCAGGTCTTTGTCATAGAGTCCACATCCGACGACCTCTTGGAGTTCGTACTTCTCGACCCAGTTTCTCGAGAAACAGTTGGTTCATCTTCACCAGATCAACTCAGCCGGATCATCACAAACAATCAACTGCGACGGTTCCTTCGCACTGCTGTCCCACGATTTTCTTTGTCCAGTCCTGACAACGAGATCAGACTCGAAGCAGTCAGGCAGCTACTACGAGCACTCGATGACACCGTTATCGACCTACTCCGCCAACGGGCCAACCAAGAAACGGACCCACGAGTTTTGTTCGAAATTCGGACAGCACTGGCGCTGTCTGACCTCGACTCCAATAATCGTCAAACTCGAATTTCGGCCATTAATTTACTTACCGATCGTCTTAATCCAGAAGTTCACAATCGATTAAGCGTAATTCTTGAACGCGATGAAAACGGAAACTATCTGGAGACTGACGAAGGTGTTCTCCTTGCTGCAACAGAGGCTCTCGGGAGTATCGATACGACACGCACCTTTTATTCGATCATCGAAACGGCGTTCTTCGGCCTCAGTCTTGGGTCCGTGCTCGCTCTTGCCGCCATTGGCTTAGCCATTACATTCGGTGTTATGGGTGTCATCAATATGGCCCATGGTGAACTAATCATGCTCGGAGCCTACACGACATACGTCGTTCAGCTCCTTATGCCGAACAACATCGACCTGTCGCTTTTAGTCGCTATTCCGGCCGGATTCCTGGTCGCGGGATTGGCCGGAGTACTGATCGAACGGACAATCATTCGATTTCTTTACGGTCGGCCGCTTGAAACGTTACTTGCAACATTTGGATTGAGTCTGGTTCTCCAACAATTCGTTCGCTCCGTTTTTACCGCAAACAATCGTCCCGTAGAGGCTCCTTCGTGGATGAGCGGAACGTTGCGGTTCAATGAGATTTTTTCTCTGACCTATAACCGTATTTACATTGTCATCCTCACCCTCGCAGTGTTCGGGATTTTGTTAGCGGTCCTCAGGTTCAGTCGAGTCGGCCTTGACATCAGAGCCGTGTCACAAAACCGACTAATGGCACGGGCAATGGGTGTTCGCAGTGCCTGGGTTGACGCGATGACCTTTGGTTTGGGCTCAGGAATCGCCGGCGTCGCTGGCGTGGCGCTAAGTCAACTTACCAATGTAGGACCCAATCTAGGCCAGTCTTACATCATTGACTCGTTCATGGTTGTCGTGTTCGGTGGCGTAGGAAATATCTGGGGCACGCTGATCGGCGGAATGTCGCTTGGGATCATTAACAAAGTGATTGAACCGTTCGCTGGAGCCGTGCTTGGGAAAATTCTAGTACTTATTGGCGTGATTCTATTTATTCAACGACGTCCACGTGGCCTGTTCCCGCAGACCGGTCGGGCTGCCGAGGGAATGTGACTGCTAGCAAGCGAATCATTTCCGTTTTGTTTCTTGATCGAATGAGTCTTGGCTTTTTTACCTTATTAGCCATCGTAGGAATATTTGTCCCATTTCTGAATTTAGTTGTCCCGGAATCGTCGGCCCTCCACCTATCGAGTTACGTCGTTGGCCTTCTCGGAAAGTACCTGTGCTACGCGATTCTCGCAACCGCGGTAGACCTCATTTGGGGATTTTGCGGGATTCTCAGCTTAGGGCATGCCGTATTCTTCGGCCTAGGTGGCTACGCAATCGGCATGCACCTCATGCGTCAGATTGGCCCGCGAGGGGTCTATGGTCATCCGGTTCTTCCTGACTTCATGGTCTTTCTCAATTGGTCAGAATTGCCATGGTTTTGGTATGGATTTGATCGTTTCTGGTTCGCCGCACTCATGGTAATACTTGTCCCTGGAGCGCTTGCATTTGTGTTCGGTTGGCTCGCATTCCGTTCACGAGTAACTGGCGTTTACTTCTCGATCATGACCCAAGCACTTAGTTATGCACTAATGCTGGCATTCTTTAGGAATGACATGGGCTTTGGTGGAAATAACGGATTTACAGATTTTAAAGATGTTTTGGGTTTCGATCTTCAAAGTGACGTTACTCGATCCTTTCTACTGGTATTAACGGTTGTAGCTCTTGCTACTAGTTACGCAGCGTGTCGCATCATCGTAACGTCTCGCGCTGGTCGTGTAATTCGTTCCATCCGAGACGCTGAGAGTCGCACACGATTCCTAGGCTATCGTGTCGAGTCCTACAAACTGTGGTTGTTCGTTTTTTCGGCCGTGCTTGCCGGTATCGCGGGCGCACTGTACGTCCCTCAGATCGGCATTATCAACCCGAGCGAATTTGAACCAATCAACTCAATCGAAATCGTTATCTGGGTAGCCGTTGGTGGGCGCGGCACACTATACGGAGCCATCGCAGGAGCTATCCTTGTCAATTACGCAAAAACTTTCTTCACAGGAGCGTTTCCAGAATTCTGGCTGTATGCCCTCGGTAGCCTTTTCATTGGTGTCACCATCTTTCTTCCCAGAGGCGTGATGGGACTCATTCCTTCTTGGAGTCGATCTCCATGAACCCTCTCGTTCGTCGTAAGGGAACCGATCAAGCTTCCCCTAATCCGTTGCAGGAACTTCGTGACGCGGCGGCCCGCCGAAAGCCATCAGTGTTATTAGGGAAAGTGCTCTACCTTGACAAAGTGACCGTGAGTTTCGACCAATTCAAAGCCCTCAATCACCTTACGCTTCACGTAGACCCTGGCGAGTTACTCTGCATTATTGGACCGAACGGTGCCGGTAAAACCACAATGATGGACGTGGTTACCGGAAAAACACGTCCTGACGAAGGTTCGGTTTGGTTTGGGTCGAACATTAATCTCTTGACACTCACAGAGCCAGAAATAGCTCAGGCCGGGATCGGTCGAAAGTTCCAGAGACCAACTGTGTTTGAGTTTCTATCTGTGTTCGAGAATTTAGAGCTTGCGCTGGCAGATGATAAATCCTTTTGGCACACACTGATAGCTCGTTTATCAGTCGCGCAACGCCAACGGATCAACGAAGTACTCGAAATTGTCGGTCTCGAGTCCAAGCAAACCGAAGCCGCCGGTGCACTTTCGCACGGACAGAAGCAGTGGTTGGAGATTGGCATGCTTTTGATGCAGGACCCTGATCTTCTCTTAGTCGACGAACCCGTAGCAGGAATGACCCCGCAGGAAACAGATCGGACTGGTGAATTGTTACTGTCACTTGCCGGAAAGCATTCGGTTGTCGTCGTTGAACATGACATGGATTTCGTCCGCTCAATCGCCAAACGCGTCATAGTCCTACATGAAGGTCAAGTGATAGCTGAAGGCGATATGCAAACAGTGCAAAATCACCCTCAAGTTGTTGAGGTATATCTCGGAGAATGAATCTGTTATCGATCAAGGGACTGAATCAGTCGTACGGCACCAGTCACACACTATGGGACATCGATCTTGAGGTTTCCCAAGGCTCACGAATGTGTCTCATGGGTCGCAATGGTATGGGCAAAACAACATTGCTCAAATGCGTAATGGGACTGCTTCCCGTCTCAACAGGCACCATCGGGTACATGGGGACCGATCTTCGGTCAATCCCAGCCGAAGGCCGAGCACGACTCGAGATCGGATATGTACCACAAGGGCGAGAGATATTTCCCCAGCTAACCGTCCAAGAGAATCTAGCAATCGGACTGACAGCTCGCAAGGGAAACAGACGGTCAATCCCATCGCACGTCTATGAACTGTTTCCCGTTTTAAAGGACATGTTAGGACGACGTGGAGGCGATCTTTCTGGCGGTCAACAACAACAACTAGCGATAGGACGAGCGCTTGTTCTTGAACCAAAACTTCTTATCTTGGACGAACCCACCGAAGGCATTCAACCAAACATCATCCATGAGATTGGCGACATTATTCTTAAACTGAATAGCGAAGCTGGAGTGACCGTATTGCTCGTGGAACAAAAATTGTTATTTGCCCGTCGAGTGGCGAGTGACTTCTGCATACTCGAAAAAGGCCGGACAGTGACAAACGGTAAGATCGAAGATTTGAGCGACGCCGAAGTACGCGATCATCTCGCTGTATGATCGCCTCTTTCGAACTTCGTTAACGAGTCCGTTCCACTCTTAACAAGACTTAATATGAGCGCCGCTAGTTACTCGACGAAATTCGTTACACTTGACGTGTCCTGTGAATCACGAAACGGCGCACGTCCACTGTTTCCTTGCATTTTTATGCGCGTCACATCAAGGCAGGAACGTAAAACCACTTAAACGTCAAGAATTTTTCACGTAAACATTTGAGAGACGAGTCCCACGAACGTATACTTTTCTCACTTTTCGCATTGGAGAAGACGATTTATGAACTATTCTCGAACCAACTTTCTCGCAACGATCTCACTGACAACACTACTGTTCCTTTTGCTGTTAGCAACAACGACATCCCTCGCAAATGAGAACTGGCCGTCCTTCCGGGGTCCAGATTCTCTTTCCACGGTTAGTGACGACCCCCTTCTTCCTGTTACCTGGAGTTCAACGGAAAACGTGGTATGGAAAACACCAGTTCAAGGACTTGGTTGGTCTTCTCCTGTTATCTGGGAAAACCATATTTTTGTAACCACAGTCATCAATGAAGGCGACGAGGAAGAACCACGAATGGGACTTTACTTTCCCTATGGCTCCCCGGAAACTATGGTTGATCCACGGTTTCCCGACCCAAAAGAAGGGGACCTTATGGAACGCTCGCCTGATCGCCATCACTGGGTCGTCTCTGCGATCGACTTCGACAGTGGAGACATGCTTTGGTCGACAGAAGTTCACTCCGGAGTTCCAGATTTTGACCGTCATCTCAAGAACACCTACGCATCATCAACGCCTGTTACGGACGGCAACCGCGTTTACGTCTACTTTGGGAATCTAGGAGTGTATGCGTTGGACTTTGATGGCACCGTCGTTTGGGAGCAGCGCTTTGATGCTAGTTCCACGCGTCTCGGATGGGGACCAGCAGCGTCACCCGTTCTTCATGATGACAAGGTATTTATCGTGAACGACAACGATGAGCAATCTTTCGTTGTGGCGCTTGACAGTGCGACCGGCCAAGAACACTGGCGGGTGAATCGGAATGAGGGAACTAACTGGTCTACTCCCTTCGTTTGGGAGAACGAAAACCGAACAGAACTAGTGACCGCTGGAAGTGACCAAGTGCGTTCCTATGATCTTGAAGGAAATCTGCTATGGAATTTTAGCGGATTGAACACCATTTCCATTCCGCAGCCATTCAGTGCTCACGGTTTACTCTATGTCACGTCAGGCTATGTCGGTGACAACGTCCGGCCTGTATACGCAATCCGACCTGGCGCAGATGGAGACATCACCCTTCTCGATGGACAGAGCAGTAGTGATTATGTCGTGTGGTATGACGATTCTGCTGGACCGTATCATCCGACACCGCTTGTCTACGGTGATTATTACTTTACCCTTCTAGACCAAGGATTCTTCACCGTTCACGATGCAAGAACAGGTGAGGAGTTATATTTCACTGAAACACAACTTCTCAACAAGGAAGTTAGACGTCGCATTTCGAGAGGGGCCGGCGGTTTTACGGCATCACCCTGGGCATACAATGGAAAAATTTTCATGCTCAGTGAAGAGGGTGACACCTATGTCATCGATACCACCGACGATTTTAGAGTTATTGCAACGAATTCGCTCGACGAAGTCGCAATGTCGAGTCCTGCGATTGTCAAGAGTTCTCTGTTTATTAGAACTCGGTCTCATCTCTGGAGGCTCAGCACAGAAAACTAACTATGCAGTCAAACCGCTCATAACATTTGCCGTAATTGTCTTCGTTGTGACGGGGTGCTGATTTCAAAGTAAAGGTCGTTCTTTGATTGTACCGTCGTATTAAGCGCCAATAAGCAATCTCTATGACTGGCGCGTGCGGCTCGCAAGGCATTCTTAGCTTCGATGCGTCGAAAAGTGGTGCCCTATTCGCACATCTACTCCGAAACACGCTTATAGACAATTGCTCAAGCAGACTTTCCAGCAATGCGAGGATTCTACTTTCACAACAGTGCACATGTTTCTCGGAAACCTCGACACTCGCCTCCTATCATTCATCGGTGCAAGAAATTCCGTCAGACGGGACGACCGAAACCTAACGCGTCATACTCGGAAAGCGGATCTGGCTCACTCGCTCTTCTCCGTCGTCAGACACTGCGAAAGCAATCCAACCAGAACCGTATCGCCATTCCCCATTCTCGCCCACGCTTTCTGGTTCTCCAAACATGCGAAAAATATCGTCTTTCGACGTCTCATCCCACTCGATGAATCCCCACTGCGTCAACGATTGCCAACGATAGCGTGGCCTCGGCGTATCCGTTAGTATTGCAATAGCATTCTCTATTGCATCCCGTGCTGGATAGTAAGTTGGTTGAGATTCCAGTAGAAGTTTCAACGGCTCTACCGCGGCAACTATTCCAGCACGAGACACCGCTCCAGCGACCACGCGGTGGACGTCCGGATCGGGAGCTTTCAATTTCTCTAAAAGCGATGTCTCGGCGAGTGAATCTGTCGTCGCACGAGTAGCAAGCCTTTCAATAGCTCGATTACTGAGCGCTGAATCTTCAGCCTGAGACGTGCGAATCAGTCCTTCAGTCCCACATGCAAACTCAGCGACATCAAACAACGCATCGAGAAACACCTTACCCTCGAGAATAGGACGCCAGACCTCAGTCGGACTCGGAGTCGGCTGGCTATTACCTTTCAAGACCGGTATAAACGTCTCCGCTCTAGGCACTTCTAGATCCTGAGTGCCGCGATTTATCGGATATAAAAGACTCGGGTAAAGCACCGATGAGAATGAAGAAGAGAACGTTTCGTTCTCCTCTGTTCTGAACATTACCTCACCGGAAATATCAGCACCTGTATATGCGAGCAACTGTTCTCCATAACTACCACTGATGCTGTTACCTCTCGCGCTGATAGTCAATCTTGCCTCTGGCAGGGAGACGTCGACCAGCCGGTAGTCGCATTGTTCCATTACGGTCGTCGCCAACTCGACGAGTGGAAGTTCCTCATTTGGCATTACCAAATAGTCGGCGCCAGCTAGATTGCGTTCTCTATCGATCGCCGATGTCACGATGACGCCAAGCTCCTTAGTCAATCGATTTTGCTGGGCGGAGACAACGTGAAACGACATCAACGTCGCAACCGAGACGCAGACCCTGATGAAACCACAAAACATCGGTGCCCTCCAGTTTCGATTTTTTGCCCGACTCAGAACAACGTGTCAGCCTTAGTTACTCATTTACGAACCAGCGATGCTGGCATGGCTCCGCGAATCGTTGTCCTCAAATGAGACTCCACAAAATTCGGGCGCTTTCTCCACATCGCCGCATCCCAACCTAACCCTTTACCACGGTCAGTGTAACCCAGCCCAAAGATAAATAGATTTCAGTCAGCTGGATAGTACAATTTAGACGAAACATTCACGCTGGAATCGCGAGATAAGACCTCACATAATACGCTTTGGGCACTCACTTATTTGATTCACAGAGTTTCTTTGTATGAAATCGCAAGCGCGTGTCGTCATTATCGGTGGTGGGATCAACGGCTGTAGCCTTCTTTATCACCTGACGAAACTTGGATGGACGGATGTTACGTTAGTCGAAAAGAACGAACTGACGTCAGGTTCAACTTGGCTTGCCGCAGGAAACGTAGTTCAGTGGGCTCCTAATCGCTGCAATTCCAAGCTCCACAAGTACAGCATCGAACTTTACAGAACTCTAGAGGCGGAAACAGGTCATCAGACAGGTTGGCGAACCACCGGAAGTCTTAGATTAGCGACGACGCCAGAGCGACTGGATGAATACCGTTACGTACTATCTAAGGACCACGCCCTGGGCATCGAGTGTTATCTCATTGACCCCGACGAAGCTAAAGTGCTGTTTCCCTTTATGCATACAAGTGGTCTAGTCGGTGCAATGCATCACATACTCGATGGCCACTGCGACCCTGCCGGGACGACTATGGCCCTTGCCACCGCTGCCAGGCGAGCAGGGGCAACCATTTCTCGATTTAACCGGGTCACTGACCTAACGAACACTGCTGATGGAGACTGGATAGTACACACCGAAAAAGGGGACATTATCTGCGAGATCGTAGTCAATGCGGCTGGTCTGTGGGCAAATCGTATCGCTCAGATGGTTAACTCCTATCTTCCAACGGTCCCTATTGAACATCACCATCTTCTATTCGATGATCTTCCAGAAATCACTGCTCTCGATAACGAACTTATTTCCTTAAGGGATCCTGATGTTCCCTACTACGCTAGAAAAGAAGGCCGTGGGTTACTTATCGGCCCTTATGAATCGAACTGCAAAGCGTGGTCGGCGGATGGCGTAGCCTGGGATTGGGCTCAACAGGAACTTCCAATAGATCTTGAACGGATCCAACACTATGTCTTGAAGCTGATGGACCGGGTTCCCATGCTAAAAGAAGCTGGCCTCAAGCACATCTCAAACGGCCCAATTGCCTATACACCAGACGGACAGCAGTTAATGGGACCTGTATACGGCGTCAAGAACTTTTGGTGTCTAGCCGGATGCAATTTCGGCATCACACAAGCTGGTGGAGTCGGTAAATACCTTGCTGAATGGATTGTCGAAGGTGAACCAAGTATCGACCTATCAAGTCTCGATTCAAGACGCTTCGGAAACTGGACCAGCAAGGCCTATACGCTGGCAACGGCACGTGAAGCATACCGCCTCCAGTACCAGTTAGCCATTCCAGATACGGAACGTACTGCGGGTCGACCCGTAAAAACTGGGCCAATCTACGACCTCCAACTAGCACAAGGAGCCGTTTTTGGTAGTCGGTATGGATGGGAAAGAGCTAATTGGTTCGCTCCGAAGAACACACGACTTATCGACGATGTCTCCTTTCGCCGAAAGACGAACTCATTCGAACACATAGGCCGTGAATGCGCCGCAGCAAAGGACCGTGTAGCTATTTATGAGCTCAGTTCCTTTTCGAAATTCTTAGTGTCCGGCGCTAGCGCTCGCTCTTACCTTGATCGATTAACCAGCGGACGGCTTCCTAGGCCCGGTCGTGTCGCCTATAACCTGATGCTGACCCCCTCCGGGCGTATCGCCGACGATATGACTCTCACATGTCTAACGGAGGATTCTTACTACATCGTCGCACCCGCGGCATCGGAACTTCGACTGTTACAACACCTCTACAACGAATCACCAAAAGACAACCAAGTAACCATCACCAACGTTACATCGAAATATGGTGTCCTCGCGGTCGTCGGACCACATTCACGAGAGCTCCTGTCGAGACTAACGAAGACCGACCTGTCTTCAACGAAATTTCCGTACTGTTCCTGGCAGAACGTCCGTATCGGAAGCGCTCCTGCTCGGGCAATCCGCATCAATTTCATAGGCGAGTTGGGATGGGAGCTTCATCATGAACTGACAGACCAGCGAACCATCTACGAGCAGCTGATTCATAAAGGACAAGCCTTTGGCCTCGTTAATTGTGGACTTAGTTCGGTACTGAATTCAATGCGGCTCGAAAAAGGATATTTATTGGCGCAGGATATCTCAGGCGAAGAAACTCCGCTTGAGGCTGGCCTCAGACGTTTTATCGATTTTGACAAAGGATCGTTTATTGGTCGCACAGCAATGACGCAACAACAATCTGCCGGCGTGTCTATCCGATTCGTTACGATGGTTGTGGACGCAGGAGATGCTGACGCACGGGGCAATGAATCTATTTGGCAAGACAAGAATGTGATCGGGCGTGTCACTTCTGGCGGATGGGGTCATCGCGTCAAGCGTAGTTTGGCGTTGGGCTACATCGACTCTCGTGTCGCTGATGCTGGGGTTCAACTTTCAGTTGAAATCTTGGACCAACGACGACCAGCGACTATAGTCAGAACACCGTACTACGATCCGGACAATATGATTCTTCGCTCGTAATTCTCCGGACCTGCACACCCGGAAAGAAAGATTCCAATGATGACGACCTTGACCCGACCGATTCTTCTAACTCTCGTCTGGTTCCTTTCACTCTCTGCCAGCAGCACAGCGGATGAGTTAACAGTCTACGTCGCCAAAGAAATCGTCACGATGGATCCATCAATGCCGAAAGCTACCATGGTCGCGGTTCGAGACGATCGGATAGTCGCGGTGGGGTCCTTGGAAACCTTGAGGCCTTGGCTCGATGCCCATGACTATCGAATCGACGAAACGTTCAACTCTCACGTGCTTTTCCCAGGATTCATCGACCCTCATCTTCATCCCGGTTTCGCCGCCTCACTATTACATCGCAATCACATCATCACGGCAGAAGATTGGGAATTGCCTACGGGAACCGTTCAGGGCGTTCCGGACCGCGAGAGTTACTTCGCAAGACTGCGATCATTGATAAGCCAAAGCGAAGACACGAACGAGCCGTTTTTTACGTGGGGCTGGAATAGTTACTGGCACGGTCCGTTGACACGCGACGATCTCGACCACGTGTCTAAGACCAGACCCATTGTTGTCACACAGAGATCGGCTCACGAAGTGATTCTCAATACGGCAGCGCTTAATACGATGAATATTGGACCGGAAGTCGAGGAACGCAATCTTCCTGGTGTCGACTGGAAAGCAGGACGGTTTTGGGAAGCTGGACAGTCCATTGTGAGACAGGCTATCAACGCGCTGGTCCAAAACAATAATGACGCGGATGGTCTTTCGCTCGTTGCCAACCTCATTCATAGAGGCGGAGTTACTACGATTGCTGACCCCGGCACTGCACCAACTGTCGGGTCAGCGGGCTGGAACAGGTTGCAGAAAACGTTCGATACAGAGCACACTCCGTTTCGAACTCTCTTGTTCCCGCGTGCAACAAGTTACAGTGTCAGACCCGGGACAACGCTAATCGACAAATTTGAGCGGGCCACATCCGTAAACACGTCACGCCTGATGTTCCGGAAGGGCGTGAAACACTTTGCCGACGGAGCTATGTTCGCCCAGTACATGCAGCTATCTGAACCTGGTTATATCGACGGGCACAAAGGAGAATGGCTTACGCCACCAGAGCAACTAGAACCAGAGATCGCGCCATTTTGGAAGGCAGGGTTCGACATTAATATCCATGTCAACGGTGACCGCGGAGTCGACGTCACCCTCAACGCTCTTGACACACTTCTTCATGAGACTCCTCGATTCGATATCCGCTATATCCTTCAGCATTTCGGAATCTCACGACCGGACCAAGCGAGACGAGCTGGTCGACTTGGGGCCACGGTCTCTGCTACCGGCTACTATCTCTGGCTTCTGGGTGACAAATGGTCGGCCGTCGGGATCGGGCCGGATCGTGCAGACCGCATGATCCGACTCGGAACGTTAGTCAGAAACGGTGTTGTTGTCACCCTTCATTCTGATCTTCCCATGGGCCCGGTTCGTCCACTGCTCGCCGTGTGGTCAGTTGTGACACGGAAGACTTCCAGTGGAACAGTGCGTGGTCCAGAGGAAGCACTAACTCTTGACCAAGCCCTCAAAGCCATCACCATTGACGCCGCATGGTCGCTCCGAATGGACCACGAGATCGGAAGCATCGCGCCTGGGAAAAAAGCTGATTTTGTAGTCCTTGACAAAAACCCGTATTCGGTCGCCATCGATGATGTCAAGGACATCCACATCTGGGGGACGGTGTTCGAAGGAACGGTCTATCCCGCGATGACGACGGCTAACTAATTTGGCTAACAACTTCAGACCCCCCTATGCCAACTCATTCTTTGCAACTCGAAATGTGTTGACATTGACATAGGCGACTTGTTCATAACGTTTCACCGCACATTTCCATGAAGACTCATACCGAGCTCAAAAGACACTTGAATCACTGGCAATGTGGAGCCCTTGCCCTAGGCTGCATGATCGGCTGGGGTTGTTTCATTCTTCCAGGGGATTTTTTAGCAACCGCCGGCCCAATCGGAGCAACCATTGGTATCGCAGTGGGTGGATTGCTGATGGCCATTGTTAGCTATAGCCACGGCGTCATGGTGACACGATTTCCATTTGCTGGAGGTGAGTTCGTTTACGCCTACTTTGCAGGCGGACCTCACCACGCATACGCTTGCGGTTGGTTTCTAGCACTCGGCTACCTCTGTATCATCCCTCTAAACGCAACAGCTCTCGGACTCCTAGGAAAATTCGTACTCCCTGACGTTTTCGCACGTGGATACGTCTATTCAGTTGCCGGATTTGACGTCTACCTTGGTGAAATTGGCTTGGCTTCTGCTGCCATCGTTGCTTTTGGTTGGCTCAATCACCGTGGAATCAAACTAGTTGGCCGGAGCCAGCTCCTCTTACTCGTCATTATGGTGGCGGCCATCGTCCTAATCGCCTTTGGGAGTGTCTTTGACCCTCACGGTTCACTAACAAACCTCACTCCAGCGTTCGCTATCGACAGTTCGGCTATCGGAGGAATCTTGGCGATCGTTGCCATCGCTCCATGGATGCTCAGCGGATTTGATACTTTGCCGCAAGCCGCCGAAGAATTGACATTCTCAACAACAAAGGCGTACCGCCTGATGCTGTTTTCTATAGTCATAGGCGTCATCCTTTACATTGCGGTCGTGCTTGCTACGGCATATCTCATGCCGTGGACCGAGACTGTCGATGCATCTCCAGCATGGGCAACTGGCTTCGTCGTCGACTACAGCCTAGGCCGCATGGGGTTAGCGATACTCAGCCTGGGAGTGATGATGGGCGTATTCACTGGCATCAACGGATTCTTCATGGCCGTAAGTCGACTGATGTTTAGTATGAGTCGAGCCAACATTCTTCCCGAGTGGTTCGGCCAACTTTCACCATCTCACGGTACTCCATCAAACGCGATTCTGTTTGCTGTGACGGTTTCTCTTCTTGCACCGTGGTTCGGACGACAAGCACTTCTCTGGGTGGTCGACATGTCCGCTGTTGGAATTGCTGTGGGTTTCCTATATACCTGCATCGCTGCGTGCGTACTGCTCGCAAACCGATCACCCGAGGATCACGCACAAGGCAACCGTGCTCTTGCTATCTTAGGTGCCATTGTGTCAACAGGATTTCTCTTACTTCTCTGTATTCCTGGAACACCCGCGTTTATGGCAACACCTTCCTGGATAGCACTTGGATGTTGGGTATTACTCGGAGCCACCTGCTACTTACCACGCGTCTCCAGTATCAAGAAAATGAACAGCCGCGAACTCGACTCTCTGGTTCTCGGCGACCAATACGTCGACGATTCCAGACGACCGTTTTAGAGCGACACCGCTGAACGGTTCACTGGAACGTCACCCATGGCTAGTTAGTACCATGGGCCGGACATCCGTTTCCAAAGGAAGACAACAACTCTTTCCAATCCATCTTCCACAACGGAAGTTACAACATACGACTTCTTTGGAAATTCGAAAAGACCTAGAGAATGATTCTCGGAATCTGGAAATCTTTTCACACTGATAATCACGTGAGAAGAACCGCGAATAGAACCAGCATAGACACCACTTGCCACCATAGCACCTGGCGTTCACGTAAAAGGAGAACGCTAAACCCAAGAGCTACAGCCGCAGCCGCCAAACAATACCAATAGAAATCTGCGTACTCTTCCTGCCGTGTTAACACTCCCCGCGACGATCGTTGGACATCTCCAAGGATCTTCAATGCAATCGCTTGGTCTGACTCAGAACCAAGTTCAAAGTAGGATCCACCACCTGCTTGAGCAATAGCTCTCAGCGATCGTCGATCAAGAACCGCATGAATAGGTGCCTCGACCTCTTGAAAACGCCTCGCAGGAAGCTGCGGAATAAAACCTCCACCGATCGTGCCGACTCCAATCACATACACCTTTATGTCTCTCGCACGCGCCAACTGAAGCGCTCGATCGACTTCCCCACTCCACGACTGTCCGTCCGATAACACAATGAAAGCTTTAGCACTAGAACGCCGCCCATAAAGCTCCTCATCCTTATCGATCATCTTTACGCCCCAATAGATCCCGTCCTCAATATTCGTATCCCAACTGGTATCGTCGCGGAGTCGAAACGGGGACTCATCTCCAAGATGATCAAGGAAAAAGAAAAGAGCATTCGGATCGCTGGTCAAACGAACTTGTGGTGCCGCCCGATGAGCAAATAAGGCTAACGCAACCCGCTCTTCTCTCCAGCTTAGCACTCCTGCGAACGTACGGAGCCACAACACTGAGCGTTGCCAACGGCTCGGTTTGACATCGTTCACGCGCATTGATGTCGATCCATCCTGCAACACGACAAAGTCGACACCAGCCGTTTGCGTCACGGAGGTCAACATCTGAGGACGGGCCAATGCAACAATTACCAAGGCACAGGCAATGATGACCATTCCCCAGAATGCCAATCCACCAAACAACGTGTAACGCTCAACGACCGGCACTATCCGCTGCTTTAACAAGGGG
>Ga0310123_10000697_pt1 | contig 29726 bp, 35 predicted proteins | sample CB6_AW_1057_MG_FD_203505 | JGI IMG/M metagenome (GOLD analysis project Ga0310123, IMG submission 203505) | Marine microbial communities from Western Arctic Ocean, Canada - CB6_AW_1057 | ecosystem: Environmental > Aquatic > Marine > Oceanic | place: Canada: Western Arctic Ocean | collected... | reverse complement strand
ACGGCCACGAAACTGGCCATGAAAGAGGACTTTGATTTAGACGAAGGACCTAAGGCCTACAAAGCAAAGAATACGATGCAACGTAGGAAGACCCAAAGGACCAAAGATAAACAGAAGTTTCAAAATCGAGGCGATAAATTAAGGGCCAAGATAGACCGTAAAAAAGGCGGTAATAAAGTTAAGCGTATCAAGATGAGAAAGAAATGGATGCGTAAGAATAAAGCCAAAATAAAAAATGCACAAAGAGTGTATGGCGGTAAAGTAAAATCTAAATTCACTAAGAAAAAGTAGGAGAGAGTAGAATGGAATGGTTAAAAGACAGATGGTCAGAAAGAACATCCTGGGACGGCGGCGTATTAGTTGGAGTCGGCGTAGTTAGTTTATTGTTTTCACCTTGGATGACATATGTTGCCTATGCGGCAATTGTTTATGGTGTCTGGACACTAATCAAGAAGGAACTGTAAAGTAGGAGAAAGGTATAATGAGACTAATTTCAGAAATAACAGAAAATGTAGAATACGTCACAGAGGCAAATGGCAAAGACCTCTATATTGAGGGTGTGTTTTTACAAGCAGACCTCAAGAATAGGAACGGCCGCTTGTATCCTGGCGCTATTATGGCGAAAGAGGTCAAGCGTTATACGAAAGAATATATTGATAAAAAACGAGCATTTGGAGAACTAGGACATCCAGAAGGTCCTACTATCAATCTCGAAAGAGTATCTCATATGATTACCGAATTGAAGCAGGATAAAGATAATCCAAGCAATTATATCGGTAGAGCAAAAATCTCTGATACTCCACACGGCAATATTGTCAAAACTCTTATTAAAGAGGGAGCCCAACTTGGTGTTAGTTCACGAGGTATGGGGTCGCTCAAAGCAAATAAGAAGGGTATTCAGGAAGTACAAGGTGATTTCTATCTTGCTACTGCCGCGGATATTGTCGCAGACCCATCTGCGCCTGACGCCTTTGTAAATGGTGTTATGGAAGGCAAAGAGTGGGTATGGGAAAATGGTGTGATTTCTGAAAAAGAAATTGCACAATACAAAAAAATCATAGAAAAAACGAGTGGACCACGCTTAACGGCTGTGGAAGCAAGGATTTTCGAGGATTTTATAAGCAAGATGTAAGGAAAGCAGGTTTCTTGCACTGCTAAAGTAATTAGTTTTATAAATATATGTAATTAGCATTAAAACTAATTTGAATGATTAATCAAAGGATTAGGAGAACCCTGATGAAGTTAAAAACAAAAACTGGCGAAATGTTAGTTTTGGATGAAGAGCAGACTGCTTGGAAAGGCGAGTCCGTTGAGTCCGATACTTCTATTACAGTGTCAGAGGCCGATGAACTTTTAGAAAAGGGGGACCTGGAAATGGTTGCTGAAGATTCTGAAATGTCCGACGCCGATTCTATTTCTGAAGCATCACCGCCAAAAGCAACACCATTGAAGAAGAAGAAAAAGAAAGTAGATGGTGCGGGCGAAGTTGATGTCCTCGAAGATGACGAGTCTGAAGAGGATGATGACGATAAGAAAGAAGATAAATCTACCTCCAAGAAAGCGAAAGCAACGGAAGAGGAAGATGGCGATGAAGCGGACGAAGATGAAGATGACGAAGTAGAAGAGGATGGTAAGTCCAAGAAAGTAGCCAAAACAAAGAAAGAAGAAATCGAAATTGAGATTGATGTCTCCGATGATGTTAACGCATTGTTCGACGGCCAGGACCTCACTGATGATTTCAAAAAACGCACTACGCTAGTATTTGAGACTGCGGTCAAAGCGAAGGTAAAAGAGAATCTTTCCGCTATCGAAGAGAGAATGGAAGAGAATCTTGCCGAGCAGACAGCCTCACAGTTGACAGATATCACTGAGAAACTAGATGGTTATTTAGACTATATGGTTACTGAGTGGCTCGAAGATAATGAGCAGGCCGTAGAAAGCGGACTGAAAAACGAAATCTTAGAAGGTTTTGTTAGTGGTATGCAGGAGTTGTTTGCCGCACATTATGTTGAAATTCCTAGTGAAAAACTCAACATAGTTGACGACCAAGCAAAGGAAATTGATACCCTTAAGGAAAGTCTTGACAAAGAGATGAATAAAAATGTCGAAGCCAAGACGAAACTTGCTGATGCTACTGCCGAGAAAATTTTCAGAGAAGTAACAGACGAATTGACTGAGACTCAGAAGGCTAAGATGAAATCTCTTGCTGAAGGTGTTGAATTTGAAGATGCTGAAACTTATGCTGAAAAGTTGGAAACTCTGAAGGCAACGTACTTTCCATCAGAGGCGGAGAAAGAAGAAGTAATTGCAGAAGATGGTGCTAGTGCGCCCTCTGAAGGAGTGATGACTGATGCAATGAAGAAGGTAATGGCTTCACTTTCACAATCAAGGGAACCGAGCATTTTAGGTGCTTAAACATCATTTATATTTAATAACAGGAGAAACAGAAAATGTTTTTATCAGAAGAAATTAAAGATAAGTGGCAGCCAGTTATGGAGCACGAGGATTTACCAAAAATCCAGGATGCAACCAAACGTGCAATTACACTTCGTCTTTTAGAAAACCAAGAAATCGCTTTGCAAGAAGCGAATGTTACAGGCGCTAATGTAGATAATTGGGACCCAATTTTAATCTCTTTAGTTCGCCGCACAATGCCTCAGTTGATGGCATATGATACCATTGGCGTTCAGCCGATGTCTGGTCCTACGGGACTTATCTTTGCTATGAAATCTCACTATACTGGTGAGGCTTCTACTGGAGCAGAGGCTCTTACGTTACCGGCCGGTCAGCCTGATGTTGACTTCTCTGGTGATGAAGGAACTGCGAATACTATGTCTACTGCTGATGGTGAGGCTCTAGGTGGCTTTGTCTCTGGTGGTGGTGCATTCAAAGAAATGTCTTTCTCAATCGAGAAGTCAAGCGTAACTGCTGAAACTCGTGCGTTGAAAGCCAAGTATTCTTTGGAACTCGCACAAGACCTCAAGGCTATCCACGGATTGGATGCTGAGTCAGAATTAAGCAACATTTTGTCTGCTGAAATTCTTGCTGAAATCAATCGTGAGATAATCGAAAAGATTCTATCCCAGGCAACTCCGGGCGCAACAGCGGGTACGACTACTGCTGGTACGTTTGACGTTTCTGACCCTCTTGATAATAGAGGTGCTCGTTGGGGTGGTGAGCGTTATAAATCACTATTGATTCAAATCAATAAAGAAGCAAACTTAATCGCTAAGAATACTGGCCGTGGTGCTGGTAACTGGTTGCTCGTATCTCCGGATGTTGCATCCGCTCTTGATATGGTCGCCGGTCTTGCGGTTCCAAATATGGAAGTTGGTTCTAATCAGCCGGATATCGCAAACAATGTGTTTGCTGGTACTCTGGGCAATAAGTACAAAGTCTATATTGACCAGTTTGCGGCTGCTGACAGTGTTACTGTTGGTTATAAGGGCGCAAATATGTATGATGCAGGGCTTTTCTACTGTCCATACGTTCCCCTTCAGTTGATGAAATCAATTGGTGAGGAAGACTTCCAGCCTCGTTTAGGGTTTAAGACTCGTTATGGTCTTACACATAACCCATTCGCTACTGGTACTGCGGCTCAAAACCCGTACTTCCGTAAGTTTACTGTTGTAAATCTATAATAGTAAATTAAGCAATTAACTGATTCCTAGTTCTAGCAGGAATCCAAAGCCCCTCTTCGGAGGGGCTTTTCTTTTTTGAATTATAAATACTTGTACTATGGCAGAGAAAACTAGAATCAAGCCCCAAAAAATCAACCTTGCCAAAGGCACTAATTACAGGTTGAATTTAAACGTATTACCAGAAACACTATTTTGGCTGACTACGTGTAATCTCCCTACGGTCAGTTCCAATGAAGTTCCTATACCTGACCCAGTTCACGGATACAGATATCGACCGAGCAATACAATGTTGCCAGCGCCGATGACTGTCACATTCCTTGTGGATGAGGATTATTCAAATTATATGGAAATTCTGAATTTGATGTTCAGAGCCTCTGGACCAGACCTATCCAAAAGATTTAAGGAGGGTGAGCCCACAGGTACAGATGGAAGTCTCCATATCCTCTCAAACAACAAGAATATCAGCGATATTGTCTTTACCTTCCATAATCTATTCCCCACAATACTTGGGGAACTCCAAATGACCAACGAATCTGCTGAGCCATTGCTCACGGACCTTACATTACAATATGATTATATGTCTATGGAGAGCGGTAAACCTCTCTAAAACCATACTTTTATCTACAGAAAATAGTATGAAAAACGCTTGACATCACCAGTCAAACCTGATATAATGGTATCTATGAAAATAGAAGAACTTGAAGCATCCGTAGAAAAAGACCTATACATAGACGAAACGATTCTAGCCAAGGAATCTCTGGCCACCCCCATAAAACACAACAAATACCTGAGAATGTTGCTGAGGGAACGGCTGACGTTGAAGAAACTGAATAATGAATTGTATAAGGTATCCCTTGGCAGAACCAACTATTATAATGGGTCGGACCCGGAACCCTTTGATTATGTCCTAAAGGACAGAGAAGTCAAGGAATATGTGAGGGTTGACCCTGCTGTCGTTCAAATCGAGGCTAAAGTGACCCTGCAAGAAGAGACAGTGAAGTACCTTGAAGAAATTTGTAAGATGTTTGAAAGGAGGAGTTTCGCAATCAAAAATGCGATTGATTTTATGAAGTTCACACAAGGCGGATATTAATTATGGTTATAGCAAGTGCAAGTCCTATTAAGATAGATGATATAGTAGAATTGCTACCCACTAATGAGGAAAATCGGCAACTCCGTAAAGAGAAAAAGATTGCTTGGACAGTCGTAGTTGCGGCCGCTTGGCCTCAGTGTTTTGGTGGAAAGGAAGGAGTTTTAATTGAGTGTACTAGAGACAAGAAGCATAATCGATGGGTAGAACCAGCCGATATCACATTATTGTCATATGCGGAATCGAGGTTTCGTGACTGATATTGTTGTACACAAAAAGGATGATGTATTTCTGAAAATCGAATGTGAGGCAAGTATCGCTCACGACCTTTCAGACTATTTCACCTTTCGAGTACCAGGCTATAGATTTATGCCTGCTTATCGCTCTCGGGCGTGGGATGGGAAGATACGTCTTTTCAATGCCATCAATACTGAGTTATATGTTGGTCTACTTCCTTATGTGGTTGAATTTGCAGACAGGCACAAACTATCAATTCAGAGCCTGCCTCTTGAGAGAACAACGACTGAGAAAGAAACGGCAGAATTTTTTAATGGACTAAATCCACACGTTAAGGGAGAAAAAATAACACCATACGATTATCAGTTAGAGTCCGTACATCACGCTATTAATCATAAAAGGGCTCTGTTGCTATCACCGACCTCGTCTGGTAAATCGCTTATGATTTATGGATTGGTGAACTGGTATCTTATGAAAATTGATAAGAAGATATTAATTATCGTACCTACCACTTCACTCGTTGAACAACTGTACGGAGACTTTGAGGACTATACCACAGGGTCTGATTGTGAGTATACCGCCGATATGGCGCATAGAATTTACGCTGGAAAAACTAAGGATACTGATAAGAGAATCGTCATAACAACCTGGCAATCTATCTACAAATTAGGGAAGCCTTGGTTCAGGCAGTTTGGAGCAGTTATTGGTGACGAAGCCCACGGCTTCAAGGCCAAATCGCTTACCTCGATACTTACTAAGATGGTTGATTGCGAGTATAAGTTTGGATTCACGGGCACCCTAGACGGCACACAAACACACAAACTGGTACTTGAGGGCTTGTTTGGTCCTATCCATAAAGTTACAACAAGCAAAGCATTAATGGATGCCGAACTAATTGCGAGATTACATATTGAAGCAGTTACCTTGGGATATACCGATACCGAGAAGAAAGAGGTAAAACAGATGATTTATGCGGACGAAATAGACTTCCTTATAAATCATTCAAAACGAAATAGATTCATCTGTGACTTGGCCCTATCGAGGGAGAATAATACTCTTATTCTATATCAATTCGTGGAAAAGCACGGAAAGAAACTCTATAAATATTTAACAGAGAAAGAACCAGAACGACCAGTGTTTTTCGTAAGTGGTCAAATACCAACTGAGATACGGGAGGAGATACGTGCGATTACTGAGCAAAGTACAAATGCTATTATCGTTGCTAGTTACGGTACCTTTAGCACTGGTATTAACATTCGGAATCTTCACAATATCATTTTTGGTCATCCTGCTAAGTCTCGTATTAGGAATTTGCAGTCTGTTGGCCGAGTACTTAGGAAAGCAGAGGCCAAGGATAAAGCCACCCTTTTTGACATAAGTGATGATTTGGCGTGGAAAAAGCATAAAAATTACTCTCTCCGACATTTTTTTGAGAGGGTGAAGATATATAATTCAGAGAAGTTTGATTATAAATTAAGGAGTATTAAATTATGACAGAAGGACAGAGCCTTGCGACAAAATCTAGATGGGGTCGTCCTTCTAAATTCTTCCCCGTAGTTGTGGATGACTTCTTTGATAATGCACACGCTATTATGGAATATGGCAAATCATTAGAAAAAGATGATTTGGGTGGTGACAAACCAGGAATGAGGTCAAAACAATTATGGGAGATAAATCCTGAATTGCACAATGACATTCTAAAGAGAGTTTTAAGCATTTATTTTGATTTAGATTATGTTGATATCAGTTGGAGCCTAAGTGAGATGTCCTTTCATAGGAATTCTCCCTCAGGTCAGATTAAACAAGAAGATGGAAACAAAGGATTTATACACCAAGATGCTATAATCGAAAGAAAGAAACAGAATGGTTATGATAACGAAGTTGCTGGATTGATATATCTCACACCAGATATCGACCCAGATAGCGGTACATCATTATGGAATTTGAAACCACAAGAAATTATCGTTCCATCTGGTGAAAGTAACGTAAATACGCATAATGTAAAATTTACAGAAAAACTAAGATTTCAAAATTTCTTTAATCGACTGATAGCGTATGATGCCTGTGAATGGCACGCCGCAAATAGTTATTGGAGTGATGGTGAAGATAGATTAACATTGGCCTTTTTCATAGGTGGAATAGAAACCACCAATTGGCCACTTGATAGAATTAAAACTAGGAGCATAAAATTATGAGCAAAGGGAATTCAAAAGATAAGCCCGTAGAAGATGCTATGGAGGCACGGCTAAAGGAACAGAAAGAGAGGAAAGGCGGTGGAGAATTCAAAGTTCATAAAGCGACTGTACATTTGAAGCATACTGGCACCGAACTGATTTGTGATGTTATGGGATTTCACCAGCACAAAGACTCTCACGTCCAGGCACTCACCATAAAGGACCCGTGTATTCTGACACAAGTTCCAACCGAATCGGGCCAGAGTGCTATGGCATTAGTTCCATTTCTTATGACTTGCAAGGAAAACGTCATCCATATCTCCCTCACAGACATTCTGTTTGTAGCGGATACAAGGAAGGAAATCGCCGACCAGCATACCCAGATGCACAGTTCCATAATCCAACCGGGGAAATCAAATCTAATCGTAAATTAGTTCATTTTAGGGGTTGACAACGTATACATAAAACTGTATAATAACAACATAATTGTACTTATATCCACCTTGGGATAAACAAGGAATCTGCCTGGAACGAGAAACCCAGGATTAGTAGCCATTTGGTGAAGTGAGCAGGCTATAATACTCGACATACGAGCCTACTGAGTTGAGGTCTGTAGATTGAAGCATCGTGTACAAGTGCTAAATATCTGAAAGAAACCGGGTCAGGACACACCACATATTGGTACAGTCCGCTAGAGAGACTTGAATCGACAAGTCGTGGCCAACTGGATAACCGTAACCAGTCTCTAAGTCTGGCTTGTGTCTTGTAACCAATTCTCATAATACCTAATTAAACTTGATTTGCTCTACCATAAGTATATGCTAAAAGGGATATTGGTGAGAGGACGAAGTCCTCGAACCAAGTTCTGTGACGAGCGAAGCGAGGAACAGAACTACTTGAAGTAAAGAAGAACTGGCTGATAACTCCTTACCCTACCCCTTGGTGGATTACGTCTAAACGCCTCAGGCGTTCGATATAAATATTTTTATAATGTATCAACCCTTACCTAACTGGATAACTATCAAAGAATCACCTATTAGTGGGTTAGGTCTATTCGCTACACAACCTATTGGAAAATCTACCTACATTGGTATTATTCTTATTGAACATAAGGATGAACTTATTCGGACTCCTCTAGGTGGATTCGGAAACCATTCTGACAATCCAAACTGCGAAAAATTCAAATATAAAGACCGATGGAACCTGATTACAAAAAGAGATATTAAGGTAGGAGAAGAACTTACCTGGTCATATACCTTATATAATGTCGAAAACCCTTAATAAATGTCGAAAACCTGTAATAAATGGTTGACATTGTTGAGGGTTTCGTGTATAATATTACTTAATATAACTTGAATAAGGAGTTGGATGTGGCTAAAAACAAATACGCTAATAGAACTCGAATTGGTGAACCTGTAGATAAAGACAACACGAGTCATTATATCAATAATAAGGAATTTTTAAAGGCTATTATTGACTATCAGGCACTCATTGTAGAGTATGATTTGGCAGGAAAACCCAAACCATACGTGACTGACTATATTGCTATGTGCTTTCTTCAGATAGCACAGAGATTATCCTATCGACCGAATTTCATTAACTATACATATAAAGATGATATGATATCGGATGGATTGGAGAATTGTCTAGCATATATGCACAATTTTGACCCAGAGAAGAGCAAGAATCCTTTTGCTTATTTTACACAGATTATCTATTACGCATTCTTAAGGCGAATACAGAAGGAAAAGAAACAGCAATACATTAAGTATAAGTATTTTGACCAGAAGGCTGGATTCGAGCAGATGGATGAACTACAGGAACACGATAAGGCATCCTTCGATTTTATCAACGAAAGGGGCAGTATCGATTTTCATACACATATAAAGGAATTTATAGACGATATGGAGAAAAAGGAAACGGAAAAGAAAACAAAAAGAGAATTGAAGAAAGCAAAGAAGGCGAAGCCAAAGGTCGACTCTGCTAATAATCTTGAATTCTTTATGCTATGAAAGTAGCAATAGTTACAGATACGCACTTCGGTGCTAGGTCAGATAGCCTGGCGTTCGCAGACTATTTCTATAGATTTTGGACGGAAACATTCTTTCCTTATCTAAAAGAACATAACATCAAGACAATCATTCATATGGGCGACTTGATGGATAGACGGAAGTATGTGAATTACAATACGCTATCTCGAATGAGGACAGAGTTCCTTGGACCAATCATAGACCAAGGTATCACTATGCACACCATTGTGGGCAATCACGATACCTATTTCAAAAATACCTCATCACTCAATTCGGTCGAACAACTATTCGATATCGATGGTATACCTAATAACGATACATTTCACACACCAGTTATTGGATATTCTAAACCAACAAGTGTTGAACTACCTGATGGATATAAGGTAGACTTGGTTCCTTGGATAAATGATGACAATGAACAGGCGATTCACGAATTTATCAATCAGTCTAAGAATCCCGTTTGTTTTGGACACTTCGATTTAGAAGGATTTGAAATGATGAAGGGAGTTAAATCTGCCTATCATTCAAGGTCCCCAAAATTTCTCGATAAGTATGATACAGTATATACTGGTCATTTCCATACCAAATCAGATAATGGACATATCTACTATCTCGGCAATACATATGAGATAACGTGGAATGATTGTGATGACCAAAGAGGGTTTCACATTTTTGACACAGAATCGTTACAGTGTGACCAGGTTCCCAACCCATTTAAGATGCACGCCAAAATCATATACAATGATAATCTGGTGGATGCTAAGTTATATGAGAATCAGATTGTCAAATTAATTGTAGACAAGAAGGAAGACATAGAACGATTTAATCGTGTGGTTGAGGCCCTAGAAAAAAGTTGTGAAAATCTCAATGTTATTGAGGACTACGGAATGTTATCGTCCGGCACAATTGAATTTGAGACAGAAGATACAATCACCACATTGGAAAAGTATGTGGATGATTTGAGTATAGATAATAGTAAGCAAGTGAAAAAGATACTCCACGAAGTATATGTGGAAGCATTATCAATATAGGAGATAGATGTGAGTAAAGCAACTAAAGAAGAAAACGAGAACCAATATACAGTTACGTATGATTCTGAGCCAGAAAATCATACCCCGCCTTCCAAGGTAACTAAACTGAAAGATAATAAGTGGGAGCCAGTGGAATGGCCGACCGTAGAAGAATTACACAAACTCCACGAGGACAAAACTCTTGTAGGTACAGTAAGAACAATATTAGAAAAATCTGTTGACAATTGATATCAAACCTGATATAATAGTCTACTTATGATTAAATTCAAGACTGTACGCTATAAGAATTTCTTATCAACAGGCAATAAATTCTCAGAAATTGTTATAGATGATACCCGAACTACGCTGTTGATTGGTCCCAATGGCTCGGGAAAATCTACATTTATGGATGCCATATCCTATGGCCTCTTTGGGAAACCTTTCCGAAAAGTCAAGTTGACCCAACTTGTCAATTCTATTAATCGGAAAGACTGCTTAGTTGAACTCAAATTTGAGGTCGGCGGTAAGGACTATCTCATTAGACGAGGAATGTATCCAGCAATATTTGAGATACACGTTGACGGTGTGATGAAAGACCAAATGGCCGCTGTAAGAGATAGCCAAGATTTCTTAGAACGATATGTTCTAAAAATGAATGAGCATACTTTCAGACAAATAGTGGTGCTTGGTTCAGGCTCGTTTGTTCCATTTATGAGATTACCTGCTGGAGAAAGACGGGTCATTATAGAAAATCTTCTTGATATCCAAATCTTCTCTGTAATGAATGACCTAGTGAAGAGTCGAGTATCAGATAATCAATTTTCTCTCCTTCAGGCCGTTCATCAAATCGAATTACTAGAGCAAAGCATTAAACTCCAAGAGGAACATCTTAAATCTCTCCAAGAGAATAATGAAGAAAACATCCAAGAAAAGAAAGATGAATTGAAAAAATGTGGAGAACAAATAGAATCCATTAACAAGGAGATTGCTGACCTAAAAGAAACAATACAAGACTACAAGCCTAAACAGGATAAGCAATCAAAATTGAGGGAATACAAAACTAAATTCTCATCCAAGAAAAGTCATATCAAAAAGCAAGTAACATTAGTAAATGACAATTCGGAATGTCCAGAGTGTACGCAACCTATTTCACAAGAAGTTAAAGAAAACGTCACAGCCCGTTTGTCAGAAAAAGATGAAGAACTGACCAAAGGTATGAATCTTGTTTCTGCTGACCTTGAAACACTTGCAATCCGTATCAGTGAAATAGAAAATATATTGGTCCAGATTTCAGATAAGAATTCTTCTATCACTGGTATTAATATGTCTATTCGTAGACTCCAAGGAGAATTGGAAGAGGAGGTTGGACAAAAATCATGGCCATCGGCCAACGAAATTACCTCAAGCAAAAAAGACCTTGATGTCCAGCACGATATCAAATACAGCCTACAGGAAAAGAAACACCATCTGAATACCGTGCAGGAACTATTGAAAGACAGCGGAATCAAAACCGTCATCATTCGGAATTATCTTCCATTAATCAACCAACTAATAAACAAGTTTCTATCGGCCTTGGATTTCTACATCAATTTTGAATTGGATGAGGGATTCAGTGAAACTATTAAGAGCCGAGGCCGAGATGCTTTTCAATACGGAAGTTTCTCTGAAGGGGAAAAACTGCGTATCGACCTTGCTCTTCTTTTCACGTGGCGTGAGGTCGCTAAATTGAAATCCTCTGTAGCAACCAATCTCCTCATCCTCGATGAGATATTTGATTCTAGCCTGGACGCTACTGGCGTTGAGGATTTCTTGGGAATCCTTAATACCCAGGATGACGGCGCCCACGTATTTGTCATATCCCACAAGGGAGACCAGATTTTAGACAAGTTTGGCCGCGTAATTTCAGCAGAAAAGGAGCAAAATTTCTCTAAAATCGTGACAAATTAGTCACACCTCGGAATTATTTTCAATTATTTTTCTTTTTCGTTATAAATCAATGACTTACAGACCACAAATAAGTGCGTTTTTGGTTGACACCATCTCGGTTTTAGCGTATAATATGTATATAGAATGAAGAAAAACAATTAAACCGCGAGAGAAAATGAATACAGTTTCTACAGTCAATATCGAGTCAAAAAATGTTCTAGCCAAATTGATGGCTACCGAGAACATCCACGTAGAACACAAAAAAGTCAAGACCGCTTCCTTCGATGTAAAGAACCGCGTACTCCGTCTGCCCCTTTGGGAAAAGATGGATGACGTTATGTATGAAGGCTTGATTGGCCACGAAGTTGGTCACGCCCTTTATACTCCCAACGAAGAATGGTCTACCTTCGCAAAAAAGAATCCCAGCCTCAAAGATTACGCCAACATTCTGGAAGATGCCCGCATTGAGCGGAAGATGAAAGTCAAATATCCCGGAATGAAACGTACCTTCTTCACGATGTACAATGACCTGAATTCCAGAGATTTCTTCGGTACGAGAGACCGAGATATGGATTCCTACGGATTTGCTGACCGACTTAATATGCACTTTAAGATGGGCCTCCGTGCAGAAGTTCCTTTCTCTGATGAAGAAAAATTGTTTGCAGACCGTGTACTCAAAGCCGAGACATTTGAAGATATCCTAAACCTGACTCGTGAACTTGGCGACATTGCTAAAAAAGAAGCCGATGACACCGAAACAGTTATGGAAGATTTACCCTTTGAATTTAACGACCTAGATGCCGACTCTATTGAAGAGGATGACGCGGAGTCAGAAAATTCAAATACGCCAGCCCCTTCCTCGGATGAAGAATCTGACGATTCTGGTTCATCAAATTCTGATGAAGAATCTGAGGAAGAGTCTGACGATTCTGGTTCTGCTGGAAATTCCGAAGAGGAAGAGGAAGAAACTTCTCCTGAAGGCGACACAGCCGACTCAGGAAATAAAACTGAAGAGGACAATCACGACCCTCTGATGCCGAAGCCAGAAACTACTGAGGCATTTGATAATGCAATGTCAAGCCTTAATGATTCAGAGGCAAAAGAGCCCGTCTATCTTGACCTTCCGAAAATAAATTATAAAAACGCCGTAGTAGAATGGGGCGAGACTTTTGATGAATTGAATAATCATTGGTCAGAGTCTGAAAACTTCGGCCGCTATTGGAATGACGATGATAAAGGCGTAGCCAAGAAAAAAGAAGCCGAAACAAGTTTTCGAGTTTGGAAAAAAGACACCGTTCAGATTGTTAACTATATGGTTAAAGAATTTGAAATGAAGCAGGCCGCCTCAGCATACCGCAGAACTTCTGTTGGTAAAACCGGCGTTCTTGATATGAATAAACTTCATATGTACAAAACCGATGAAGATATTTTCAAGCGGGTAGCGACTGTCAAAGATGGTCGAAATCACGCTTTGATGATGTTCATCGATTGGTCCGGTTCAATGTCTGGTAAGATGGAAGCCACCATTAAGCAGTTATTGACCCTCGTGATGTTCGCCCGTAAAGTTGGAATTCCTTACCGAGTTTATTCCTTCTCTAACTCTAGCGACCTCACCAATAAATTTGATAAAAAATATTATGATACGGCACTCACCCCGAGGGACCACCTTAAAATGTCCACGCTCGGAATGAATGAATATTTCAACGAGAAAATGTCCAGCCGAGATTTCAATAAGCAGTTGATGAATGTTATGTTCCTCGGCCGCTCTAACGATTATACTTCATTAGCAACTCCTCCAGGTCACGGAATGAGTTCCACTCCTTTGAACGAGTGCATTATTTGTGCTTATGATATGATTGCCGATTTCAAAAAAGAAACTGGGAAAGAAAAAATCAATGCGATTTTCTTGACCGATGGCGGTGCTGATGGAAACCGTGAATGGCACAACGCCGAAGAAAACGAAACCAAAAGTATGTTCGGATATAAATCAAAAGAATATATGGTTGTTCGTGACCCAGTTACTAAGCGCCTCCTCCACAGTGCCGATAATTTCAATCGTCACGGATTGACCGCTTCACTCTTAACTGGATTAGCCAAACGGCACAATATCAATGTGATTGGATTTCATATCACAGACCGCCGAGAAATTAATCGTGCAATTCTTTTCACCAATCTGACCGCTGACAAAGCCGATGACCTGAAAAGATTTGTTACCAAGAACGGATACGCTCCTATGAAAGAGAGCGGATATTCCACCTACTTCCTAGTTAACGACCGTGCCCTCGATAAAGAAGCCGAGTTCGGAGATGCCGAACGAGATGACGAAGGCGATGTTGCTAAAGGAAAACTTCGCACCCAGTTTCGCAAATTCACCAGCGCCAGAAAAACTAATAAAATGATGCTGAACGAGTTTGTTGCCCTGGTTGCCTAACAATTGACAAGGAGGTCAATATGACTAAAATAATTTTTTTAACGCTTGTGGTGTTTGATGCCTGGATTTGGGGCTACGCCGCTCTGGCCATAATTAACTAGAGGAGACGATATGACCGCCGAAATCATGGCCACCGACCCGAACCAATTGTTGTTCGAGTTTATGTACCACCCACCATATGGCTTCCGCCAATTGGTCATAGATTTCGAGCCAGACCGCTCAGGACCGATGAATGCACTGGAAATGTTGCAAAAAAGAGACAGTTCCGAGAAAAATGAAAATAAATGAAAAAAAGGTGCGAATTCGCTTGACATATACCTCGCCATAGCGTATAATAAGTATTGTAGATTGAGAAATAATTAAATAAATGGAGTTTAAATTATGAAAAAGAGAGTGACAGTAAATGAGTTCGGAGCCGCGGCAAAAGAGTTGCTAGGTTCCCTAGACGTTTCAAAAAACGATATGAATACGGTCTCCGAGACCTACAGTATTTGTATCCCATCCAAGGTGAAGTATTGCGATAAAATCGCCGCCGGTATTCATCGTATCCCAGTGACCGAAGAAGTTTCGGCTCCTGTACGTTTAGCGGTTCCGATAAGTGTGCCGAACGTACCAGTTGAGAATCCTGCCGTTGTAGTTACCACTCCGGTGACCGCAGTGACAGCCGACCGTACTTTGGCTGCTGAACTTGATTCGGCAATTTCCTTTATTCCCAAGGTCGACAAAGCATTTGTTTCTTGGGGAAACATTAACGACATTAAAAAGATTCTGAAATCCCGCCTTTTCTTCCCGATTTATTTGACGGGTATGAGTGGCAACGGTAAGACTTTCGGAATCGAACAGACCTGTGCAATGCTTGGTCGTGAAATGATTCGAGTTAACTTTACCGCTGAAACCGACGAAGATGATTTGTTCGGTGGATTTCGCCTCGTAAATGGCGAGACAGTGTTTCAGTACGGCCCAGTCGTTGAAGCGATGAAACGTGGCGCAGTCCTCCTTCTTGATGAAGTTGACCTCGCCTCTCACAAGGTTATGGCTCTTCAGTCAGTTCTTGAAGGCAAAGGTTACTTCATTAAAAAACGTGCCGAGTGGATTGAGCCTACTGACGGTTTCACAGTCATCGCCACTGCCAATACAAAAGGCAAAGGCTCTGATGATGGCCGATTTATCGGAACGAATGTTTTGAACGAGGCTTTCCTCGACCGATTCAGTGTTACGATGTATCAGCCTTATCCGACAGAAGCCATCGAGAAGAAAATTCTCCATCTGGCCGCTGAAGGATTCGGAATCACATCCGAAGCACTTGGAAAATTCATCCCAAATCTTACGATGTGGGCCGACATTATCCGCAAGACTTTTGAAGAGGGTGGAGTTGACGAAATTATTTCAACTCGCCGTCTCGTGGATATTATCAAATCATTTTCAATCTTCACAGACCGAGGCAAAGCAATCAAAATGGCAATCGAGCGTTTCGATGATGAAACCCGAGAGTCCTTTATGAGCCTCTACGAAAAGATTGATGCTGGAGTTGGAGTCCCGGAAGGTGGGGCATTTGCTGAAACTCCAGAAACTGAATAACTCCGTGGGGTAGTTTGAACCCCTCAATCTACACCCTCTGCCCCTTCCTCTTTTGGGGGCAGAGGACTTTTTTTTCAAGTTTAAGAGAAAGGAATGAAATGGAAGATATTTTAGCAAAAAATTTAGCAGAAAAAGCCTACGAATTCCAAACCGTCAAAAAGGCGCCCGAACCGAGCAGGCCCGAAAATCATGGCCAGTCCACGCACAACGACTCGTTCAGACGTAAAATTCCCCAGCCTCCGACCGTTTTCGATTGGAGATATGGAGAGGGTGAGATATTGGCTGACCTGGAAACCCATATGAAAAGCACGTATACGAGTCATTATACCAGCGAGAATTTGGAGAAAATCCAAACCATCGATGTGTTCGCCCACCGAGGTACCTTGGGCTCAACGTCTATCGATAACGCTATTAAGTATCTAATGCGATATGGCAAGAAGAGTGGGAAGAACGAAAAGGACCTCATCAAAGCACTACACTATTTGGTATTGGCTACAGCATTTGAAAGAAAAATGAAAACCAAGGAAACGGTTGACATCATTGCTTAAACCTGCTATAATGGTTGTTAATAATTAGGAGAATATTATGAAATTGAGTGAAAGAACGGTAGAGGTTCTAAAGAACTTTGCCACCATTAATCAGTCAATTCTTTTCGCAGACGGAAAGGAATTGAATACGGTCGCTGTACAGAAGAATCTTTTAGGTTCTGCAAAGGTGGCCGAGTCGTTCAAATCACCTAACGGTGAATTTGCGATTTACGACCTTAACGAATTTTTATCCACGCTATCCTTGTTCGAGGACCCAGATGTGGAATTCGGAGAGCAGTTCGCAACCATCTCTGATTCGAGAGCCAACACAGTTTATTGGTTTGCCGATAAAGAGATTATCGTGTTCCCAACCTCCAAGATTGAAATGCCAAAGTGTGATGTAGAATTCACTCTCACGGCTGAATCTTTGGATAAGTTGCAACGAGCAACAGGAACTCTTGGTGTACCAGACTTGGTAATCCGAAGAGGCGACTCAGACCCATCAGGGATTCACCCAACAAAAATCATAGCCGAAGTTCTTGATAAACGTAATGATACTTCAAATACGTTTTCTCTTGAAGTGGGTGACTATGATGGTGATGCCAATTTCAAATTTTACTTTCTGACTGAACGTATGAAGATGCTTCCTGGAGATTACAATGTCCAGATTTCATCTAAGAAAATCTCGAAGTTGACATCAGTACCTGATGGTGAAATAGTATATTGGATTGCTCTGGAACAGGACTCGACTTATGAGTAAAGATTTTCTCTGGGTAGAAAAATATCGCCCAAAGACTATCGCTGAATGTATCCTGCCAGATTCTCTGAAGGATACCTTTAATGAGTTTTTGAAGAACGGTGATATGCCAAATCTTCTGTTGACTGGTTCAGCAGGAACTGGTAAAACAACCGTTGCGAAAGCCCTTTGCGAAGAATTGGGTTATACGACATTGGTTATCAATGGGTCGATGGACAGAAATATCGATACCCTGCGAAATCAAATTTCCACGTTCGCCTCTACTGTCTCATTCGATGGCGGTAAGAAGTGTGTTATATTAGACGAAGCGGATTACCTCAATCCCCAATCGTTTCAGCCAGCCCTCAGAGGATTCATAGAGCATTTTTCCAAGAACGTCAGGTTCATTCTGACTTGTAATTTCAAAGATAAGATTATCGAGCCGATTCATTCTAGAACCACCCTTATAGATTTCAGAGTGGGTAAAGAAGTCTATCATAAGATGGGCGAGTTTATGAATCGGACTATTGATATCCTCGAGAAGGAAGAGGTTCGTATAGAATCAAAGCCAGCACTCGCGGAATTGATTAAGCGATACTTTCCAGATATGCGTAGAACGATAAATGAACTCCAGCGGTACGCCGCAGGAGGAGTCGTTGATAAGGGCATACTAGCGAAAGTTGGAGAAGCAAATCTTGAGAGCCTTATGGGATATCTCAAGGAGAAAAAGTTTACAGATATGAGGCAGTGGGTCGTAGACAATATTGCCACCGACCCAGTATTTATTTATCGCCAAATTTATGACCAGATGTATAAGTATTTACAGCCTCAGAGTATACCACAGGTGGTCCTGCTTATTGCAGAATACCAGTACAAACAGGCATTTGTTCAAGACGTTGAAATTAACCTGGTCGCATTTTTGACCGAAGTAATGGCGGAGACTGAATGGAAATGACAGACCGATGGGATTTTAAAAACATATTCGATGGAATGAAACTCGGAACAGTATCACAGAATATAGATACGTGGTTAGATGATAGAGGTATCACCAAGAATGGTACTGCAATGGGACAGGCGATTAAAACATTAGAGGAGTGTACCGAACTTCTTGATGCTATAAATCACGATAACAAAGATGAGATTATGGATGCTATTGGTGACATTTACGTTACTATTCGAGGAGTGAGTAAGGTACTCGATATACCTTTTGTTGAATGTGTTGACAAAGCGTATAATGAGATAAAAGACCGCAGAGGAACCGTCACGACAGGCGGTACATTTGTGAAAGAAACCCCAGTGGTGGGCCTAACAGAAGAAGGAACGTACTAATGGCAGTCGCAACAGTTAGAGAATTTTGGAACCGTAAAGTCGATAAGACTATTCAAATGTTCGAGTACGGTGCCTGGGACCAAGAAAAGTTTCTGGATGAAATGTCCAGACTAGGCTTTGATAAGACAAATATTGAGGAGGCGATAAGCGATGACATTTAAAGTAATTACAGAAAAGAAGGCAAGGAAGATTCTTAGAACAGAAAGTAAGGTAGTTTTCGTACATACCAAAACCACCTGCCCGGTCTGTGACAAATTCCTTCCAGAGGTATTGGAACCCATTTTTCAGAAAGAGAAATACAGAGACATAAATATTTATGAGATAAAAGAACCGTTACTTTTTCCAGTAGGGTCCCATCCAGTTACCTATTTCTTCAGAGATGGGTATTGTTCCCAACATCCCGCAGGAGCGGCACCGCCAGAAGTAGTAGAAAATCTTCTAGATACCATATTTCTCGGCAAACTCCGACCATTAGCAGATATTGATACTGACAAACCATTATCCTTAACAAAAACCTTATAAAATCATGGCCGACCTCTTTAAAGAAATACTTCCCGATATCAACTACGGACATAAGAATTTAATTCGTGCGGGAGAGATGGACGAAGGCGAATATGGTGGGAAATCTTTCATCATTAATCGTGCCTTAAGTATGAATGTTGATACGGTTTTATACTCAAACGAGATGAACCAACAGTACAACCTTGACCCTTTACTTCAATACGACTATTTTATAAATAGTCTGAGGAAGAAGAAACGTTGGTCTAAGTGGGCAAAAGCCCAACAGTCAACGAATCTTGATGTGGTAAAAACATATTATAATTATAATGAACAAAGGGCCAGAGAAGCGTTAGAACTTCTCACCGAAAAGCAAGTTGAGGGCATACGCCTCAGGCTGTCAAAAGGCGGTACTAATAATGAAACTACAAGGAAGACCAAATGATGATGAATATGTAAGTTGGAAAGCCTCCGATATGGTTGAGATTACATTTAAGGAGGACGATGACTTTTTGAAGATTAAAGAAACCCTCACTCGAATGGGTGTTGCTTCAAATCGAGATAAAATACTTTATCAATCTACACATATTCTTCATAAACAAGGACAGTATTACATTGTACATTTTAAAGAATTATTTGCATTAGATGGGAAACCAACCAATCTTTCTAGAGTTGATATTGAAAGACGGAACGCAATCATTAGTCTACTACAGGAATGGAATTTGTTGAAAGTCGTAGACGAAAGCCAACTGCAACCTATGGGCAATGTTGGTCAATTTAAAATTATATCGTTTAAAGAAAAACCTAACTGGGAGTTAGTTCCCAAGTACAATATAGGCGTGAAATATTAGACGATAGTTTGAGGTATATATTATGAGCAAGAAGTTTGAGAAGATTTGGTCTATCCCACACAATGATATATTAAAATGTGTGATGGACGGTCCTGATAATTTTCTGAGATACGATACTACTGACGGTGACGATGAGACCTTCTTCTATAACATTATCGCTAATGCAGACCAATCTTTTAGGGATGAGATAGACGATATATATTTCGCCAAAGACTTCCACTATAAATTTCATGGCCAGAACAGGCGCTACGGCGATGTTATGGGCAAGAACGCTTCTGACCTCCAGATAGATAATCTATTTAAGATACAAGAGAAGTGGGGAATCCCTGCTTCACTGACACTTAATCAAGAAACCCATCCCACCGAAATTATAATCGACCCAGAAATCAGAAAACAATTTGTCAATTTTATTGGTGAGTTTTATGACCGTGGTCTAAGAGTTTGTACCATCAGTAATATACACTTGATGGGAACTGGAATTCTACAGAAGAATTTTCCAGAAATGAATTGGAAAAATACTGTTAATCATATTGTGGGCAATTGTCAACAAATGGTTGACCTACACGTTCTTGGTTACAACTACATTCAATTTGATAGACAACTCAATAGGAATATGTCTAATCTAAGACGTATGTCTAGAGTGGCAAAAGATAGGGGCATTAAAACTTATCTCTTAGCATCCGAGGGGTGTATGCCATTTTGTCCATTCAAAGAAGAACACGATACGGTTCAGCCGTGGATTGGCTCGAATCAAGGCAAAAGTTATTTTGGTACTCTGAATAAAATCTCTTGTGACAAATGGAGATTTCCAGATAGATGGGGTCAACCACCACGAATTGGAACCTCTTGTGTATGGGACACTAATGAACGGTTCGATATGTATAATAACTTAGTCGATGTATTCAAATTCAGTGGTAGACTGATAAAGATGATGGGAGTAGTCCCAGAATCGAAAGCAGTTTGGTCATATATTGATAAGAAAGACGATGTAATTTTTATCGGAAAGTGTTTTGAAGATGTATATAATAATGGACAAGGATTTTTAAGCAACTGGGATGGGTTAGGATATGTTACCGTAGACCCAAGCCAAGAACATAACTATTTTCTAGGTAATCCAGGTGTTGGGGAAAGATGCAAAGCATATTTCAATTCAATAGAGCATCCTTATAAAACCGAAGCGGGCCTTAAAATGTGTAAAGCCCTTCCTAATTGTAAGAATCAATGCTATGATTGTCATTTGTGTGAAGATGCTTACGGATATGACCATTTCGATTCATTAGCCCAGATTAATAGGACGCCAGACTCTGACTATACCAGAGGCGGCGATGTTTCAGTAGATATTAGAGTCGATACAGGATACACTAATAATAGAATAGACGCGGCATCAAACGCATAAATAGTACAAAGAACTGGAGATTTAACAATGGCAGATACAATAGATACACAAGCGGGAGATGTTGAAGTCGAAGATTTCGATTGGGGTTTTACCTTTTCGGATTCCGATGACGGCGATGCTGTCGTTCAAAAGACAACCCAACAAGTAGCGGCCGATTTAGGTCCAATTACACAAAAACTAGATGCAATTTTGGCTTTAATCCCAACTGATGGGGTGGTCAATGCTGAATCAGTTGATGTGGACTTGAGCGGTATAGACAATAAACTAGACCAAATTATAGCACTTGAGCGAGTCGATGCTCTTACCGCTGGCGATATGCCAGACCTATCTCCAATTGAAGATAAGTTGGAAGAGTTATTGAACAATCAATTGCCAACCGACCACTCTCACGAACCTCAAGATTTGTCCACAATTACGGATAAACTTGATATACTCGAAACGACAATCGGTGAAGTCCGAGACTTAGATTTTGATTCTTCTGGAACAGTTGATTTCGGAGATATGAATAATCACCTTATTGACCTATTGGCACGCCAAGATGCCGCAGAAGCGGAATTGGAAGCGAAGAAAAAAGAGTTCGAGGAATTCAAGTTAAAGAAATTAAAAGCAGTGGAAAAACTGATTGTTCCTCTATTGAAGAATTTGAAGAGCAATCCAGATAAAGCATATATCCATTGGCCGAATCGAGCAGGCGTTATAGATGCTCAGATAAGTAAGATTCTTTCTATCACTCGGTAAGTGAGTATTATATTATGATATGTACGAGTATAAAGCGAAACTAAAAAGGGTCATCGATGGCGATACTATTGATTGCTATATCGATATGGGATTTAATGTTCAAAAGCAGGTGAGAGTCCGTCTAAATGGTATAGACTGTCCCGAAACCAGAACAAGAGACTTAACTGAAAAACGATATGGCCGTGGTGCCAAGCACCGATTAGTAGAACTTCTTGAGAACAATGGTAATGAGTTTGTCGTATTATCTCACGGAGTAGGTAAGTATGGTAGATGTCTTGGTGAATTATTTATCCGAAATCCACAATCTTCTATTGCTAGACTGAAGTCAGTCAATAATGTGTTGGTCACCGAAGGACACGCTATTAAATACACTGGCTCGAAAGCCGAGAAGAAAGAAGAATTGGTTTGGGCACGAAAGAAGTCAAAGGAATATGTAGAAAAACACATTAAACCACTTGACTAATGACCCAACTTAGTGTATAATAGTAACACTTGAATGAAACTTGGGAATATATAATGAAAGATACTGTAGTACTGGATATTGAAACTCTAGGTAGCGTAAATAATTCAGTTGTATTATCAGTTGGTATGGTTGCAATAGATTCAACACACGATTATACCTTCAAAGAATTAATCGAGGATGGCTATTATGTCAAACTTGATGTAAAAAGTCAGGTCGATTCAGGCCGAAAAATCCATAAAGATACTGTTGATTGGTGGGCAGGACAAGGCGAAGAAGCCAAACACGTTCTGAAACCGTCACCCCAAGATATGCACTGGTCGAATCTGAGAGAAGATATGATTCAGTGGTTGACCAAACAAGGGGTAAATATTCATAAAGTAAGAGCCTATTCTAGAGGTTCTCATTTCGATTTTGGTATTCTTCACGACCTATTCCGCATAACAGGTAACGCATCTGCCGATGACCTACCTTGGCGCTTCTGGAATATTCACGATTCAAAAACAGTTGTATTAACTCTTCTCAACAAAGACAGTTGGGAATTGGGTGTAGAACCTGAGGGATTTATCCATCACAATGCTCTGCACGATGCCGCACGAGAATATCTAAATATGGAAACAGCAGTATATATCTTCCAAAATAATTTAGAGAAGGGCACCCATATGGTAGGCCAGGAGCCATTTTAAATGAAACGTATTCCCGTAGAAGAGATGGAAAATCCTATGGGATATAATGTCTCTCTTTGTTTTGAGTGGAAAGATTGGGATTCTTGTGTGACCTTTGAGATTGTTTCTGATGGCCCAATCAAAGATAAGGTAGAAATCGTTAAAGATTTACTGAACTCTTGGGGCGGTATAGTTGAAATGAAAAATGATGGCACAATCATTAATTTGTCTAACTTTAAAACTGCATATGTAACTGAGAATCCAGCAATACCATCAAATAACGATAAACCAATTCCCATAATGAGATTAGTTCATTGAACCAGTTAAAAGATTTTATTAAGATATATGACAAGTCTGTACCAAAAGAATGGTGTCAAAAGATTATAACTGCCTTTGATACGGATGACGAGCATCATATAAAGTCAACAATAGGCTCCGAAGACGGCACAAATACTTACCGTGAAGCAATTGAAATGAATTGCACGAAACGGGTAAAACATTCTCCCAAGTGGGATGCTATAATGCGGGTGATGAATCATCACGCCGCCCAATCATATAGACGATATTGTAGTGATATAGAAAAAGATGGATTCCCAAAAGATATGTTGTTTAAAACAGTCACTCTTGAACAATGGAGAATGCACAGATACGATAAAAATAAACATTATTATAAACCACATATAGATAGTATTGAATCAACCTCGGCCATACGAATGCTCGTATTGTTGTATTATCTTAATACTGTGGAAGAAGGAGGCGAAACTTCCTTCGATACGATTGAATATGAAGAATCTAATCTTCATTGGAAAAAGATGAAAGTAAAACCAGTAGAAGGTAGACTCGTAATTGCTCCAACTTGGTTCGGCTATCCTCATTCTGCGGAGATACCTATTAGTAACACGAAATATATGATTAAAACATATATTCATTATCCAGAAAAAGCCAAATGGAAAATACAATAGGGACAGTATCAAAAGAAAATCTTTGGCATTTTACTTGTGCATTTTGCTCAGGAACTTGGAGCGTTGGCGTAATGGATGAGTGGCAGCCAGGAGAATTATATTGCACTCATTGTGGTAAACCACAAATCAATCAAGAAATAAATACACCCAAGAATTATTCAAAGACAGTCTCTTACTCTGCCGAAGAAGCACCAGAGGATTCTATATCTGACCTTGAATCAAGTATAACTATTGTTGCAAAGACCAAAGAAAGACTATATGCTGAAGATAAGATGACCCATCAAGAATGTGGTAACGATGGATGGTGGAATCCTATATTGAAAAAGTGTATAGGCACTGGCCAAGGACATAATGTGGTTGACAAGCCCGATGAAATGTAGTATAATACTACAATGAGATTCTATACTTACATCGGCACGTTAGGCAATAAGGTCCTTGTTCGAGGAGTCAATGCTGAGACAGGCAATGACTTCATTAGACGAGAAGATTTCCATCCAACGATGTTTGTCGAGGGCAAGAAGGGCGAGACTCCCTACAGAACCCTTGATGATAAGCCCGTCTATAAAATCTCTCCAGGAAACATCAAAGAAACCCGAGAGTTCATTAAGCAATATCAGAACGTGGATGGATTTAAAATTCACGGTAATGACAGTTGGGCTCTTCAATATACCTGTAAAGAATGGAAAGATAGGGTTGAATTTGATGAGTCTAAAATTCGTATCTGGAACCTCGACATAGAGGTAGATTCTGAAAAAGGATTCCCCTCTCCCGAGAAAGCAGATGCGAAAGTTAACGCAATCACCGTCTATGACTCCATCGAAAATGTTTATTATACTTGGGGTCTTGGTGAATGGGAAAATCATCGTGAAGATATTAGAGTAGAATATTTCCAGATGGATTCGGAAGAAGAGTTACTTCAGCATTTTATTGAAGTTTGGCAAAAATCACCACCGCACATTTTAACAGGATGGAATATTGAAGGGTTCGATATTCCTTATTTGATAAATCGATTAACGAGACTGTTCGGGCAGAAAGAAGCCAAGCGACTGTCTCCATTTACTTGGATAAAAGAACGAATCATAAGGGGGATGTATGGTAAAGAATCTGTGGCGTATGATATATATGGCGTGGCTACGATGGACTATCTCCAACTCTATAAGAAGTTTACGTATGCGAATCAAGAATCGTTCAAATTAGACCACATTGCTTTTGTAGAATTGGGTCAACGTAAGATTTCATACGAAGAGGCTGGCTCCTTGTTTACGCTTGCCCGAACAAATCACCAGAAGTTTATTGACTATAACATTAGAGATGTTGAGTTGGTAAAGAAGATTGACGATAAGTTGAAATTGATTGAGTTGGGTATGACAATGGCATATGATGCCAAGATTAATTTCGTAGACGTATTTGGCACAGTGAGAATGTGGGATGCAATCATCTATGACCATTTGATAAAGAAGAACGTGGTCTGCCCTATAAAGGAGCGGACATCAAAGACCGAAACATTTGTGGGAGCATATGTTAAAGAACCTATTACTGGGTTTCACGACTGGGTAGTATCGTTTGATTTGAATTCTCTATATCCACATCTGATTATGCAATACAACATATCACCAGAAACGATTGTTGGACATAAATCCGATGTGAGTGTAGACTCATTACTCTCACAGGAGGCAGACCTCTCTGAGTTGAAAGAGAACAACCAGACAGTCACTCCTAATGGAACTCTGTATCGAAAAGATAAGCGAGGGTTTCTACCAGAGTTGCTGGAGAAAATTTATACTGACCGAGTACTTTATAAGACGAAGATGCTCAACGCCCAACAACGAAAAGAAGAGGGCGAAGATGTAGGAAACGAGATATCAAAGAACCTCAATATCCAGATGGCGAAAAAGATTCAGTTGAATTCTGCCTATGGTGCCCTTGGTAATCAGTGGTTCCGATATTTTGATTTAAGAAATGCCGAAGCAGTTACTACTGCTGGTCAATTGGCTATTCGTTGGATAGAAAATCACCTGAATGATTTCTTGAATAAGTATCTCGACACAAAAGATTATGATTATGTTGTTGCGATTGATACCGACTCTGTTTATCTGAGGCTAGGTAAATTTGTTGATAAGTTTATTAAGACGGACGATAAGAACAAGATTTGTGATGTTATCGACAAAGCAACCAGAGAAGCATTCGAGCCATCCATTGACAAATCATATGAGAAATTAGCCGACTATGTAAATGCCTATGAGCAAAAGATGGATATGGGCCGCGAGGTCATTGCAGATAAGGGCGTCTGGACAGCCAAGAAGCGATATGCCCTCAACGTATATGATTCTGAGGGAGTTAGATACAAGACACCAAGAATGAAAGTAATGGGTATGGAGATTGTCAAATCATCCACACCAGCGAATGTTCGAGGTAAACTGAGAGAAGCAGTTAATCTGATGTTAACTGGCAATGAACGTCAATTACAAGACTTGGTGCATAAATATAAGAAAGAGTTTGCCACTCTACCACCTGAGGAGATTGCATTTCCTCGTGGTTTGAGTGAGTACACCAAGTATGAATTCGCAACGAAATCGGTGCCAATTCACGCTAGAGCGGCCAAAGTATATAACGCATTATTGAAGAAACACGATATCAAGAATGCCGAGAAGATTGGAGATGGTGCCAAGTTAAAGTTCATATACTTGAAAACACCAAATCCATTTGGTAGTAATGCGATTGCTTTCATCGACGGAATTCCAAAAGAGTTCGATGTTGACCGCTGGGTAGATTATGATACGCAATTTGAAAAGGCGTTCCTTTCTCCTCTTGAAGGAGTTCTTCAGCCAGTAGGCTGGGATTGGGAAGAGAAGAGTACGCTTGAATCATTTTTTGGATAAGGAATAGATATGCCCAAAGTAAATTTAGATGATATATTAGGCGCAAGTTCTGGAAGGAACTTTGCGGAGTTTCAAAAGAACTTCCAGGAGAACATTGCGAATCTGTCTGTGAGACAGAAGTTTGGTGCAATACAAACAGATAGAGAGTATACCCTTGATGAGGATGGATATATTATCGGAGATGTGTGGTCTGAAAAGATTTGTTCTGAAATAATGGACTTGAATGGATTTCAAGCAACCACTCAACGATTAGATACTCTTATTGAGGCTAGAGAAATCTATGGCAAAGCATCTATTCCGACCGACCACGCCATAGTCGCAAAGTCTATGGGAGTTACCAAGTCCGCCTTTTTGAAGATGTTTCCAAAATATCCAATTATATATTTCACCCGATGGGGTGGCCTAAGGAAACCGTTCGATTTAGATAAATTGAGGTCCAATCCTGTGCGAAATTAACACTTGACATCACCCTTTGATTGGTGTATAATGTAGTATTAATTGATTATGGAGATAACATATGAGTGATGAAAAGGTGGCTCAACTGAGGTTATTAGACAAACTCAGAAAAGCAGGTAGCATCAAATCTACCAAACTAACTGACTCGTCTTTGTTTACAGACAAAGATGAAGTACCAACAATGGTACCAATGGTCAATGTCGCATTGAGCGGCAAACTTGACGGTGGTATCACCCGCGGCCTAACTGTTCTAGCAGGCCCATCGAAGCATTTCAAAACAGCATTTGGTTTGCTAATGATGAAAGCATATATGGAGAAATATCCAGAATCTGTTGTCTTATTCTATGACTCAGAGTTCGGAACTCCTAGAGGCTATTTCTCATCATTGAAAATCGACACCGATAGAGTTTTACATATACCAATCAAAAATATCGAGGAACTGAAATTCGACCTAGTTAAACAACTAGAAGGAATGACAGTGGAAGATAAAGTATTCGTTATGATTGACTCTATTGGTAACTTAGCATCTAAGAAAGAATTGGACGATGCTAAAGACGAAAAGAGTGTTGCTGATATGACAAGAGCCAAACAACTCAAGTCATTATTCAGAATGATTACCCCATATCTCACACTGAGAGATGTTCCATTAATTGCTGTTAATCACACCTACGAAACCCAAGAGATGTTCTCTAAACAAGTTGTATCTGGCGGAACTGGAGTATATTACTCCTCAGATAATATTTGGATTATTGGTCGTAGACAACAGAAGAAAGGAACAGAAGTTGAGGGATATGATTTCATTATCAACGTAGAAAAATCCCGATTTGTTAGAGAGAAGAGTAAAATTCCTATATCAGTTACGTGGCAAGGTGGAATCAGAAAATATTCTGGTCTACTTGAAGTCGCTCTTGAAGGAGGATTTGTTATCAAGCCATCTATGGGCTGGTATCAAAAACTCGATATGGAAACTGGAGAAGAACTCGAAGGTAAATATAGGGCAGGCGAGACAGAAACGAAAGATTTCTGGCAACCCATTTTAGACCACTGGAAATTCAAAAAATATGTAGAAGATAGATATTCTTTGGGAGAGGGGTTACTAGAAGGCATTGAGTTAGCCGATAAACTGGAGATGGAGGCTGATGAGTGACCAGAAACCTAAAGAAGTATTCTACGTAAAAACCAAAGATAAGACAACATTCGCAATTTATGACTTGATTTTAGGTGATGATTGTGATACAATATCATTTGGATATAATTTTATAGAGGAGAACACTCTTGACAAAGCCCAATATGAGGAAGAAATAACTATGATTGTAAAGGAACAGGTCGAGAAGGCTTTACGTTATCAGGTAGCAGAAGCCGAGAGAAAGATAAATACGTGAATATTGAATCTACTATTCTATCGAATCTTCTGCACAATGAAGAATATGCACGAAAAGTAATTGTATTTCTTAAGGACGAGTATTTCCAAGACCACACTGAGAGAGTGGTGTTCTCGGAGATGCAGAAGTTCTATGCGAAATACAATGACGTGCCGTCAAGAGAGGCGTTAAAAATTGCTATTGATGAACGAGAGGATTTAAATTCCTCAGTTTATCAAGAAGCAGAGGCCTTGATTGGTTCTCTTAAAGAAGTCGATAGTAATTATCAATGGCTCCTTGATGAGACCGAGAAGTTCTGCAAAGATAAAGCGGTCTATAATGCCATAATGGAGTCAATAGAAATTATTGACAAGAAGAATCCCAAAAAGACAGAGGGGTCAATTCCAGAATTATTGTCCGAAGCACTAGCAGTAACATTTGATACTCATATCGGTCACGATTTCTTAGAAGATTCCGAGGCTCGGTATGATTTCTATCATTCAAAAGAAGAGAGGATTCCATTTGATATTGAATATCTGAACAAGATTACAAAGGGTGGAGTTACTCGCAAATCACTGAACATTATAATGGCCGGTACTGGTGTCGGTAAGACTATTGGTATGTGCCATATGGCAGCCGCAAACTTGTCTGGTGGAAAGAATGTTCTATACATCACAATGGAGATGGCAGAAGAGAGGATTGGTGAACGTATTGATGCAAATCTCCTCGACACAAAACTAGATACTCTGAA
>Ga0310123_10000695_pt1 | contig 29765 bp, 32 predicted proteins | sample CB6_AW_1057_MG_FD_203505 | JGI IMG/M metagenome (GOLD analysis project Ga0310123, IMG submission 203505) | Marine microbial communities from Western Arctic Ocean, Canada - CB6_AW_1057 | ecosystem: Environmental > Aquatic > Marine > Oceanic | place: Canada: Western Arctic Ocean | collected... | reverse complement strand
GCAGGAGAGAACGATCCGGAGCTACCCCGAGTGACAGGGGTCGGCGGGACCCTATGTTATCGCGCTATGACTGGCACCATTTCTGACGCGATGTCCGACGTGTTCGTCACCCGGCGCATCCCCGACGCGGGGCTCGCGCTGCTCGCCGGGGGCGGCGCCTCGATCGCGATCGGCCAGGAGGACGAGCAGAGCGGGCTCGACCGCGCCATCCTGCTTGCGGGCGCGCGCGGGGCGCGCGTGCTGCTCCCGCTCGTGACCGAGTGCATCGACCGTGAGGTGCTCGAACAGAATCCGCGGCTGCGCGGCGTCGCCAACCACGGGGTTGGCTTCGACAACGTGGACGTGGCCGCCGCGACCGAGCTGGGCATTCCGGTCTCGAACACACCGGGCGTCCTCACCGAGGCCACAGCCGACCTCACCTGGGCGCTGCTGCTCGCGGTCGCGCGCCGAATCCCGGAGGCCGACGCGTTCATGCGCGCGGGCCGCTTCAAGATCTGGGGGCCGACGATGCTCCTCGGCGCCGACGTCGGGCCGGGCCCGGACGGGCGCCGCAAAGTGCTCGGAATCGTGGGGTTCGGCCACATCGGTCGGGAGGTCGCGCGGCGTGCGGCGGGCTTCAACATGGACGTGGTCGCGCACGACCCCAAGCCCGAGGTCGTGGAGGCGGCAGGGGCGCGGTGGCTGGAGCTGGATGCGCTGCTCGAGCACGCGGACTTCGTCTGCCTGCACCCGCGCCTCGCCCCCGAGACCCGGCATCTTATCGACGAGGCGCGGCTGCGGCGCATGAAGCCCACCGCCTATCTGATCAACGTCGCCCGCGGCGAGGTCGTGGACGAGGGCGCGCTCGTGCGCGCGCTGCGCGAGGGATGGATCGCAGGGGCCGCCCTGGACGTGTACGAGCGGGAGCCGGCAACGGCGCCCGGCCTGGCCGAGCTGACCAACGTCGTGATCGTCCCCCACATCGGGAGCGCGACGCACGAGACGCGTGCGCGCATGGCCACGGTGGCCGCGACCAACGCCCTCCATCACCTCCGCGGCGAGCGCGCCCCCCAGTGCGTGAATCCCGCGGTCTACGAGACGGCGGCCTGGAGGCGGCGGATGGCAGCGGATGGCTGACAAGGACCCGACTGCCGCGGGCGCGCACCGCGCACTCGGTCGAGCAGATCGACGAGGCGCGCGCGGTGGGGCGGGAGCTGGCGCGGCTGGGGCGGCAGATCCACGATCGGTCCGGTCCGGTGACGTCCCCCGCGGGCTCGATCCGATCGCGAGTCTCGAGCGGAACGATGCCTATGCGTTCTTTGACGCGCTCGACGATCTAGGTGATCACCGGACCGACCGGAATCAACGTGCTGGATGTGATGACCGTCATGGTCGATGGGTAGGTGTGCCCGGGGCCGTGCGGCCCCGGGCGCCTGGATCTACCAGACTGGATCTGCCGGAGAAGAACGCCGGCTCAGTCCTCCTCTTCCATCGCCCGGCTTACCTCGTGGATGACCGGGAGGAACGTGATGCTCTGAACCGTCCCGCCGGTCGGAGGCGGCTCCTGCCCCTGGATCACGAAGCTGTCGTCCACGTTGAAGTCCAGGAGCAGCGTCGTGGTGGCGCCCTCCTCGGCCTCGACATTGCCGGCGAGGTGCACCTTCAGCCCGCTCGTGCTTCCCGATGGAATCTTTAGCACCGCGGTGGTGGCGCCGTCCGGGAAGGTAAAACCGTCCTCGAGCGTCACGAACGAGCTGTCAACCACGATGCGGAGCCCCTTGTAGATTCCCGGCGCGATCTCGATCGGCGCGGCGAGGTTCGCGGTGACGCCGTCCTGCAGCACGAGCAGATCGACCTCGAAGGGGTTCTCGGGATCGTTGAAGAGATCCACACGGCCCTAGGGCGTGTCGCCGTCCTCGTCGTCCTGGTCGTCGTCGTGGGGCCCGCCCTGCAGGTAGACTCGGCTGATCCAGACCTCGGCGCTCTCGATGAGATCGGAGGGGGCGTCCGTGAGCTGGATCGCCACCCTGGCCCCGTCCTCCGAGGTGACCGAGTCACATCCCACCAGGGCGAGGAGCGCGAGCGCACCGAGCACAAAGGTCCGCCACCGGGCAAAGGTTTCCCGCTTCATGTCCGTGTTTCTCCGGTCTGCGTGGTGTCGCGCATCCCGGTCGGCGTAACTCGGCCCCGGAGGAGTACGAGCCCGGTCGCCGCCGCATGATGCCAAGTTGGCCGGAGCCCTTCTGGATCCAGCGCCCCCCCCCCTCGGATGCACGTTCGGTGTCCGAACGACGCCTGTCGTGGCATGTGCGAAAACGACGGCTGTTCGGTCGTGAGGGTCGGAGGGGGGTTCGGGAGCGGTCAGGAGAAGAGCCAGCGCACCTCGGACTCTCCTGCGCCCGGTCGAGGAGGTCGCGAGAAGGTGGATCAGGACACGCTGGGTCGCTCAGCTCTCGCACACGCGGGCCAGCCGCCGGAGGAACTGCCGGCTTTGGCGCGGGGGAGCCCACTCCGGATCCACGCGCAGCCGGATCAGGTCGGGATCGTTCGCGTCCAGCCTGCGGTCGAGCACGCGGAACGCCTCGTCGGTGTTCCCGAGCTGGAGCCAGAGGAGGGCCCCGACCATGCCCGTGTCGGCGCGTTCGGCCGTATCCTCGAACCGGCTGCGTTCGACGTCGGTCAGGTCGCCGCCCTTGGCGCGGAGCTGCGCGTACGCGTGCCAGGGCCAGACCGCCATCGACCCGAAGGCGTCGCGCAGCACCTTGAGCGCGTCGTCGTATTCGCCCCGCTGGATCTTGGAGCGCGCGAGCAGGATGCGCGTCGCCGGGGCAGCGCTCGCGTCGGGGGCGGGCTCGCTCGCCGGCACCGGGGGTCAGGGAAGGAGCCTGAACGCGGAATCCGAGGCCGGGAGGGGGAGCGCCGCCGGAATGCCTCCCTGGCTGCTTCCGCCGATCGCGGTCCAGATTTCCAGCCCGGCGAAGGCGACACCCCGGTGGCGATCCCGGTCCCGATCGCGCGCGGCGCGCGAGCACTCCCGAGGCTCGGCTGCGCCGCGAGCGACCGCCGCGCTCGGTTGCGGTGCCCCGGATGCCGGCGTCTATTGGCGCCGGCGTTTCTTATTTCGTTCGCTTCGCGCCGCTTCCATGGAAACCAAGCGCCCCACCAGCCCCGCCGCCGAGGAGATCCTGGGCGGCTACTTCCCGGTGCTCGACCACGGCTTCGTCGCGCTCGTCGACTACATGGGGAGCGACGAGGACGTCGAGCGCGCGGCGCGCGTGAGCTACGGCTACGGCACGCGCAAGACGTCGCAGACCCGTGGGCTAATCCGGTACCTGCGCCGTCATCATCACACCACGCCCTCCGAGATGGTGGAGCTCAAGTTCCACTGCGTCATGCCGATCTTCGTCGCCCGGCAGTGGGTACGACACCGGACGGCCTGTCTCGCCGAGGGCACGCTGGTGCACTTCGATCTCCCCGGCGGGATCGACCGGCGGGGCAATCAGCTCTACCAGGTCCCGATCGAGGAGATCTGGCGACGATTACAGCCTACCCGGAACGCCACGAAGCCGAACAAGCAGCGCAATCCGTTCTTCCGCCGCGATCACATCCGCGGTGTGCACCTGCGGCAGTTCAACGAGGATACTGGCCTGCTTCAGTACACCCGGATCGCGAACGTCTTCCGCAACGGGCCGAGACCCGTCTTTCGAATGACGCTCGCGGACGGCAAGTGGATCGAGTGCACCGCGGACCATCGGTTCCTCTTTGGGGACGGATGGAAGACGCTCCGAGAGGCCACCGGCCTGATGGAGGCGAGCGGCCGCGCGGTGTGGAGGGACGGCGACTGCTACCTGCACGTGAACGGTGAGGTCTATCCTGTTCCGGCGATGGTTCAGGATCGCGAGTGGTTGGTGGAGAAGGATCATCTAATCCGTCCTCAGATCGCCGCCATCGCCGAGGATGGCGGCATCCTGCTGGAGCGGTCCAAGCTCGTACGCGTCGAGGAATTCGAGTACGTCGGCATCAAGGAGACCTACGACCTCGAAGTCGAGGGACCGCATCACAACTTCGTGGCGAACGGGATCGTCACCCACAACTCCGTCAACGAGCTGTCGGCACGCTACAGCCTGATGCCGCTGCTCTTCTATCGGCCGGAGGCCGAGCAGTTCGCGCTCCAGAGCCGCTCGAACCGGCAGGGTCGCGCGGGTGGAGCGCCGCCGCACGTCTACGAGGAGGCGGTGCGGCGGTGGGAGGCGCTACGTAAGGAGGCTGGTGACGCGTACGGCTGGATGCTCGAAGAGGACGTCGCGCGGGAGCTCGCGCGCATCGATCTGCCACTCTCGACGTACACACAGTGGTACTGGAAGATCGATCTCCACAACCTCCTGCACTTCCTGACGCTGCGCGTGGATCCGCGCGCGCAGTGGGAGATCCAGGAGTTCGCACGCGCGATCGCAGCGATGGTCAAGCGGGTCGCGCCCCTCTCCTACGAGGCTTGGATCGACTACGACCTCTGCGCGCGCCCATTCACCCGGGCGGAGCGGGAGGCGCTCTTGCAGCTCCTCGACGCGAGCGGGGAGGAGGTGCGCGCGCGAGCGGGCGCGTCGCTCTCGAAGGCGGAGCTCACCCAGCTAGGGCTCTCCGCGCGCGAGATTGCCGAGCTGATCGAGAAGCTCCAGCCTCCGGAGCGCCCGGACTTCGAGCTCGACCTCGCGCGCATGCGCTCGGCGGACGACGTGGGGAAGGAGATGTCGGAAGTGGTGCCCGGCGCGAAGTTCGAGTAGGCGCTGTCGCCCCAACCTCCCGTTCGTCCTGATCGAGATGTGCCTGGTGATCGGGACGAGCGTCGCGGCGGTGCTCGTGCTCTTCGAGCACGCTGAACGGCTGGACGCTGCCGCAGATGCTCGTGCTGCTCGGCGTCTACTACCTCGTGCAGGAAGCACTGCGCTGCTCTTCGATCCGTCCTTCCAGCGGGTCATGGAGCACATCCGTCTGGGCACGCCGACTACCATCTACCTAGTCAAGCCGGTGAACGCCCAGTTCCTGGCGTCCTCGCGCCATGTGCGGAGGGTACGCTCGGCGGACGTGCTGCTGGGCCTCGGCGTCCTGGGTGTGGGGCTCGCGTGGATCGGGGAGACGGTCTCGTTCGTCGAGGCGGCGCTGTTCGTCGTGGCGCTCTTCTGCGCGCTCCTCCTGTCGCTGGTCACGCTCACCCTCTGGTTCGTAGCGCATCGGCTCAAGAGCTACACGGGCGTGAGCGCGTGAGCCGTCAGTCCACCCACACCGTCTTCACATTCACGAACTCGCGGATCCCGGGGGTGGAGAGTTCGCGCCCATAGCCACTCTCCTTGATCCCACCGAAAGGGAGCCGGAGGTCAGAGCGCACGTAGGCGTTCACGAAGCAGGATCCCGCGTCCAGGCGGTCACGCGCGATCCGCTCCCCGCGCTCGCGGTCACGTGTGAACACGGCCGCACCCAGCCCGAAGACGGTTCCGTTCGCGATACGCACGGCGTCGTCCTCGTCCTGCGCGCGGATCACCGCTGCCACTGGACCGAACAGCTCCTCATCCCACGCGGGCATGCCGGGGCGGACGTCGGTGAGCACGCTCGGCGGATACCAGGCGCCGGGGCGCTCGGGGACCTCTCCACCCAGCACGCAGCGCGCTCCCGCCTCGAGGCTGCGCCGGACCTGGTCGTGCAGCCCGTCGCGCAGGTCGACGCGCGCCTGGGGGCCGACCTCGGTGCGCTCGTCCATCGGATCACCCAGCCGCGCGGCTGCCATCCTCGCCACGAAGCGCTCCAGAAACGCGTCGTGGACCGTATCCACCACCACGAAGCGCTTGGCCGCGATACAGCTCTGTCCCGAATTGATGAGCCGGCTGTGCGCGCAGATCTCCGCCGCCCGGTCCAGGTCGGCGTCTTCGAGCACGAGATACGGATCGCTCCCCCCCAGCTCGAGCACGCTCTTCTTCACGAGCCTGCCCGCGCGCTCGGCGACCGCGCGGCCGGCAGAGATGCTGCCGGTCACGGTCACGGCGCGCACGTGCTCGTCCTCGAGGATGCTGCCCACCGCGTCGCTCCCCACCATCAGGGCACGGAGGAGGTCCTCCGGAAAGCCGGCCTCCCGAAAGATCTGCTCGATCACGAGCGCGCATCCCGGAACGTTCGACGCGTGCTTGAGCACGCCTGCATTGCCGGCCATCAGATTGGGCGCGGCGAAGCGGAAGACCTGCCAGAGGGGGAAGTTCCAGGGCATGATCGCGAGCACCACCCCCAGCGGCCGGTACGTCCAGTAGCTCTGGCGCGCGTCGGTCGCCGCCCGCTCGGGCGTGAGCATTTCCTCCGCGTGATCGGCGTAGTGCTCGCACGCCGTCGCGCACTTCTCAACCTCAGCGTGTCCGTCCCGTACGGGCTTGCCCATTTCGTGCGCCATCAGCTCGGTCAGCTCGCGCTGGCGCCTGCGGAGGACGGCGGCGGCCTCGCGCATGTGGCGGCGGCGCTCGGGGAACGAGCTGTCGCGCCAGGAACGGTACGCCCGATCGGTTCGTTCCAGTACAGCGCGCCACTCGCGCTCGCTCATTTCGGGATAGCGGTCAAGCAGAGTGCCGTTCGAGGGATCGATCGCTTCGAGCATGGCTGTCTCGCTTGTGGGTACCGGCACGCTTCCTGCTAGGTGGCCGGCGCGGTTCAGCCGAGGAACGACGACGAGTTCGTACTCGTGCGGTACGGCAAGGAGCAGTGACGACGGATCAACCGCGCCGGTCCCCTGCGCCCATTATCATGAACGAGATGATCTTACGGGTTGCGGGTTACCAGCGGCACGGCCCCATCTCCGTCGCTCCACCACACACGCGGCACGCTGCTGCCTGAGGGTTACCCTACCGGAGGCAAAGTCACCTGTCTGGACGGACTCTCGAGTTCTCACCGCCCGATCCGGGCGACTGCGTCAGGTCGCATGGCCCTTCGAGGCCGATTTTTAGATTGCAGCGCCCCCTCGGAACGGATCCCAACCTGCACCCGGCGTTCTGCAGCCCGATCAGAGTGCGAATGGAAGCGTCGCGGCCGAGCTCGCGTCCCCAGAACGGGCGCCACGTCGCCCTAGACAAATAGGCTTTCTCATGGAAGCGACCTGCTAGGGGAGCGACTCTCCTACCGCGACGATCGCCTGCTCAGGCACGAGGTGCAGGTCGTCCTCCACCAGGCGCGTGGCCTCGGCGAGCACGATCACCATCGACCCGGAGGCGAGGCCCTCGTCCTGTCCGGGGGGGACGTCGTAGTCCTCGCTCGGATTGTGCAGCACCACCTGGCCCCGGCGGAGCGTGCGGTCGGCACAGGTCCCGACCAGCCGTACCGTCGCCCACCCCGGCCGCGGCGACCACGCCATGTTGGTCGGCGCGCGCAGCCGGTGCTGGTTTCCCTCCATCCTATCCATTGGTCCCTCCTCGATCACTCCTTGAGCGTCAGCCTGCCGCCCGCGAGCAGGTCGTACGTCGCGCGCTGCGCTCGCGACAGCTCCGCCGGGATCCCCACCACCACGCCCCGGCCGTGCCCGCCTTTAGGAAGGTGCAGCACCAGCCGGTCGCTCGGAGCGGGCACTTCGTAGGGCACGGCCACTCCGCTCCGGTCCACGATCACCGTCCGTCCGGGCGCAGCGAGGGCGGCGAGGCGCCGGCCGTACTCGGTCCAGGCCGGAAGCGGGTCTGCGCCTCCCGCGACCGAGGGGACCAGAAAGTCCCGGTAGTACCCCACGGCCTCCTCGTATGCTGCCCGGTCGGCCTGCTTGAGCGCGCGCAGCCGCTCGCGGTAGAACTCGCGCGGATCGCGCGCCCCGCTCGCGGCGAGCGCGGCCTCAAGCCGGCGCTCGGCCTCGGCGTGGAGTTCGTCGGGCTCGGATTTCGCGTCGACCATGCGATTGCAGCTTCACGCTCCGGCGCGGGAGAGTCAAGCGCGCGGCCCCCGTCTCTACCTTGGGATCACCTCATCACCACGAGCCCGCCATGGTCACTCCCTACGGTTCCCATCCTGCGATCAACCCGGACCAGTTCCTGGATCTGTCGTGGGAGATGTTCGGCGAGCTGTGCCGCGCGCTGGCGCTGCGTGTGGCGCGTCAGTACGACTCCGACCTGGTGGTGGGGATCGCCCGGGCAGGCGTGATCCCAGGCGCTGTGATCGCGTCCATCCTGCGCGTCGACTTCCACTCGATGAAGATCTCGCGCCGCGACGGGGACGAGCAGGTGCGCGAGCGGCCGGCCATCCTATCCGCGGCTCCGCTGGCGGCGCGCGACTGCCGCGTCCTGGTGGTGGACGAGATCGCGTCCTTGGGCGAGACGCTGCGGATGGCGCGCTCCTCGCTCCGCAACGTTGGCCCGACTGAGCTGCGGACCGCGGGACCGCGACCTGCTTCGTGCGGCCGCACGGCTACAAGCCCGACTACTTCGCGCTCGAGACCGATCAGACGATCATCTTCCCCTGGGACCGCAAGATCTCCCAGGACGATCAGCTGGTGGTGAACCCGCGCTATCAGGCAGTGGTCGACGAGTAACGGCTGCTACGGTCGGCGCCTGCTTGGCGGCCGCCTACCATGCGTCTTCGTCTCGTCTCCGTTCTTCTATTCGCGTGCGCCGCAGGGTGTGTGGGCAATCCCGCCGGTCCCGGCTCCGGGGTAGTGCCGGGCGACCATCGACCGCCCGGACCCCGCGCGTGTGCCCCAGGTGCACGTGGTCTACGCAGTTCCGGCCGACGGGCAGGACCGGGGGCTCGACACCACGGGCGTGCTCGAGCGGAGCGTCGGCTCCTTCCAGCGCTGACTCCGCGACCGGAGCGGCCGGCGCGAGCTGCGCATGGACGTCCACGAGGGAAGCCTCGACATCACCTTTCTTCGGCTCTCCCGGAGCGAGGCGACGATGACCGGTTACGGGCCGTTCGTGCGCGACTCGATCGAGGCGGAGATGGGACGCGCTGGGCTGATCCGCACGAACAAGGTCTACGCGGTCTACTATGACGGCGGGAGTATGTGGGCATGCGGGGCCGCCGCTGGTGCCCGGCAAGGTCGCGGCGATGTACCTCAAGGGGACGCCGCCCGACGCGTCGTGTGTGCGTCCGTTCGTGGAGTCGCCCGACGTATTCCCGGGCTACTGGGAGTTCGCGATGCTGCACGACCTCCTCCACACGTTCGGCATCGTGGATCCGGACGCCCCCAACCACGTGGCCGCGATCCCCGGCCATGTTCCGGAGCCGAACGACCTGATGTACTCGGGCCCGACGCCGTGGGTGATCGACGGGAGCACGGCGATCGATGTGGGGGGCGACGACTATTTCGGACCGAGCGTGTCCCGGGGGTTGGTGCACCTCTCCAACAGCCCCTACCTGCGGCGCGCGCCGGTGGCCCCTCCGACGGCGGCCTGCTGCGGCGAGCCGTGAAGGTCCACCACGTCCGTGGACGTCACCGGGCTGCCCTTCCACCACCCCCTTGCCGGAACGCGAATAGGGCGTGGCAGCGGGCTCAGCCCGCCGCCATGCTGTCCAGGAACTCGTCGTTGGTCTTGGCCCGCTTCATCCGCTCGAGCAGGAACTCGATCGACTCGGCAGGCGGCATGTCGGAGAGGAAGTTGCGCAGCAGGTAGACCCGGTTCAGCTCGTGCTCGGAGAGCAGCAGCTCTTCCCTGCGCGTGCCGGAGCGGTTGATGTCGATGGCCGGAAAGATGCGCTTGTCCGCGATGTGGCGGTCGAGCACCAGCTCCATGTTCCCGGTCCCCTTGAACTCCTCGAAGATCACCTCGTCCATCCGGCTGCCGGTCTCGACCAGCGCGGTGGCGATGATCGTGAGCGAGCCGCCCGCGTCGATGTTCCGGGCGGCGCCGAAGAAGCGCTTGGGCTTGTGCAGCGCGTTCGCGTCCACGCCGCCGGACAGGATCTTGCCCGAGTGTGGCACCGTCACGTTGTACGCGCGCGCCAGGCGGGTGATCGAGTCGAGCAGCACCACGACGTGGCGGCCGTGCTCGACCAACCGCTTGGCCTTCTCGAGCACCATCTCGGCCACCTGCGTGTGCCGCTCGGCGGGCTCGTCGAAGGTGGAGGAGATCACCTCCGCCTTGACGTGCTCCTCCATGTCGGTCACCTCCTCGGGCCGCTCGTCGATCAGCAGCACGATCAGGTGCACGTCCTCGTGATTCTCCACGATCGAATTCGCGATCTTCTGCAGGATCGTGGTCTTGCCCGCCTTGGGAGGGGATACGACCAGCCCACGCTGTCCCGCCCCGATCGGCGACATCAGATCGATCACGCGCATGGTGATGTCGCCGGCCTTGTTCTCGAGGTGGAGCCGCTTCTCGGGGTAGCGCGGACGCAGGTTGTCGAAGGCGATCCGGTGCTTGGCCTTGTCCGGATCGTCGCCGTTGACGCTCTCGACCTTGAGCAGGGCGAGATAGCGCTCCCCCTCCTTGGGGGGCCGTACCTGTCCGAAGATGGTGTCCCCGGTGCGCAGATCGAAGCGCTTGATCTGCGACGGGCTCACGTAGATGTCGTCGGGACTGTAGAGGTAGTTCCAGTCTTGGGAGCGCAGGAACCCGTATCCCTCGGGCAGGATCTCCAACACGCCCAGACCGCGCAGCACGACGTCGGAGTCGAGCAGATTCTGCTCGATCCGGAAGATCAGATCTTGTTTGCGGAGCCCCGAGAAGTTGGCGAGGTTCAGCTCCTCGGCCAGATCGTGCAGCTCACCAACGCTCTTGCTCTTCAACTCGGTGATATCCACGGACGCTCCCCTAGGGATCGATATCGACGTTCGAAATGCCCGTGAGAACGGGGGGTGTGAAAGAACTCAAGAACCCGTCACCGGGAGACTGGGGAGAACCGAAGCGGAAGGGGGTGGGAAGATTCCCGGCCGAGCCGGCCAGGTTTGGATAATCGGGCAATTTCCTGAAGAACTAACAAAAGTCTAATGGTCCCACCAGTCCCAGGCAAGCCCGGTGCCACGCTGGACGGCTCCCTCTACCGCCGTGACCCGACCGCGTTCCTCCAGCTGGTGAGCGACTACCGGATCGCACTCCAGGGCGACGCGGAGGTGGTCCGGGCCCGCCTGCTGCCCGGGCTGGACGGGCACGATCCAGCGGTGCGGGCCGCGCTCGCGGCATGGGGCGGCGAGGCCTACGTCCAGGACGACGAGTCGGGAACCGAGGTCGTGCTGGTCCGCCCGCTGCCGGGGCAGCCGCCCCGGTGGCGGCTCCCCACGTGGCTCTTCCTGCTCACCCTGTTCACGACGCTCTTGGCGGGCGCGCTCATGCAGGGAAGCGATCCGCTCGGGACGCGATTCACCGCGGGCGGGTGGCTCGCCTATCCGACTGGGATCGATGCCGGGGCGCTCTGGAAGGGGGCGACCTTCGCGCTCCCCTTCCTCGCGATTCTGCTCTCGCACGAGTCGGGGCACTACTTCGCGGCGCGGTGCCATCACATTCCCGTGACCCTGCCCTACTTCATCCCGATGCCTCCCTGGCTCTCGCTGGTCGGAACGATGGGGGCGTTCATCCGCATCAATGGGCCGACCGTGCGGCGCTCCGTGCTCTTCGATGTGGGCGCGGCCGGTCCCTACGCGAGCTTCCTGCTCGCGCTCCCGGCGCTGCTGGTGGGCCTGGCGCTTTCCGCGCCGGTTCCCGGAGCGGCCGACGCGGCCACCCCCTTCGTAATCCGCTTCGCCGGGGAGACGGTGTGGCTCGGGAACACCCCACTGCTCCATCTGCTCGGATCGCTCTACTTCCCCGGGTTCGGAGCCGAACCGGTCCTCCTCCATCCGCTCGCGTTCGCGGGATGGCTCGGGATGTTCGTGACCGCGCTCAATCTGATGCCGCTCGGCCAGCTCGACGGCGGGCACATCCTCTACGCGCTCTGGGGCGAGCCTGGTCAGGAGCGGACAGCCCGCCTGTTCGTGCTGGCACTGATCCCGCTCGGCATGCTCTGGTGGGGGTGGTGGCTCTGGGGCACCGCGGCGCTGCTCGTCAACCGCGGTCGCCTCCGCCATCCGCCCGTGCTCCAACCGCGCGTCCCCTTGGGTCCGCGCCGCCGGCTGCTCGCGCGGCTCGCGATCCTCATGTTTTTCTTGACTCTTCCGCCCGTCCCCCTCGCGCTCTAGTTCCGGGATTTTCGCCCAGCGTAAATCGGGCAAAGAGGCGTCGGAGACGCGCTCCATTCCCCCTTCGCAGCGGAAAGAACTTGACATTCTCGGACCCGATGGAAAACATTCGTTTCCGTGGTTTTTCGTGGTCCGGGAGGGGGGAATGGCGCGACACAACCGGGACGGAAACGGGGCGGACCAGCGGGGCTTCGCCTACCAGGTCAATTACCAGCCCGATTGGCTGCGCCACGTGAAGGTCACCCGGGTGCTCCAGACCGGGCGTCAGTCGACGAAGACCCTCTTCCGGAATCCCGCCGACCGGCAGGAGGCCTCCCCCGGGGAACTGATCCGCACCCGGATCACCTCGCCTGACCAGGGGATCGACTTCGAGGTCGCCGTGACTGACCCCCGGGGTACGGTGGCGCGCGTCCGGGTGGCCTACGTGGTGACCAACGAGCGGGGGGAGCGGGAGGAGATCGAGTTCACCCTGGAGAACGACCTCCCTCCTCCTCCCGGTGACCATCCCTCACGCCGTCCTTCAGAGGGGAACCGCCCCGAGCCGATGCCCTGAGGGGCGCCGCCGGCCCCGGCGGACCCCTTCGCCTGGTCCCGGCCCGCGGTCTATACTTGCTTGTTATGGCCCGCTTCCAGTACGGCGCAGAGGATGTCGGCTTCCGGCCCAGGGATCTGTTGACCCCTGTCCAGGCCGTGGGCCGCGGGGCGCTCAGCGGGGTCGCCTCGGTAGGTAAGGGCGGGTTCCTGGCGGTACGCGCCGTCCAGGCGGTGCGCCTGGTGGACATCTGGGCGCCCCGCTTCGTCCCGATGCTGATGAGCATCGGCGTCGCCTCCATCCCGATCGCGCTCTTCATCCTGACGTTCACCGGCGTGGTGATGGCGATCCAGGCGTCGTACACGTTCACGGGCACGGTCCCGCTCTACTTCGTGGGCGCCCTGGTGGGGAAGACGGTGATCCTGGAGCTGGGTCCGGTGCTCACCGGGCTGGCCCTGGCGGGCCGGGTGGGCGCGAGCATCGCCTCCGAGCTCGGGACGATGCGGGTGACCGAGCAGATCGACGCGCTCGAGTCGCTCGCCTACGATCCGGTAGCCTATCTGGTCGTTCCGCGCGTGCTCGCGGGGATGATCATGTTCCCGGTCATCACCGTCTTCTCGATGGCGATCGGCATCATCGCCGGCTGGCTGACTGCCCTGGCCATGCTCGACATGACCACGCCCGAGTTCGTGAAGGGACTCAAGCTCTTCTTCGACAACTACGACATGCAGTTCGCGCTCATCAAGGCGTGGAGCTTCGGGCTGGTGGTGACCGGCGTGGGGTGCTTCTACGGCTTCCACACCGTGGGCGGCGCCGAGGGCGTCGGCCACGCCACCACACGCGCCGTGGTCGTGGGCAGCATGATCATCCTGGTGCTCGACGCCTTATGGGCCGCCACCCTGCTGTGACGGCTCCGTGATCGAGATCCGCAACCTCCGCAAGGTCTTCGGCAGCAAGCAGGTCCTCAACGGGTTCTCGCTGACGGTGCAGGAGGGCGAGACGCTCTCCATCATCGGTCCCTCGGGGGCGGGCAAGTCGGTCTTTCTCAAGACCGTCATCGGGCTGATCGAGCCGGACGCGGGAGAGGTGTGGGTGGACGGGCGGAACGTCAATGCGCTGCCGCGCGACGACCTGTACGAGCTACGCCGGCGGGTGGGCTACGTATTCCAGTTCGCGGCGCTGTTCGACTCCATGACGATCCGCGAGAACGTGGCCATGGGTCTCCGCCGCATCAAGACGATGAGCGAGGCTGAGATCCAGAGCCGGGTCTCGGCCTCCCTCTACCTGGTCGATCTGGAGGGCGCAGAGAGCCGGTATCCGTCCGAGCTGTCGGGGGGGATGAGGAAGCGCGCGGGCCTCGCCCGGGCGATCGCCACGCAGCCCAAGTATCTGCTGTACGACGAGCCCACCTCGGGGCTCGATCCGGTCACGACGACCACGATCGACGAGCTGGTGATCCGCATGTCGGAGGAGCTCAACGTGACGGCGGTCGTGGTCACGCACGACATGGTGAGCGCCTACCGGATCTCCGACCGGATCGCCATGCTACACGATGGGGGTATCCGTCTGGTCGGCACGCCGGACGACCTGCGCACTACGGACGATCCGATCGTGAAGGGTTTCGTGGAGGGGCGTCCCGAGCTGACGCGTGTGGCACACGCGTGAACACATCAACCGCCGCCACCAGCACGAGGCTGCCGGAGACGCCCCGATGACCCAGGGACGGGAGCTGGTGGTCGGGGCGGTCATCATCGCGGCGCTGGTCGTCGTGGTGGCGGGCACCCTCTGGCTCCAGGGGACCAACTTCGGCCGGGGGACCACGCGCGTGGAGGTGCTGGTGCGCGACGTGGGCCAGCTCACTGAGCGCAGCTCGGTCAAGTTTCGGGGCGTGCCGATCGGGCGGGTCGCCGACATCCTCGTGGCGCCCGGCGGCACCGCGGTGCGGGTCGTGATGGAGCTCGAGGGCGAGGTCACGATCGCCGACGAGGCCGCGGTGCTGATCGCGCCGGAGTCGCTCTTCGGCGACTGGCAGGCGGAGATCGTGACCCGCGCGGGGTCCCCCGAGTTCACCTTCCTGGAGGTCCCTCCGGCGGAACGCCTGCGCGACACCCTGGTGCTCGGTGGCTACGCGATCCCCGACATCTCCCGGCTGACCGCCGCCGCCGATCAGATCTCCCAGAACCTGCGGCGGCTCACCGACCGCTTCGACCGCGCGTTCACCGAGGAGACCGCGGACCAGCTGCGCGAGGCGATCGCGAATGTGGAGGCGATGAGCAGCGACATCCGCGAGCTGATCAGCCAGCAGGCGGCCACGTTTGCGAACGTGAGCGCGGACGTCGAGCGCGCGATGGAAGAGATCAGCGTCTCCGCCACCCAGGCGCGCGTCACCCTCGAGCGCATCGATCAGACGCTGTCGGGCGGCGCGGTGGACTCCATCCTGGTGAACGTGCAGGACGCGACCGCGAGCATCGAGCAGATCGCGAACGAGTTGGAGGGCTCGGGAAAGAACCTGGACGCGACGCTGGCGCGGGCGGACTCCACATTCCAGAGCGTGCAGCGGCTCGCCACCCGCATCGAAGCAGGTGAGGGGGCGGTGGGTCGTCTGCTCACCGACTCGACCCTCGCGCTTCGGCTGGAGAGTGCGGCCGCCCAGCTGGACTCGCTGCTCGCCGACGTCAAGGCCAACCCACGCCGCTACGTGCGGCTGTCCATCTTCTGAGCGCGTGAGCTCCAGCCGGGCCGTGGAGGAGCGCAGTGCGGGTGGAGTGGTGGTACGCGCACAGGGGGGCACGCCGCACGTGCTTCTGATCCGCGATCCCTACCGCAACTGGGGCCTCCCCAAGGGTCACCTGGAGGAAGGGGAGGACGCCGCCACGGCTGCGCTGCGCGAGGTGCGCGAGGAGACCGGGCTCGAGCGGATCGAGCTGGGGCCGGCGCTGGACTCGATCGACTGGTACTTCCGTCGGGATGACCGGCTGGTGCACAAGTTCTGCTCCTTCTTCCTGATGATATCGAGCGCCGGCAACGCGATCCCCGAGGTCTCCGAGGGGATCACCGAGTGCGTGTGGCTCCCGCCTGAGCAGGCCATGGCGCGGGTCACCTACGACAACGCGCGTGAGATGATCCGGATCGCCCTCCAACGGCTCGGGCCGGCTCCGTCGGAGGATGGCCACGCGCGCGAGGCTGCTCCCTGAGCTTACGGCGGCCCGGTGCGGGGGGAGCCCCCTGGGAGCCCTCCGGAGACGTCGTTAAACTACAAGTTTCAACCCCTCCCGTTCCCGAATCAGGCATGTCGGACGACGTCATGGACATCACGATCATCGGGGGCGGCCCGACCGGCCTCTTCGGGGCCTTCTACGCGGGGGTCCGCCAGGCCAGCTGCCGGATCATCGATTCGCTTCCGGAGCTGGGTGGGCAGCTGACCGCCCTCTATCCCGAGAAGGACATCTTCGACGTGGGGGGCTTCCCCCGGATCCTCGCCAAGGATCTCGCCCACAACCTCATCGAGCAGGGCACGCAGTTCGGCTGCGACGTGGTGCTCGACGAGGAGGTGCGCACGCTCGAGCGCGAGGGCGACCTGTACCGTCTGGTGGGCCGAGCGCGGACGTATCTCACCAGGACGGTGCTGATCGCAGGAGGGAAGGGGGCGTTCGAGCCGCGGCACCTGGACGTGCCGGGCTACCGCGACCTGCTGTACCACGGGATCCACTACGCGGTCAAGGACCCGGAGACGTTCCGCGACAAGCGGGTGCTGATCGTGGGCGGGGGCGACTCCGCTCTCGACTGGGCGCTCATCCTCAAGGACAAGTGCGCCGCGCTCACGCTCATCCACCGCCGTGAGGGATTCCGCGCGCACGAGGCGTCGGTGGCCCAGCTCGAGGAGGCCACCGCCTCTGGACGGATCGACCTGCGCACCTTTCACGAGGTGCGGGCGATCCACGGGAACGGCACCGTCCAGGGTATAACCATCTACGACAACCGCACCGAGGCCGATACCCTCATCGAGGTGGACGCCGTGCTCTGCTTCCTCGGTTTCAAGCCGGACCTGGGGCCGATCAAGAGCTGGGGGCTCACGGTCAACAGGAACCGAATCGTGGTGAATCAGCTTATGGAGACGAACCTGCTGGGCATTTACGCGGCGGGTGACGTCGTGGAGTACGAGGGGAAGATCGAGCTGATCGCCACCGGATTCGCCGAGGCGACCATCGCGGTGAACAACGCGGTTCACTACATCGACCCGTCGGCCCGGGTGAATCCGGGGCACTCCACGAATCTGGCCATCTTCAAGGACAAGTAGGGGAACCCTGCACCCATGACGGATCGCAACAGGGAACGGTTGGTCGTCATCGGCTCCGGCCCGGCCGCCTGGACGGCGGCGATCTACGCGGCGCGCGCCAACCTCGAGCCGCTCGTCTACGAGGGCGCCGGCAGCCGCACGATGATCCCGGGCGGTCAGCTCATGTTCACCACAGACATCGAGAACTACCCGGGCTTCCCCGAGGCTATCACCGGCCCGGAGATGATGGCTGCGTTCCGGAATCAGGCGGAACGCTTCGGCACGCGCATCGTGACCGAGGACATCGTGCGCATGGACTTCGGCGCGTACCCGCGGCGGCTCTGGAGCAGCGGCGGCACCGAGATCGAGGCGGACGCCGTGATCGTCGCGACGGGGGCGAACGCGAAGTGGCTGGACGTGCCGGGCGAGGAGTGCCTCGCTCGCTCGGGCGGGGGGGTCTCCGCGTGCGCGGTGTGCGACGGGGCGCTCCCCTTCTATCGCAACCGCGTGCTGGCGGTGATCGGGGGTGGCGACACCGCGATGGAGGAGGCGCTCTACCTGACGACCTTCGCCTCGGAGGTGGTGATCATCCACCGGCGCGACGAGCTCCGCGCCAGCCGCATCATGGAGGAGCGCGCGCGCGCGAACCCCAAGATTCGCTTCCTCTGGAACACGGTGGTCGACGAGGTGCTCGGCGAGGAGGAGATCACCGGACTGCGCCTGCGTGATAGGCTAACTGGCGAGATCAGCGAGCTGGGCGTGGGCGGAATGTTTGTCGCGATCGGCCACGAGCCGAATACGAAGTTCCTGGCCGGGGCGGTCGAGCTCGAGCCGAGCGGCTACGTGAAGCTACCCGTCGGGTGGCGGACGCAGACCTCGGTGCCAGGCGTGTTCGCGGCCGGCGACGTGATGGACGCGTACTACCGGCAGGCGGTCACCGCCGCGGGCACGGGATGCATGGCCGCGCTCGAGGCCGAGCGCTGGCTCGCGCACGGGGGGCTGAGCGTCGAGATCGCGGAGCACCCGGAGGGCACGGCGGTCTGAGGGCGCGACCGTCCCAGGACGGTCAGATCGTGCCCGTCCCTTCCGCGCTCCGCGTCTCCCCCGTCCGTCCCACCGGCCCCTACGGATTCGGGCCGGGCGCCGCCTCCTCGGGTTGTCTCGGGGGCTCCGGCTGCTGCTCCGGCGCGGGCGCTCCGGGTCCTCGCGGGGCGTCCGCCTTAGCGTCGGCTCCTCGGGGCTCCTCTCGATCGGCGTCGTCCTGCTGGGCGGACGACACGCATGAACTGACCTCACACGGCGCCGCGAGATCGCCGCCACCCACGTTGGCGACGATCGTCCGGGGCCGGTAGAACCCCAGCCAGACGCCCGCCACCAGCTCCGGGGTGAGCCCGATGAACGACACGTCCCTGGAGTCGTTGGTGGTTCCGGTCTTGCCCGCCGCAGGGACGCCGATCCCGCTGGCGGCGGTTCCCGTGCCGCGCCGCACGACGCCGCGCATCATGTCGAGCACGACGAAGCCGAGCCGCGGGTCGACCGCGCGCGTGCCGGCCGACGGCTCCCACTGGTAGATGGGGTTGCCCTTGCCGTCCTCAATCCGGGTGATGAAGTACGGCTCGATCGTGTGTACTCCGTTGCCGAAGGTCGCGTAGTTGGCGAGACCGATCAGGAGCGCGGCCTCCGCCACGGTCACATCCGCGGCCGACTTCCCGAAGTAGTGCTGGGCGGCGGTCTGGACCCCACACACGCCGTCTCCGACGTAGATCATGTTCAGGTACAGCTCGAGAATCTCGTCCTTGTCGAGCTGGTCCTCGATCTCGCGTGCGGTCCGGATCTCGGTCGCCTTGCGGTGCCAGCGGTTGTACTCGAGCACCTCCTCGCCGAAGACGTTGCGCGCGAGCTGCATGGTGATCGTGCTCGCAGTCGGGGAGCAGGAGGTCGCGGATCAGGAGGGCACCGCCCACGGCCGTGATCAGGGAGATCCCCATCACCTTCAGCCACCGGCGGTTGCGCGGGTCCTCCGCCAGCTCCTCGCGGTTGGGCCGCTCCCCCGCCCGCCCGGGGCGCCCGCCGGACCGTCACCGTGCGCGCGCGTTCCGCCTTCGGCCGGGCCGCGTTCCTGATCCATGCCTGGGTCCTCCATGAGTGGATGAACGACACCCATGGTAGAACAAGACGCATGCTAGAGAGTGCCCCATGGATCCTGGCTAAGTCATTGATGAAAGGTAACTTGTCGGACGGATGACCCCTCCGCCGACGTCTGAGGCCTGGAGGGCTCCCGGATCGAGGGGGGACTCGGTCAGGCCAGGCTGCGTCCTCCGTCGACCACGATCACCTCCCCGGTGATGAAGGGGCAGCCGGCCAGGAAGAGCACCGCGCGGAGCACGTCCTCCGGAGTGCCCATCCGCCCGAGCGGGGTGCGGCGCTGCTCGCGCTCGGCGAAGTCCGCGCCCAGCCCCTCGGGGAGGAGGACCGAGCCGGGGGCGACCCCGTTCACGCGCACCCGCGGCGCGAGCACGCGCGCGAGGATGCGGGTGAGGTGGAGGAGCCCGGCCTTGGAGATCGCATGGTGGGGGTGGTGGGTCCACGGCTCGATGGCGCCCAGGTCGAGCACGTTCACGACGGTCCCCTGGCTCACGCGCAGCAGCTCCGCGCTCGCGCGCACGAGCAGGAAGGGGGCGCGCAGGTTGAGCGCCATGACGCGGTCCCACGCGTCCGCGTCGACGTCCAGCAGATCGGCCTCCTCGAAGGAGGCGGCGCTATTGACGAGCAGATCGAGGCGGCCGAAGCGCTCGCGCACGGAGCGCGCGAGCCGCTCGGCGGCCTCCGGGATTCCGAGATCCCCCTCGATCAGGAGGGCCTGCTGGCCGAGCTCCTCCACGCGTCGGCCCACCTCGCGTGCGGGCCCGGCCGAGCTGTGGTAGTGGACCGCGACGTCGTAGCCCGATTCGGCCAGCCCCAGCGACAGCACGCGTCCCACGCGCACCGCGCCGCCGGTGACGAGCGCCACCTTGCGCGAGTTCGGCATGGAATCCTGAACCCCCCGGATCGCGCGAAGGGTCCGGGGGTGCAAGGGAGCCTCCCACCCTCACGCGCGGAGCACTCATGGCGGAGTTGAGCGGCAGGACAGCGATCGTCACCGGCAGCACCCACGGGATCGGATTCGCGATCGCCGAGCGGCTGGTCGAGGCGGGAGTCGACGTGGTGGTGAGCGCGCGCACGGAGGCGCGCGTGCACGCGGCGGCCGAAGGGCTGGCGCGACGCGGTCCCGGCCGCGCCCTCGGGATCCCGTGCGACGTGCGCGACCCGGAGCAGTGCGCCCGGCTGGTGCAGGAGGCGGTGGACGGGTTCGGCCGGCTCGACGTGCTCGTCAACAACGCGGGGGTCGGTCACATGCGCCCGGTCCACGAGATGTCGCTGGAGGAGTGGCGCGATCAGATCGAGACCAACCTGGGCGGGGTCTTCTACTGCTCGCGCGCGGCGGTGCCGGACCTGCGCGCGAGCGGCGACGGATGGATCGTCAATATCGGCTCGCTGGCCGGCCGGAACGCGTTCGCCGGCGGCGCGGCGTACAACGCGAGCAAGTTCGGGCTGCTTGGGATGAGCGAGGCGATGATGCTCGACCTGCGCTACGAGGGGATCCGGGTGAGCATCGTGATGCCGGGAACCGTGCAGACCGAGTTCGGCGGGCGCTCCTCCTCGGAGAAGGGCTGGGCTCTCCAGGCGGAGGACGTCGCGCACGCCGTGGTGCACCTGATCGGGTTCCCGGATCGGGCGCTGGTGAGCCGGGTCGAGCTGCGTCCCACGCGTCCCAGGAGGTGAGCGTGCCTGCCCGTGCCGACCGCGGGGCGGGAGCGGGCGTGGCGCCGGAGCTCGCCCCCCTGGTCGAGCGCACGCGCGGGCTCCAGCCCTGGCGCCGCGCCTTCCACTCCGCCAACGGCGTGGCCGTGGCGCTCCTGCCCGCCGCGCTCGGGCTCGGCAAGGCCACGGTGCTCCTGGTGCTCGGTATGCTGCTGGTCGTGGTCCTCGCCGCGGACGTCGCACGTCTGCGGGTCGCGGAGCTGAACGCCCTCTTCTTCCGGCTGTTCCCCTCCCTCGCGTCGCCCCGCGAGGCGGTCGGGATCGCGTCCTCGACCTGGTACCTGATCGGCGTGTTCCTCACCTTCGCGATCTTCCCGATGCGCGTGGCGGTCCCGGGGATCCTCGTGCTCGCGCTCGCCGACCCCGCGGCCGGCACCGTGGGGCGGCTCTGGGGAAGGCGCCGGCTTGGGCAGGGAACCTGGTTTGGAAGCGCCACCTTCCTGGCTGTGGCCTTCGCGGTGCTCGCGATCGGTCTCGGGCCGGCGGCGGGGCTCATGGCCGCGCTGATGGTCACGTTGGTGGAGGCGGTGCCGTGGAGGCTCGACGACAACCTGACCGTGCCGCTCGCGGCGGCGTTCGCGGCCTGGGTGGTCGGGGGGTGAGGATCCTGTCTCTCCGCTCATGGCGATGCAGAGTCAGGTCTGCATAGCCGTACAGACGAGAGTATCCCGCTGCTCCACTGGGACAGTAACTTCACTCGCTCCCGAGCGCTGGCGGAGTCGAGCGCGTCTGCTCACTCCGGCGCGGAGCTCTGGCGCCGGCTCGAGCTGCACCCCGCGTCGCGCGCCGCCTGAGCCGCGCAGCGCGACCGGCGCGCCCTTCCGCGCGCTCCGCGCGCGGCCCAACTTCGCTGCTCTCGGCGCCTCGCGTTCCCATCAGACGCGCGGCCGATTGACGCGGTCCATCCCCAAACGATCGACGGAGGCCCCGATGGCGAAGGGCTACAGGGTCGAGAAGGACTCCCTCGGCGAGGTGCGCGTCCCCGAGGACGCGCTGTACGGCGCTCAGACGCAGCGGGCATTCGAGAACTTCCCGATCAGCGGCCAGCGCTTCGGCCGCCGCTTCATCCAGACGCTCGGAGTGATCAAGGGCGCGGCCGCTCAGACGAACAAGGAGCTAGGGCACCTGAGCGGCCGGGTCGCGGGCGCGATCGTGCGCGCGAGTCGCGAGGTGGCGGAGGGCGAGTGGGACGACCAGTTCGTCCTGGATGTCTACCAGACCGGGTCAGGTACCTCGACCAACATGAACGCCAACGAGGTGATCGCGCACCGCGCCAGCCAGCTGCTCAAGGGCGGCAAGGTGCACCCGAACGACCACGTGAACTTTGCCCAGTCCTCGAACGACGTGATCCCGACCGCGATGCACGTGTCCGGCCGGCTCGCCATCGAGGAGGATCTGATCCCCGCGCTCGGGCACCTGGAGCGCGAGCTGCGCCGCAAGGCGCGCGCCTTCGACCGGGTGCTCAAGTCCGGGCGCACACACCTGATGGACGCGACTCCCGTGCGGCTGGGGCAGGAGTTCGGCGGCTACGCCACCCAGGTGGCGCGCTCGATGGACCGGGTGGAGAGCGCGTCCGAGGAGCTGGCGGAGCTCGCACTCGGCGGCACCGCCGTGGGCACCGGCATCAACACCGACCCCCGATTCGCTGCGCGCGCGATCGCGCGGATCTCCAAGGAGACGGGATACCGCTTCCACGAGGCGGACGATCACTTCGAGGCGCAGGGGGGGAAGGACGCCTTCGTGAGTGCATCCGGAGCGCTCAACGCGACCGCGGTCGCGCTCACCAAGATCGCAGACGACGTCCGCTGGCTGGGCAGCGGTCCGACGTCGGGGATCGGCGAGATCTTGCTTCCCTCGGTGCAGCCGGGGAGCTCGATCATGCCTGGAAAGGTGAACCCCGTCCTGTCCGAAGCGCTCATGATGGTGGGCGCCCGGGTCATGGGAAACCACGTGACCGTGACGATCGCGGGGAGCCGCGGCAACTTCGAGCTGAACGTGATGATGCCGGTCATGGCCCACGCGTTTCTCGAGTCCGTGACCCTGCTCGCGAACGCGGTGCGTACCTTCACCGACCGCTGTATCGTGGGCATCGAGGCCAACCGGGCGCGCGCCCAGGAGCTGCTCGAGATGAATCCCTCGATCGCCACCGCCCTCAACCCCATCATCGGATACGACGAGGCGGCCAAGATCGCGAAGCAGGCTGCCCAGGAGGGTCGCTCGGTGCGCGACGTGGTGAGGGAGAAGGGGCTGCTCAAGGGTGCGGAGCTGGACCGCGCCCTCGACGTGCGTGCGATGACCGAGCCGGGGCTCCCCGATTGACCTCAGCGACCTGTTAGGCCTCGGTTCAAGAGCACGCTCGCGCGCATCCTTCGATCGTGGCCCTCACCGCTCAGGGCGGCCCCGTAAACGATTCGCGGGCGCGCGGGGAACTCCCGCGCGCCCGCTTCCGCGCCCTGGTCGGCGCGGCCAGCTCGGTTCCGGTCAGGCGGTCTTCCCGTCGAGGCGGCCGTAGTCCACCCGGCGGCTCTCGATGTCCGGCGCGGGCACGCCGCCCAGGGGAATGACCCGAGTCACCTCGCCGTCCAGGTAGATCGGGTACGCCCACACGCCGCCGTAGTGGATCACCTGGACGAGTTCGGGCTCCCGCGGATTCCTCGGCGGCATGACGGGCTCGGTGATATTCCGCCACACCCGGTCGACGTAGGCCATCCGCACGGCGACCGAGTCCGCCCAGAGCGCGAGCCGCACGTTCTTGCGGTCTGTCTCGGTCATCGGCTGCACCACCCGGTGATGGCCCGGGAAGCTGTGCGAAAGCAGGAAGGAGAGCGCTTCCGCCTCCGGCATCGGCTCGATCCCCGCGTCCGCGGCCCCTGGCGTCTTCACCCGTTGCCGGTCCGACAGATCCATGAATCCGTCGGCGCTGATCCTCATCTGGCGCCCCATCGTGCCTCCCCTGGTTGCTCGGGCCTGACGTCACCTGACTTCACTGGCTCGCACGTTCTCGGGTGCGCTCGGCGGCGCGACGATCGGGCCTTGGGGCCACGCGGGAGCCGCGTACCACTTCTTCGACACTCATTACGGGATTTTCGGCAGCTTCGTGGGTGGACACGAGCGCGGCGTCGACATCGAGATGCGGCGCCACTCGTTTCGCGGCGAGGCGGAGCAGCATTACGAGGAAGAGCGCTTCGTCAACACACTGCGTGCGGCCGGCTCGTACACCTACTACCACCATGTCGAGCTGGAGCAGAGCGGCAACATCGGCACCGAGTACACTCAGAACATGAGCAATCTGGACCTGCTCGCGCGCCACGGCGGGCCCGTTGGCGCTCGGGGCGGTGGGCGCGCAGGCGCATTACCACGACATCCATACCGGGGGCTTGCTGCGCACGCCATCTACGTATGACTTGGCGCTGGCGGTGTTCTTGGTGGAGGAGATCGGCACCGGCCGGCTCCGGCTCCAGTTGGGCGCGCGCTACGACTGGGCCCACTACGTCCCGCGTGATACGACCGCGTTCATCTTCGCGGGCGGACAGCGGATTCCGGTGCGGCCGCGCACGTTCGGCGCCGTATCGGGCTCGGCGGGGCTGCTCTTCGCGGCCACTAACGCCATGCGGCTCGGCACGAGCGTGAGCCGTGCGTACCGTACGCCTGACTTCAACGAGATCTACTCGAACGGGCCGCACCTGGCGGCCAACTCGTACGACGTGGGCGACCCATCTCTGGGGCGGGAGACGGGGCTGGGGGTGGACGCGTTCGTGCGGGTGACGACCGAGGGATTCACGGCCGAGCTCGCCGGATTCAGCAACTGGCTGAACGACTACGTCTTCCCGTCCAGCCGGGGGTGGGCGGAGCTGGGCACTCAGGGTGGGCGCCCCTGCTTCCAGTACACGAACGAAAACACGCACTTCGTGGGCGCCGAGGCGGAGGCTCAGGTGAGCCTCGGGGGCGCCTGGGTCGCGGAGGCAACCGCCTCCTACGTGCGCGCCCGCTTCACGTCGGAGCGCGCGTCGGTCCCGATCATCCAGGGGACCGACACGACGTTCGTGCTGGCCTCGCCGTATCCGCCGCTCATTCCGCCGCGAACTGGGCGGGTGGGGCTCCGCTACGAGAACCCGCGCGTGTTCGGGGGTGTGAGCATGCGCTGGGCCGCGGCCCAGGAGCGGCTGGGCGACTTCGAGACGCGCACCCCGGGATACGTGACCGGAACGCTGGACGTAGGCGTGCGCAGGCTGATCGGCGGACGGTTCCACACGCTCACGTCGCGCGTGGAAAACGTCACCGACACGGAGTACCGCGACCACTTGTCTCGCATCAAGGACATCATGCCGCAGCCCGGGCGGAACTTTGTGCTCATGTACCGGCTGTCGTTCTAGACGTCCAGCGACACACACACATCCCACAAACACAGCCAGAGGAGAACGAGCCATGCAGACCAGAACCCGTTGGATCCGCGCGCTCGCTTTGGCTCAGCTCTTCGCTACCGCCAGCGATGCTGGCCGCATGTGACGACGATTCGACGGACGAGGACGACGATCCGGCAGAGGCGATCGCGACGATCCAGCTCACCGTCGGGGCGAGCACCGTGACGTTGAACACGAGCGGCACGGTCATCGCCGGCCCCAGCCCGATCGTGATCCCCACGGGCACGCACAACGTCACCGCCGCGTTCCTGGACGATGTGGGCGCCTCGGTGAATGCGGATCTGGGAGAGTTCGAGCTGCGTCTCACTCCCGCGAATGCCTCTCTGCTGACCTTCTCGCGCACAGGCGGGTTTACGGCCACCTTGACCGGGGTCGCCGCGGGCAGCACGAGCCTCGATTTCGTGCTGTGGCACAAGGTGGAGCAGCACGAGGATCTCGGACCATGGCCCGTGTTCGTCACCGTGCAGTGATCGGCGCGGCGGCAGCGCGATCATGCGGTGATGGACGGCACGGGTCCTGCTCCCTATATTTAAATGTGCTTGGGGGGCTCGTTTATTGAGCCAATGCGAGCGAAGCCGGGACCGAGCTCCCGAGGTGGACGTCACGCCTCCGTCGTGAGGAAGGCGGAAGCCGAGGGGAGGTCGCCAGATGTATCGACCCGGGCTTCAATAAAAAAACCCTCCAGGTACACCTGTGGGGTCGGCGCTTCACGGCGCCGGCCTCGCTGGTTTTCGGGCCTATCCTTGCCGGCAAGCGGAAACGATCCCATCGGCCATGGGTATCGCCCGCGCACGGTCCGCCGCATGAGCGCGCGGCCCGGTGGGCGCCGGCGGTCCTCGGCCGCCTCGCCGCGCTCCCGCTCGATCCAACTCCGGAGGCCACTGGATGCCCGAGGTCCGGGTCACCCGCCGGCTCCATTTCAGCGCCGCGCATCGGCTGTTCCGCAGCGAGTGGTCCGACGCGCACAACGCGGACGTGTTCGGGGACTGCTCAAGCCCGAACTGGCACGGCCACAACTACGAGCTCGAGGTGACCGTGCGCGGGCCGGTGGATCCGGAGACTGGATACGTCATCGACCTGAAAGAGCTGCGGGACCTGGTGCAGGCGCGCGTGGTGGACGACGTCGACCACCGGAACCTCAACCTCGACGTCGCGTGGATGAAGGACGTCCTCCCGTCCACGGAGAACCTCGCGGTCGCGATCTGGAACCGTCTGACGGACGGGCTGCCCGCGGGCGTCCGTCTCGAGCGGGTGCGGGTGGAGGAGACCCCTCGCAACTACGTGGAATACGCGGGGGGCTAGGCGGAGGGAAATGGCGAAACCGACGAAGGCGCGTGCGTCCGATCCCGACCTCGAGTCCGAGGGACCGGCGCTGATCGAGGACCTGGACGACGAGGGTGCGGCGCCTCCGCGCGCGCGCGCGAACCTCGCGGAGGTCCCCTTCGAGGACCTGGTGTTCGAGATGATCAGCCGGCTCGGCGACGACCCCACCCGGGAGGGCATGCTCAGGACCCCCGAGCGAGTCGAGAAGGCGATGCGCTTCCTGACGCAGGGATACGGCCTGAACGGGGCGGACGCGGTGGGCGACGCGCTCTTTGCCGAGACGCACAAGAACATGGTGCTGGTGAAGGACATCGAGATGTATTCGTTGTGCGAGCACCACCTCCTGCCCTTCTTCGGCAAGGTCCACATCGCGTACATCCCGAACGGCAAGATCTTGGGCCTCTCCAAGATCGCGCGCCTGGTGGATGTGTACGCGCGGCGCTTCCAGGTGCAGGAGCGGCTCACCGATCAGATCGCGCAGTCGCTCTGGGAAACGATCGAGCCCCAGGGCGTGGCGGTAGTGATCGAGGCCTACCATCTGTGCATGATGATGCGCGGCGTGCAGAAGCAGAACTCGAAGACGATCACGTCCGCGATGCGCGGCACTTTCCTCGACGATCCACGCACCCGCGACGAGTTCCTGCGCCTGACGACGTCGGTGCACGAGCCGCTGTGACGGGCGGCGCGCTCGTGGGCGGTGAGCGACCGCTCGCCGGAACGTCGGCTCTGGTCACCGGAGCCACCCGCGGGATCGGCGGCGCGGTCGCGCGGCGGCTCGCGCGGGCGGGCGCGAACCTGCATCTGCTGGCGCGCTCGCGGGCGGCGCTCGAGGCAGTCGTGGGAACGGTGGGCGGCTGCGCGTGGCCGGCCGACCTCGAGGATCCCGAGGGGCTCGAGGAGACGCTCGGGCGCCTGCTGAGCTTGCGGGGCGCGCCGGACGTGGTCGTAAACGCGGCCGGCGTGTTCGACCTGGCGCCCTTCGTCCAGACGTCGCTCGAGATTTTCGATCGCGCGCTGGGGGCGAATCTGCGCGGCCCTTTCCTGGTCATCCGCGCGCTGCTCCCGGCCATGCTCGAGCGGGGGAGCGGAGTGATCGTGACCGTGGGATCCGTCGCGGGCTACCGCGCATTCCCGAGGAACGCGGCCTACTCCGCCTCGAAGTTCGGGTTGCGCGGGATGCACGAGGTGCTCTCCGAGGAGCTCAGGGGTACCGGGGTGCGCGCGACCCTGATCGAGCCGGGAGCGACCGATACCACGATCTGGGACCCACACTGTCCCGAGGAGGGGGCGGATCTGCCCGACCGGGCGGACATGCTGCGGGCCGACGACGTTGCGGACGCGGTGCTGTTCGCGGCCACCCGGCCCGCGGATGTGGTGCTCCCACTCCTGCGCATCCAGCGAGGCTGAGCACGACGATGTACACGGTCAGCGTCCAGGCGCACTACGATTCGGCGCACTTCCTCCGCCACTACAAGGGCAAGTGCGAGCGGCTGCACGGCCACCGCTACGTGGTCGAGGCCGCTGTCCAGACGGAGATCCTCGACCGATCAGGGCTCGCCTTCGACTTCGTGGATCTGAAGCGCGAGCTGCGCGCGCTCGCGAACGAGCTGGACCACCAGAACCTGAACGAGCTGCCGCAGTTCGCCGACCTGGAGACCAGCGCCGAGAACCAGGCGCGCTGGTTCTACGACCAGCTGTGCGCCCGGCTGCCGGATCCAGAGGCGGCGGGGCTCCTCTACGTACGCGTGTGGGAGACCCCCACCCAATGGGCGCAGTACGCACCGGGCTCGTTCTTGGCGCCCGCTCCGTGCACGCCGCCGATTCCTTGAGGTGCGTCCGCGGCCTTCGTTCATGCACCTGCTCCTCACGGACCGGCTCACCTGCCCGCGCTGCGGGCCGGGCTTCGGATTGATCCTGCGCGCCGACCAGCTGCTGGAGCGGCGCGTGCTCGAGGGCGGACTGGGCTGCCCGAACTGTCGCGACCTGTTTCCGATCCGTGGCGGATTCGCGGATCTGCGTCCGCCGCCCCGCGGGGAGCTCCCCCCGGCGTCGCCGTTGCCGCATCCCGATGCCGAGGAGACCGTCCGGCTCGCCGCTCTCCTGGGCGTCGTGGAGGGGCCGGGCAACGTTGGGCTGGTCGGAGCGCTGGCGGCTCACGCGGCGGGACTCGCGGAGCGGATCCCCGGAATTGAGGTCGTCGCGATCGCGGCCGACGCGCGCGCGGAGCCCGAGCGCGAGGGCGTGAGCCGCATGCTGGGCGGGCCCGAGCTCCCGTTCCATCCCGGGAGCCTGCGCGCCCTCGCCGTCCCCGGCGGGGCGGCGTTGCTCGCGCATCCCGAGCCGCTTTCCGGGCTCGTGCCGCGTGGAGGCCGGATCGTGGTGGAGGACCCTCCGGCCGACGCGGAGGAGCTGCTGGCGCGCGCCGGAGCGCGCGTGGTCGCACGGGACGAGTGCTGGCTCGTCGCGCTGCGAGAAACGGGCTAAGCTCCTGCTGTTGCCTGCTTTGCGGTCTCGGGGTACGTTCGTGAGAGTGTCGAGCCCGCCCCTCTGGCGGGCCCTTCCCTCCCTCCGAGGGCACGTCCGAATGACGTGGTGGAACAAGCTGTTCGGCTCCGAGGAATCGAGCCGCGTCGACTATTACGGCGAAGGCCTTGCCCTGCTGGGCGAGGGTAAGTTCCACGAAGCCCTCACCTCGTTTCGGCTCGCGCTCAAGGAACAGCCGGGCGACCCGGTCATCCTCCAGCAGATTGCGATCGCGTATACGCGGATCGGGATGACCGACGAGGCCGCCAAGACCTACCGGCACGTGCTGACCAAGGATCCGGACGCGTCGGGCGCGCACTACGGCCTCGCCTTCCTGCTGCTGCGGGCCGGCCAGCGCGAGGCAGCAATCCGACACCTTCAGGCGTTCCTCGACAACCCGCCGCGGGGGGGCGACGCTGGGCAGCATATCTCACACGCCCGCTCGACGCTCGACCAGCTCGCCCGCGGCGAGGCGCCGGGCGAAGGCCGCGTGGATAACCATGAGCTCTTCTGATCGCGCGAGCTCTGCGGAATCGGCCCCCTCGGAGCTCGGTGCCGACGCTCCCAAGCCGCTGATCAAGAAGATCACCCTGGATTGGAGTGGCGAGGGGCTCCGCTTCGTGGGTGGAGCGGAAGGGGTCCCGCGCTCGGTGGTGGACGGCGGGAGCAAGGACGGGCCGTCGCCCACCGATCACCTGCTGCTCGCGTTTGCGGGGTGCATGGGCGCCG
>Ga0310123_10000693_pt1 | contig 29822 bp, 19 predicted proteins | sample CB6_AW_1057_MG_FD_203505 | JGI IMG/M metagenome (GOLD analysis project Ga0310123, IMG submission 203505) | Marine microbial communities from Western Arctic Ocean, Canada - CB6_AW_1057 | ecosystem: Environmental > Aquatic > Marine > Oceanic | place: Canada: Western Arctic Ocean | collected... | reverse complement strand
TCGGTTCACGGAAGAACCAGCTCGATGTGAGCCGTTTCGAGTACCTGACCCCGTTCCATTTCTCGCCATACGAAAAGAAGCAGAAGGACAGTGTGCCGATACTGCTGCCGGTCCAGGATATCCTGGCCCATGCCGGCCAGGTGATCATGCGTCCGACCCCGACCGATGACGAGGAAGAGGATGATGATCCGAAGGTGGCCGGTAACGAGAAGATCGCCGGACGGATTGTTGGACAGGACGGTCCTCCCCAGGTCGACCGCCCCCGCAGTTCAGTGGCCCCTCGCAAGAAGCGCGAGGGTGCGGGTGGTTTCCAGGGCGGCGGCGGCGGCGGCGGCGGTGGCGGTGGCGGTGGCGGTTTTCAGGCCGGTGGCCCGATGGGCGGCGGCGGCGGTGGCGGTGGTCCGATGGGCGGCGGCGGTGGTCCGATGGGCGGCGGCGGCGGCGGCGGCGGTTTTCAGGCCGGTGGCGGTTCCGCCTACAAACCCAACGAGCGGGTTGGCACAGCGCTGGGGTACAACTTTGTCTCGATCCGTGGCCTGGTAAGGCTCCGGGACCAGGCCGAGCAGTTCCGCAAGGCACTGAATCTCGACACGCTTTCGGAGGCCATGGACCGCCTCGAGATCATCGACTTTGACCTCGAACGTCAAACCGCTGTCATGGGCAACGACCCGTGGAGTGGTGCGTGGCAAAAGGTCAACCTTCGGGCGGCCAGGGACATCGTGCTCTCGGTCGAGTGGGAAGCCGACGTGGTGTCGTCGGACCTGACCGACCAGGTGGTCAGCATGCCGTTGCCCCGACGCGAGGCGGGGGAATGGGACTGGTTCGGCACGCATCCCCGGCTGGGGCTGTTGGCCGCTGAGGCCCGTGAACGCCAGGTGCTCGAGAACGAGCAGGCTCTGAAGGAGTCCCAGAAACAGACGGCCAACGTCAAGCAGCGACGCCGCAGGGGTGGCTTCGCCGCCTTCCAGCACGACATGCGCGGCATCCGCGGCAAGGTGATGAAGGGTGAATCGGGCAGCAAGATCAGCCAGTCGGCCAACAAGCAGATGGGCCAGGAGGGATTCAAGAGCTTCACCAACCAGTTTGCCGCCGGTGGCGGTGGCGGTGGCCAGGCCGGGGCCGGTCAATACCAGGCCAGCCTCTCCGGACACGTGCTGCTGTTCAGGTATCTCGACTTTGATGTTATTCCCGGAAATGCCTACCGGTATCGCGTGCGGCTGGTGCTTCGCAATCCGAACTACGAAAAGCCACCGACGATGCTTCACGAGTCCGCCGTTGCGTCGGCCGACCGGGAGACGCTGGCCACGCCATGGAGTGCGCCCAGCGGTGTCTGGAACTTCCGCCGACAGATGGTTGTCCCCGGCTCGGCCCAGGTCCGCAGGTCGGTCCGTTACTTCCTGACACGTGTCCAGTCTTCGCGTCGCAGCACCCCGGGCATGGCCGATTTCAACGTCTACCAGTGGTACCCGGTTGCCGGGACGGACGTGAACGGGAAGATCAAGGCCCAGTTCGGCCAGTTCATCTCTTCGGAACTCGACACGCTGGTCCTGCGACCTGCAGAGGAGTCGTTTGGAGAAGAGAGTGTCAAGCTTCATACCGGTGACGTGTTGCTGGACATCCAGACTCCCTCGGCGCTCGATGAGACCGATCACCCGGATCTCCCGATCGGAGAACTCAAGAAGCGACGTGGCATCCAGGTGGCCACCGCGGGTGCCCTGGTGGTCAACCGCTATGGACAACTGGTGTCCCATGGCCGCAGTCCGTTGGAGATTTCGCAGGAATTGACCGAGGGACAGCAGTTTGCCTACGACCGCCAACCCTGGCAGGACCTGCTGAACAAGAAGAAATCGGGAGGTGCCGGTTCCGAGGGTGGATTCCAGTTCAATGCCTCATCGGGCGGCGACGAGGCGGACGGCAGTGGAGGTGATGGCAAGGAAAAGAAGAAGCGTGGCCGCCGCAAGAAGAACCCGATCCGTCGTGACAACGCCTATGGTGGTGGTGGTGGTGGTGGTGGTGGCATGGGCGGTGGCATGGGTGGCATGGGTGGCATGGGTGGCGGCATGGGTGGCATGGGTGGCGGCATGGGTGGCGGTATGGGTGGCGGCATGCCCGGCATGGGGGGTGGCGGTGGCGCGATGCCCGGCGGTATGGGCGGTGGTGGTGGCGGTGGCCCGATGGGCGGCGGCGGTGGCGGCGGCCCGATGGGCGGCGGCGGTGGCGGCGGCCCGATGGGCGGTGGCGGTGGCTTCCCCGGCGGGAATCGCCGTTAGGCGGCGTGGCCCGGAACCCCCTCCTCTGCTACCGCGTCGCGGTCGGTTCGGTCTGCGGCTGGTCGACGACCAGTTCGCGGATCTCGGCGGCAATGAAGAATGACCCGGTCACGCAGACCAGGTCCTCTCGCCGGGCCAGTCTCCGGGCCAGGTGCCACGCCGATGCGGGGTCGCCGGTGGCGTGAACGGGGATGTCGAACAACTCGCGGACCCGTCGATGCAGTGTTTCAACCCCGACCGCCCGCGGGTTGTCCTGGAACTGTGTCAGGATCACCGTGTCGAAGCGGGGCAGTAGTTGCCTGAGCAAACCGTCGACGTCCTTGTCCCGGGAGGTGGCAAAGATCAGGATGCGTTGCCGCCAGCCGGACGTCGGTGGGCGGGAATCGAGTGTCTCGAGCAGCGCCTGGATGCTGGCCCAGTTGTGGGCTGCATCGACGATCACCGTCGGGTGGTGACCGATTGTTTCGATTCGAATAGGCCACGCCAACCCCGCGATCGCTGCACACGCCGACTCTTGAGGAACTGACGCCCCCCCGTCATCGATCACGTCGATGGCCGCGGCCGCGAGAGCCGTGTTGGCGGCCTGGTGCCGTCCCGGCAGTGGTACGGAGATTTCGGGCCACGACCTGGCGGGAGTCGAGATCCGTGCAACGTGTCGTTCGGGATCGTAGTCGAGTGAGATTTCACGCCCCAACCGCCACACGGGGGATTGGCAGTCGGCGGCGACATCTTCGATTGCCGTCAGTGCGTGCGACTGATTGACTCCGCAGACGACCGGCACACCGGGTTTGATGATCCCGGCCTTCTCGCCGGCGATCTCGGCCAGGTCACTGCCCAGCAGCCGGGTGTGGTCCCGGCTGATGGTGGTGATGACCGAGACAAGTGGCCGGCAGAGATTGGTGGCGTCGAGTCGACCTCCGAGTCCGACCTCGAGCACGGCTCTCTCGACACGGTTGGCCTGAAAGTGCTGCCAGGCCAGGGCTGTGGTCAGTTCGAAGTAGGTGGGCGAGACCCTGCCGGGTTCCGCTTCGATCTGTCGCACGACCCCGGCGATCTCGTCGATCAGACAGGTCATCTCCTCCCGGGTTGGCTTCGTTCCGTCGACGGTCATCCGTTCCTCGAATGACTCGACATGGGGCGAAGTGAACAGCCCGGTGCGACTGCCGGCCGACGACAGGCCGGCGGCGATCATCGCCGAGGTCGAGCCCTTGCCCTTGCTGCCGGCGACGTGGACCACCGGGATTTCGTCCTGGGGGTTCCCGATCCGATCGAGCAGGCGGGCCATGCGTTCGAGCTTGAAGTCTCCGGCGGAGTAGAGGTCGCTGTTGAGTCGTTCGTAGTTGATCCGACCGTAGAGGAACTCGATCGCCTGTTCGTATGTTTCGATCGCTCCACGCATCGTCGTCAATCGCCTCGGCTGTTTCCGGAACGCGGCCGAGTATAACGGTGGCGGGGAGGTTGCGGAATCGGCCGCGGAGTGGAATGACCGCCGACGTTTGGATTGAACGCACGGGGCCGAAGCGATCAGAATAGGGAGACAACCAAGAACGACAACCGGGCGAAGAGGTGACGATGTCGGTGAGTATTCACTACTGCCGCCTGTGCGGCTTTGCCGAGCATGCCGAGGCAATCGCCGAGGCGCTGAAAACCGAACTCGGACTGGCCACCGATCTCCAGGGGGCCTTCTGGGGGACATTTCGGATCGAGTGGTCGGGGCAGGAGATCTACAATCGCCGGCGGACGCGGGGGATCCTGGGCCGGCTGGGCATGGGACGCACGCCGACACCCGAGGAGATCGTGCTGCTGATGACCGGTGTCACCGGGTCACAGCCGGTCCAATCCGCAGCCGACGGAACCTGACCACGGTGCTGTGGTTCTGCAGACCGAGATAGCCTTCGAGTTTTCTCATCGCAAGTTTCGGGTGGCTTTCGGGAGTGATGTCGACGATCGTCACGCCGTTGTGGATCGTGGTGATGTGCTGTCCGGTGCAGTTGATTTCCATCGTGTTCCACTGCCCGGCGGGTCGGCAGACCCGAGCGGTTGCCCCCGCGATGGCGTAGACCGATCCGCAGTACTGGTAGTCCTTGAGCTTGGTGTACTTCTTGGCGTTGTCGTCGAGCACTTGGACCTCGAACCCGGCCGGGGGCAGCGTCTTGTTGTCACGGTGGTGCTTTCCGTCTGCGGGCACTCTCACGTAGATGCCGCTGTTGCCACCCGGCGAGACCTGGTACTGGAACCTCAGGTTGAAATCTCCGTACTGCTTGGTGGTTCTCAGCCATGGTCCCTTCTGGCCGGTGCATTCGATCGTTCCTCGACCGTGGGTCTGTTCGTCGGGTATTCGGAGGCCGGTGGGGTCGCCGCCGAGTTCCCGGTAGCGAGAAACGGCGCGGGCCCAGAGTTTCGAGTAGTTGGCACGGGATTTCCGGCGGCGGACCCGCCAGCAGACCTCCGACGGTTGGCCGGCTCCTTCCCAGCCGGTCAGGTCACGGCCGTTGAAGAGGCTCTGGAACCCGAGTTCGGTGACCTGGATGTTGCGGAACCGCATGCGGCCGCCGGATGGCACCTCGATCTGGATCCCGATGTGTCCGCGGTCGATCGTCATCCCGCCGGCGCGATAGGCGGGACGGCCGTTGATCGTCAGCGACACCGAGTCTTTTACGACGATGATGTCGAAGCTGTTCCATTTGCCCTGTTTGACCAGTCCCGGTGGCGGCGTGGCTCCCTTCAATCTGCCGCAGGCTCCCTCGCGGCCCTCGGCAAGGTTCAACTGGTATCCCTCCCGGGGGAACGGCGCGCCGCCGACCCGTGTCCGGATGTAGATGCCCGCATCGTACTTCGACGCTTTCTCGGCCTTCCACTCGACGTGCATCATGAAGTCGCCGTACTGGTGATCGCTGCGGAGCCAGCCGTTGCCCTCGAGCAGGTGAATCTCTCCGTCATCCACCTCCGCCTGGCAGCCGTTCTCGGCGGTCCATCCGGACAGGGTCTTGCCGTCGAACAGCGGGTAGGAGAAGCCCGCGGCCGAGGCCGATGACACCAGCAGCAGGACGGCCAGGCAAGATCGTGACAGCATCTGTAGCGTCTCCCGGTGGTGAATCACTTGGACGTCTTCTTCTTCGCGGCGGCTTTCTTCTTACCGGCTTTCTTCCGGGCAGCCGGCTTCTTGTTGAAGTCACCGGCGGTGACGATAACCAGTTTCTTCGGGTTGAAGTACTTGCGGGTTGCATTCAGGACGCTCTCGGTCGTGGTGGCCGACACCTGTTTCTCCAGTTCGGCCTGGAAGGCGAGCGTGCGTTTGGCGAACAGCGAGCCGGCGAGCAGCCCAGCCAGCCGTGCGTCGTCGGTGCGACCGACTCGCAATGACTGCAGGAACCCCTGCTGGGCAGCGGCGAGTTCGGCGGGCGTGACCCCGGTCTTATGCAACTTGTCGATCTCCTCGCGGATCGCAGTGACCACCTTGGGAGTGTTCTGGGGGTTGGAGATTGCTGCGATGGTCAGGCTGCCCCGCTGGTCGACACTGCTGGCCCGGAAGAAGGACCTGATGCCGTACGAGAGCCCCTCCTTCTGCCGGATCCGGGTACCCAACCGCGAGGCGAGCGAGCCGCCGCCGAGGATGTAGTTGGACATCACCAGTGACGGGTAGTCGGGGTGTGAGTCCTTCATGGAGAACACCAGCCCGGCGTAGTAGACGGCGTTGGCCTTGTCGGGGGTGAGGATCCTGTGGGTCCCCGGCTTGTAGGGCCGGTCTCCGTGGTGCTCGATGTGCTTGTAGGATTCGTCGGCTTCCCAGCCGCTGACGAGCCTCTCGAGCAGTGGCAGGATGGTCTTGGGATCGAAGTCGCCGACCACCGCCAGTTCGCCGTGTGCTCCTCCCAGGAAGTTCTCGTAGAGGGCGACCAGTTGCTTCCGCTCGAGTGACTTGACCCGGCCGATTTCCTCTTCGATCGTCGGCTCGTACCTCGGATCGTTCGTCTTGTAGGGGCGGAACTCCCGCCTGAGTTTCCTGATGGCCAGCCGTTGGGGTTCGGCCTTCTGCTGTTCGAGTTCCGCCAGGGACCGTTGCTTCATCAGCGCCAGTTCTGTTTCCGGCAGAGTCGGCTCGCGGAGCACGTCGCGGAGCAGTTCGAGGACCTTCGGCAGGCTCGAGCGGGTGGCTCGGACCGAGAAGTCGGCGATCCCGGGGCTGCTCCTGGATCCGCTGCCGCTCAGCGACGCGCGGAGTTCAGCGAGCTTGTCGGTCAACTGGATGCGGGTGAAGGACTTGGTCCCGCGTGTCATCAGTGTGGGCAGAAATTCACCGACGGTGGTCTGACTGCCCAGGGTCTTGTCGCTGCCGTAGCGGAGTGTCAGCGAGAGATTCACGGCCTCGCCGCGCGTCTTCTTGGGCAACATCGCCACCTTGAGACCGTTGTCGAGCCTGGTGCGGATCGTGGCCCTCTCGATGTTCTCCGGTGAGACGTCAAATGCTTCGCCGGCTGTGACCGTCTTGCGGCCCTTGTAGTCACCGATCATCTCGGCGAGGTTCGGGGTGGCCGGAATGGTGGTTCGTGCCGGAGCCTTGGTTGGCAGGAACAGCCCGACCGTGCGGTTGCTTTCGACCAGGTACGCCTTGGCGACACGTTTCACGTCGGCAGGGGTCAGTTTCTCGAGTCGGTCACGGGCGACGAAGTACATCCGCCAGTCACCCTGGGCGGCCCATTCGGAGAGTTGTACGGCGAGGCGGCTGGTGTCGTTGGCGGCCTGTTCGCGTTGCCTCAGGAACCGGGCCTGCGACCGCTTGACCTCTTCGGCGGTCACGCCCTTGGCGATCACCTCGTCGATCGTGTCGGTCAGCGCGTTGAGCACGTCCCGGGGATCGTTTCCCGGAGTCACTTCCGCCATCAACTCGACCACGCCCGGGTCGTGGAAAGCGTAGGCGGATCCAGCGAGACTGGCGGCTCGCTTGGTCTGGACCAGGGCCTTGTAGAGCCGGCCGGTGGGGGAAGTGGTGAGGATGTCGGTGAGGACGTCGACGGCGACGAAGTCGGGATGTGGTCCGGCCGGAATGTGGTAGAGCGCCCCGACGACGGCCACTTCGCCCACGCGCCGCAGGGTGACGATGCGTTCGCCGTCCTGGGCGGGTTCCTCGGTGTAGGTGTTGGCCAGTTTCCGCTTGGGCCGGGGGATCTTGCCGAACGTGTTTTCGATCACCGGAATGGCCTGGCGGGGATCGAATTGTCCGGCCACGATCACCATCGCGTTGTCCGGCTGGTAGAACTTGCGATAGAAGGTCCGCAGGCTTTCGACCGGCACCCGCTCGATGTCGGCCCGGTTGCCGATGGTCGACCGGCCGTAGTTGTGCCACTCGAACGCCACGGCCGTCATCCGCTGCGAGAGCACCCGCGACGGGCTGTTTTCGCCCCGTTCGAACTCGTTGCGGACCACCGACATCTCCGACGCCAGGTCCTTGGCGAGGATCAGACTGTTCATCATGCGGTCGGCTTCGAGTTCCAGTGCGAATGCCAGGTTCTCGGGACTGGCCGGAAGGGTCTCGAAGTAGTTGGTGCGGTCGACCCAGGTCGTGCCGTTGAAGCGGGCCCCGTGGTCCTGGAGTTCCTTGGGGATCGAAGGGTGTTTGGCGGTGCCCTTGAAAAGCATGTGTTCCAGCAGGTGAGCCATCCCCGCCTCGCCGTAACCCTCGTGCCGTGAACCGACGAAGATGGTCAGGTTGACGGTCACGGTCGGCCGCGACTTGTCGGGCACCAGCAGCACCCGGATCCCGTTGTCGAGCTTGAACTCGGCGATTCCCTCGACGGCTGTCACGAGTTGGGTTTCGGCTCGTAACGGTCCGGCGGTCACCAGCAGGGCCAGCGTCACGGCGGTCGCCACGGCAACAACAACCTGTTTGCGGCGACTCCACGATTGCGATTTCAGCCGTCTTGACATGGTCGACTCCCAGTCTCGAAGTTGTGCGAGCTCGCTCAACACAATGATCCCGCGAAATGTACCAGTCCGTTGGTGGGTCAACAAGCGGCCGACAGATTCGTGGTTGCGCGGTCTTGTGACGGTTGGCGTGTGATCACCACCACCCGCATTGTCGTCGGTGTGGGATTACCACTGCGGGTGGCGAGTTGCTAGTCTGTGACGTCAAGTGGTTTGAGACGAGGGGAGGACCGGCGATGTCGAAGCGATGCCTGGGCGGTTGTGGACTTGTCTTGGTCGCGGTGTTGGCGATGTGTGCCGAGACGCTGGTGGCGGCTCCGCCGAGCTGGCCCAGTTGGCGAGGTCCTCGCGGTGACGGACATTCGGCCGAAACCAATCTCCCCACCAGGTGGACGAAGGACTCGATCGAGTGGTCGGTTGCCCTGCCCGGCCAGGGCCAGTCGTCTCCGACGATCTGGGGCAGGCAGATCTTCCTGACGACGGCTTTGGAGAAGGGCAAGCGTCGGGTGGTGCTGTGCGTGGATCGCGAGACGCACAAGATTTCCTGGCAGCACACCGCATTCACCGGCCCCGCCCTGCCGACTCACAACATGAACGGTTACGCCTCGGCCAGCTGCGTGACCGACGGCGAATTCGTCTACGCCTTCTTCGGCGAGGGCGGCGGAATTCACTGTTACCGGGTCGACGGGTCATCGGCCTGGCAGAAACCGATCGGTGTCTTCGACAACCGCTGGGGATCGGCGTCGTGCCCGGTGCTGGTGGGCAACGCGGTGATCCAGCTGGTCGATTCGGACAAGGAGGCCTACATCGCGGCATTCGACCGGAAGACCGGCCGGCCGCTGTGGAAAACCGTTCGAGACAACTTCCGCGGCTGGAGCACCCCGGTGCTGATTCGGGCCGGCGGACACGACGAACTGGTCGTCAACGGGCACGCGGCGGTGTGCGCCTACGACCCGGTGACCGGCAAGGAACTGTGGCGGGTCAAGAACCCCTCGGGACGCGGCACCCCCACGGTCACCCCGGGCGGCGGGCTACTGTTTTCGACCAACGGGACGCGGCCGTTCCTGACGGCGATCCGCCCGGGTGGCACAGGAGATGTGACCGGCAGCCACGTGGCGTGGCAGGTTCAGCGGATGGGTCGTGACATTCCCTCGCCGATCGTCATCGGCGACTACGTGATGGTGGTCGGCCTGCGAGGGGGCATCCTGGGCTGCTACGACACCAAGACCGGCAAGCAGCAGTGGCTCGAACGACTCGGCACCAACTTCTCGGCCTCTCCGGTCGCCTGGAACGGGCTGGCGTTTTTCCTCAACGAGGCGGGCGAGACCTTCGTGGTCAAGCCGGGCCCCAAGCCCCAGATCGTGGCACGGAACCGAATCGAGGCACCGGCGGAAGTGACATTCCGGGCGTCGATCACTCCGCTCGAAGGCCGGCTCTATTTCCGCTCGACCAACCGCCTGTACTGCGTCGGTTCCGCCGCGGCCGGGCCATAGCGGAATTCTCAAGGGTTCGGCGACGGCCCGGTGCGGTGTCGCACTGGCAGAAGTCCGACCAGCATCCCCACGGCCAGGCCGAAGGTGTGGGCCCAGTTGGCGATCGGTCCGATCAGCCCGGTCCAGCAGAGTACGAACCAGCCGATCATCCAGAAGGCACAATTGGGTGGCAGTGACATCCCGGAGGCCGGGTCGTATCTCTCCTTCATCCACAGGTAACCAAAGACGCCGTAGACCACCCCCGACATGCCGCCGAACAGGGGCGAGCTGGTGGCGGCATACTGTCCGACATTCGAGATGACCGCGATCAGCAGGACCAGGCCCAGGTAGCGGGCAACCCCTCGCCGTGTCTCGATCTCACCACCCAACATCCTCATCCACAACAGGTTGAACAGGATGTGCAGAACACTGAAGTGGAGAAAGATGGGAGTCACCAGCCTCCAGAACTGGCCTCGGAGGATCTTGCCGACACCGTGAGTGGGCAGGTGATAGTCCAGGCCCTGGGTGATCGAACTCCAGAAGTCCTTCCAGGCCCGCGAGAGGTTGTAGGTCGGGACCCAGACATCGTCACCCCGCTGCTCGACCGCAACGATTGTCAACCGGCTCATCATCGGTTCGTAGGCCATGTCGAAATCCATCGTCCCCTGTTCGAAGCCACGAACGCACAGGGCCGTCAGGAGAATCGAGAGGCCGATCAGGACCATGGTGACAGGGCACTTCCGCCACGGGGTCATCGACCAGGGCTGAGCGGGTCGGCGAGGTGGTGACGGCCGGCGGGCGAGCCGTTTCGACTCGGCCTGCTGCTGTTGTTTCACCGCCTGTTCGGCCAGCTGGTACCGCTCGGCGTCGGGGTCGGCCGTGAACGCCACGAATTCTCCCCGGGCCGAATCGACGTGGTCCTCGTCATGGATCCAGACGCTCCATTCCCCGTCCTCGGCCTCGACGTCGGCGGCCATGTCGTGGGTGAGCAGCCAGGCCCTGAGCCTCAGGGCGCGGGCCTGGTCGGGGAGCGAACCGATGTGTCTCATCTTTGTGGAGCCGTGTTTTGTCGGTCGGGTCAGACGTGCAGTTCAACGAGATCCTTGTCAGCCAGGACGTGTTCGCGGCCGACACTCTGGCCGTCGTGGACACCCTCGCCCCAGATCCGGGCGAACTTCAGCTTGGTGGCCAGTTCGCGGTGGACCTGCAAGGCCAGGTCCTCGATCGTCCCCGCCCGCGGCACCGTGAACGGTGCCGCGTAGTCGGCCGGCTTGCCGGGGGGCTTGGTGTAGACCCGGACGACGTCGAGCGAGTTGTAGATGGTGTCGCGGAGCGATTCGCGCGAGGTCTCGTCGTCGAGTTCGACACGGATCACCTCGAATGTCCGTCCGGTCGATTCCTCGAGCAGCTCAAGCCTCAGGTCGGCATCGGGATCGGAGGCACGGGTGAGCACCAGCAGTGTCCGGATGTGCACGATGCCGAAGTCCTCTTCGTCGAACCCGGTCTGGTCGGAGAAGAGCGTCTTCCGTTGTGAGAACTGGTCGATGACGGCGGCGGTTTCGTCCACGGCATCGTCGCTGCTGCCGTTGACGATCAGCAGGGCCAGGTCAGCGGCACGGAGCATCCCGGTCAGGTAGGGTTCGACGTGCATGTCGGTCACCGGCGGCGTGTCGATCAGCTGCACGGTGACGTCTTCCCAGGGCATCATGGCCGGCATTGGTTCGCGGGTGGTGAACGGGTAGACGGCCACCTCGGGGCTGGCATTGGTCAATTCACCGACCAGCCTGCTCTTGCCGGCGTTGGGGCCACCGACCAGTACGACCTGTCCGGCTCCCTGTCGCGGGATCTTGTAACTGGGGCCCTTTTTCTTGGACGACTGTTCGGTGGCACGTTCGCTGCGGGTCTCCTTCAACCGCTTGCGGAGGTCGGCCTGCAGCTTGTCGGTCCCCTTGTGCTTGGGGATGATCGAGAGCATCTCCTCCAGGCACTCGATCCGCTCCTCGGCCGTTACCGCACGCCGATAGGCGTTTTCGGCCTTCTGGTACTGCGGGGTGAGATTGGCGGGCATGGTGTGGAGCGGCGCGACGGCGGGAGAGTCGAATTGTTGACAGTGGCTCATTGTACCGCTGACCCATCCGGCCGGAAACGACTGAGGACGACGACCGGCCAGCGGCTGATGCCGGCCACGGAATCCAGATCGCTGTCGTGGTTGACCAGGACCAGGCCACCGTCGGGGGGGAGGAGCGAAAGGTCGACGTCCCCGGGATGCCGCCATTCCTTCTCGCTTGCCCAGTCCAGTCGACGGTGGCGGCCCGGAGATTCCGTCGGTTGTTCGAACGGGTCGTCTCCGAGCAGGTCTGCGGGACGACGGTAGACGACCGGGCGGGCTCCACGAGCGGCCAGCCAGTTGCGCGAGATGGCCAGCCCGTAGGGTTCGAAGTCCCATCGGCCGCGATGAGCACGGAAGACACGGCTGGTGACAAGATCCTTGAGAGGACTGGCCGAGAAGCTGACCGCCGGGGGGAAACCACGGACCGGCCGCGATACCGCACGCAGGCGACGCTCGACCAGTATCCGCCGCAGCGTCGACTGCACCGAGTGGTCGGCTGACCGGCGGCCCAGGATCAGGTCGTCGAGGTACTCGTCCTGTGACTGCCCCGGCCATCGACCGGCACACTCGCGGGTGCAGTGCACCAACCAGTCGCCGGAATCGGTCATCCGGTTCGAGGCCAGGAGCACCGTTCCCCCGGTGCCGGGTGGCTGTCGGGGATGCCCGGTTTGTGCATCGAATGGCTGTGCTCCAAGTGTGATCCACTTCTCGGCGATCTCCTGCGGAACGAGAGAAGTCGCGCGGGCGAACCACACTGCGGGACGCTCCTCCGACGGGTCCTTCAATAGCTGGTCAATCAACGCACGGGTTCGGCTGCGGTTGCGGGCTGCCAGTGCGATGACCACGTTTGCGTTCGAGACGGACAGGCGATCGCGGTCCCCTCGTGATACGCCGACCGAATCGACCGTCTCGACCCGGTGGCCGAACAACTCGCCACAACGGGCGAGGTAAGGAGCTGCCGTGGTGCCGACCACAAGAAGCAGGCGTGATCCGTTCGGAAGCAGATCATCACACGCGGTGGACAGAGCGGCAAACCAGTCGCTGCGGCGATGAGGCCATCTGCCCAGGTGCGAACTGACCAGGGCAATCCGGGGAGGTTGCTGGACGGCGGGATCGTGAGGGAGCGACGAACCGGGCATCGGTTGTCTCGCAAACGGTCAACGACCGCCCCCCCTGCTCCCATCTGGTGATGGCACTGGATGTTAATATAGCGAACCTGTCTCTGCCGATACCGATCGGCATCCGGACTGGGTGATCGGGTCAGGTTGTTGAGAGTCTGTTGCAGCGAGGGTATCATCGAGCTGACCCGACGAATCAACTTCGGGTGATGTGTTGTCATCTCGTGCAAGTTCTCGTGTTACGGCGTGACAGCACACTGACATGAGGGGATGTGAGAATGCGAGGCCTAGGAGGGAGCCGGCAGATGGCCGTGAAGTTGGTCTGTGGCCTGATGGCCGTGTTGTTACTGGTTTCGGCCGGGCTGGCCCAGGAGACCGAGGCCGAGAAGGCGGCGACTCGCGACTACGTCGTGGCCCAGGGCTTCCAGAAGAAACGTCTCTACGTCAACGCCGTGACACACTGGAAGACGTTTCTGGCGACGCATGCCAAGAGTGTCCGGGTGCCGGCGGTGCGGTTGAACCTCGCCGTCTGCCAGTTGCAGCTCAAGCAGTACCCCGAATCTGTAGCGACGTTGAAGGAGTTGTTGAAGCTTCATCCCCAGTACAAGCTGACCGACCGAGTCCAATTCAACCTTGGCCTGGCAACGGAAAAGATCGCCGGCGTGTCGGGGAAGGCGGCGGATTTCGAGGCGGCCGCGGTCGAGTTCGGGAGGGTGGTCGAGCGATTCCCGAAGAGTGCTTTCGCATTGCAGGGGCTGTTTCTCCAGGCCGAATGCCTGTTCTCGGCCGAGAAGATCGAATTGGCCATTAGTGCCTACACCAAGGCGTTGGCCCTGAAGCCCCCGCCGAAACTCGAATCCGACATCCTTTATGGGCTGGGCACCGCCCAGGAGCAGTTCGAGAAGCACGCCGATGCGGCGGCGACCTACCAGAGGTTTCTCAAGACCCACGCCAAGCATCCCGACGCGACAGAAATCACGTTGCGATTGGGGCTGTGCCTGTTCCGGCAGCAGAAGTACGCCGAGTCGCAGCCGTTGTTCGCTCAGGCGGCTGCGGTAGCCGGGTTTCCCCAGGCCGACCTGGCCCTGCTCCAGCAGGGGCATGCGGTTCGGCAACAGAAGAAGCTGGCCGAAGCGGCGGCGGTGTTCGAATCGCTTCGCAAGAAGTTCGCCAAGAGTGCTTTCGTTGCCGAGTCGCGGGTGGCCGCGGGCAAGTGCTGGTTCGGAGTGAAGGATTACGCGAAGGCGCAGCAGGTGCTGGCTCCGGTGGCAGCGGACCCGAAGGCGGTCGAGGGAGCCGACGCGTCGGCCTGGCTGGGTCGCGCACTGGTGAAGTTGAAGAAGCCGGCCGATGCAGTGGTGGTCTACGACAAGGCCATCGCGGCCCACGGCAAGAGTCCCCGGTTGCCCGAACTGGTGTATTTCCGGAACGAGGCGCTGTACGCCCAGCCCACGAAGCGGGTCGAGTCGGCGGCCGGGTTCCTGGCCTTTTCGGGCAAGTATCCCGATCACGAATTGGCGGCCACCGCGTTGTACATGTCGGCGCTGTCCCACCTGCAGATCGAAAAGCCCGCCTTGTCGCTGTCATCGGCCGAGAAGTTCCTGGGCGATGCCAAGCTGGCCAAGCACGAGTTTCGGCCCGAGGTGTTCTACGTCGGGGGGCAGGCCTGCCTGCTGGGCGAAAAGCCCGACTGGACCAAGGGGGAAGCTCTGTTCCGGGGGTTGCTGTCCGGTTTTCCGAAGCACCAGCACGCGGCGACGGCCACGGTGCGGATCGGCTTCTGCCTGTATCGGTCCGAGAAATACGATCCGGCCGTGGCACACCTTTCGGCTGCGATTCCCGGCCTGGCTGACGTGTCATTGAAAGCCGAGGCGGGATTGCTGTTGGGCCGCAGTCACCAGGCTGCCAAGCGGTCACCGAAGGCGATTGTCGCTTTCCGTGCCGCACTGGCCGCCTCGCCCAAATGGGAACGAGCCGACGAACTGTTGTACGTGCTCGGCGCGGCGTTGAAGGACGGCGGCAAGCTCAACGAGGCGGCCGTGGAGTTGACCAAGCTGCGGAATCAGTTCACCAAGAGCATTTTCCGGGATCGGACTCTTTACGAACTCGGCGAAATCGCCCGCCTGCAGAAGAAACCCGATCCGGCCCTGGCACTGTTCCAACAGGTGTTGACCGGGTTCCCCAAGAGCGACGTGGTACCGCTGGCCCAGTTCGGCATGGGGGCCGCGTTGTACGAGAAGGGGGAATTCAAGGCGGCCGCGGCGTCGCTGAAGCAACTGATCGACAAGTACGCCAATCATGCGATCGCCGGCCAGGGACGACGGTTGCGCGGGTCGTGCCTGAGGGAGGTGAAGGACTATGCCGGAGCAATCGGGGTCCTGCAGTCCTACCTGGCCACCAAGCCGGCGCCGTCGGCCGAGCAGGCCACCGACGCCCGGTTCGAACTGGCGCTGTGCCAGGTCGGACTCAAGCAGCACAAGCCGGCCATCGCGACCTTCAACGCGGTCCTCAAGGCTCAGCCCAAGTTCGCTCAAAAGGACAACCTGCTCTACGAACTCGCCTTCGCCTACCAGGCCACCGACCAGCTTCCGCTAGCCCTGGCATCCTACCGGCGACTCGTGGCCGAGGTGCCCGAGAGTCCGCTGGCGGCCGAGTCCTGGTTCCGGGTCGGACAGGCGCTGGAGAAGTCCGACGACAAGAAGCAGTTGCCCGAGGCCGAGAAGGCCTACGCCGCAGGACTCAAGACGGTCAAGAAGCCTGCCGTTCGCGAGAGCCTGTTGTACCAACTCGGCTGGGTCCAGTACCGGCAGGAACGCTATCCCGAGGCGATTGTGCAACTTGGCGTGTTGCTCAAGGAGTTTCCCAAGGGGAAACAGCGGAGCGAGGCGTTGTTGCTCTCCGGCGAGTGCCAGTACCTGGGCAAGAACTGGAAGGACGCGGTGGTCCACTTCGAGAAGGTGGCGGACGATCCCAAGGCGACCGAGCGGGCGCGGGCACTCTACCGTGCCGGAACCTGCCACCTGAACCTGCAGAAATGGCCCCTGGCCCAGCGGCGGTTCGAGGCCCTGGTCAAGGACTTCGCCAAGTATCCGCAACTCCCGGCCGCCCGGTACGGGCTGGGGTTGGCGCTGCAGAAACAGAACCAGCTGGACCGGGCGGTGCCGGTCTTCGAGCAGGTCACCAAGGAGACGAACACCGAGGCGGCGGCCAAGGCGAGGTTCATGATCGGCGAGATCGCCTTCTCGAAAAAGCAGTACAAGGTGGCCTACGAGAATTTCCTGATCGCGGCATTCAAGTACCCCTACGAGGAGTGGCAGGCGAAGGGGTACCTGGAGGCAGGCCGCTGCTTCAAGGAACTCAAGGACAACGACAAGGCACGGGAAATGCTCGGGACGGTGATCAAGAAGTTCCCGAAGCGGCCGGAGGCGAAGTCGGCCGCGCAGGTGCTGACCACCCTGCCGAAAGAGAAGCCGAAGGCGAACTGAACCGGCGATGTTCGAGCACGAATGGGGACCAAGATGCAGGTGACAGGACGCGGGGCCGGCATCGGCCTGCAGGCGTTGCAGTGGCTGGTGGTGGTTGTGTTGATGGCCTCGCCGGTTTCGGTGATGGCCCAGGACGATGCGGCCAAGGGTGAGGCCAAGGGTGAGGCCAAGGATGCGGTCGAGTTGGTGGCCGACGGGCCGGCGGCGGACGACGAGAATGACGAGTCGCTGCTGACATTGGTTGTCGGCACGGGCCCGACCGGTTGGCTGTTCATGGGGGTCCTGCTGGTCTTCTCGTTCTTCAGTGTCACCGTGGCGATCGAGCGGGCCGTGGCGACACGGCGAATCCACGTGCTCCCCGACGGGTTCCTCGTCGGAGTGAGCGAACTCTCGTCGTCGTCACGTCCCACTCTCAAGGCTTTCCGCGAGCTCTGCGGCAACTACAAGGCCCCGGTGGCCCGGGTCGTCGAGGCGGGTCTCGAGCGATGTGGACGGCCGTTGACCGAGATCGAGAAGTCGATGGAGGACAAGGCGGCCCGAGAGATCGCGAAGTTGCGGAGCGGAATCCGTCCCTTGCAGACGGTTGGCAGCATTGCCCCGTTGATCGGGTTGCTGGGGACCGTCGTCGGCATGATCGTCGCCTTCCGCACAGCCAGCCAGGCGGGGCTGGGACGCGGGGAACGGATGGCCGAGGGCATCTACCTGGCGCTGACGACCACGGCCGCCGGGTTGACCATTGCCATTCCCACCCTGTTGCTGTCGGCGGTCTTCACCGCCCGTGTCGAGAGGTTCTTCCGCGAGATGGCCGAGGAACTGGCGCCGACGATCCTGTGTCTCGAGAAGATCCCGTCCGATAACGATTCGCAGCCGGCCGAAACCACCTCTGGGACCGCTACTGAAGCCGCGAGCGGATGAGCCAATGAGATTGCCCGACGAAAACACCGGCGATGTTGGCCCGGATCTGACGCCGGTCATCGACGTGGTGTTCCTGCTGCTGATTTTCTTTTTGGTGGCCACCGAGTATCACCAGGAGGAACGTGAACTCGACGTGGTGCTGCCGGAGGTGACCCAGGCGCAGCCGCTGGCGATGACAAAGGAGCTGATCGTCAACATCACCAAGGCGGGAATCTTCAAGGTGGCCGGACGCGACTACAATGAACAACAGCTCTACCGGATCATTCGCGAGGCGAAGGAGAACAACCCGCAGATGACGACCCTGATTCGCGGAGACGGCGAGAGTGCCCTGCGGTACGCGGTGCGGGTGATGGGGATGTGCAACAAGGTGGAGATGAAGTACCGGATCGCGGCCCTCCAGGTTGCGGGAGATGGATCATGACCGGAGTGCCGTGCCGATGAACCTCTGGCGCGAACGAGCGGCGAACGGACTCGAGTGGTTCCGGGGTCCCCGAGGGCTGTGGGCCACCGGCATCGTCATCGTGCTGCTGCTGGTGCTGTGGCTGATGCCCCGACGGGTCGCTCGCCTGGTGACCATCGACGGACAGGACATCGGCCCGGCCCCGGCCGGATCGCCGACGCGGCAGGTGGGCTGGGAACCGGCCGGGCCGATCGACGTCGAAGCCCTGGACGGTGGTGAGTCGGTCGACCTGATTGCGCCGCGACTGGTCGGCGACGACCAGTCGCTGTACCTCACCCGCCGCGGTCCCGACGGACAGATGGACATCTTCCTTAGCCGACGAAGCGGGGGGAGTTGGAGCCGGGCCGTACCGGTTGTGGAAATCAACTCGGGGGCCGACGACATCGGCCCGGTCGTCTCGTCCGACGGACACACGCTCTATTTCTTCTCGAATCGAGCCGGTGGTCTCGGCGGGTACGACCTGTACGTCAGCCGGCGCCGCGGATCGAACTGGACCCCGCCGGAGAACCTCGGTGAGTCGATCAATTCGTCCGCCAACGAATACGACCCGGCGCTGGCTCCGGATGGACTCGACCTGTTCTTCGCCTCGGATCGTGCCGGGGCCAACCTGGACCGGTTGCCCGAGTGGACGGCGACGATCCGTCGTCCGCTCGAGGGCCCGGTTTTCGATCTCTACCGCGCCAGCCGCGAGTCGACCGAGGACGCCTTCGCGTCCGTGCGGCCTCTAAAGGGACTCAACCGGACCGACAGCCACGAGGGTGCCCCGTTCGTTTCGCCCGGTGGCGGTTTCCTGTATTTCGCCTCCAATCGCACCGCCCGTCCCGGCGAACCGGTCAACCTCGACCTGTACCGTGCGCGTTGGAAGAACGACCGATTTGGCAGTCCCGAAAACCTGGGGCCGATGATCAACAGCGACAGTGACGAGACCGAGCCGGGCGTGTCGGCCGAGGGGTTCCGGCTGGTGTTTTCCACCAACCGTGATGGTCGGGAACGTCTCTACCAGAGCGTGGCCCGCGAGATCGAGTTGCGGGAGGAGTGGGATTCGAGCCGGATTGACGGCTTGTGGCTGACCTTCCGGGATCTCTGGGGCCGGGCCCTGCTGATCACACTGATCGTGGCCGGGTTGGTGGCGGCGTTGTTGTGGAGCCGCGGCTGGCTGTGGCGAAAGGCGACGGCTTCGAGATTTGTCTTTGGCAGCATGGTGTTTCACCTGGTCGTGTTGCTGGCGCTGTTCATGTGGAAACTCGACGTGGTGGTCGCGGTGCTTGCCGAGGTGGTCCAGGACTGGGAGGCCTCGACCGACCTGGCCGATGACAACCAGCATCAGTCTCACGAGGACGGCCGCGAGTCGTACGAGAAGGTGGACGAACTGCAGTCGCTCGACGACTCGCCGGCCACCCAGGTGACTCGCCAGGTGACCGAGGCGATGAGTGTCCCGTTGCGGAGCGAGTTGGTGTTGCCACAGATTTCGTTGAGCCGGGCTCGGACACTTCCCCCGGAGATGGTGTTGAGGGTGGCGCCGCCGGTGGAACAACTGACCGAGACTCCCTCGAGACCAACCGAACCGCTCATCCGCCGCCAGCGGACACGATCCGAGTCGATCGCCGAGGTGCTCGAGACACCCCAGGAGGCGACGCTGCCACCGGCCGAGGCGGCGCCGCAGGAGAAGCAGTTGACGGTCGAAGACACGGCGGTCCAGCGTCAGGCCAGCCCGGCATCACGCCGCGTGCCACGACGAACCCGTACCGCCGCTCCGGCACCGGCGACCGATTCGGTCGCCGAAGCGCCGATGGCGGTCAGCAAGACACCGAGACTTTCTGATTCGGCACCCCGCGACGTGCGGGTCGATCGCAGCGATCGCGTGGCCTCGGCCACCTCGGTTCCGGCCACGGTGGTGGGGACCGCCGAGACCCCCGAGGCGGTTGCGGCACCACGGGAGCAGAGACTGGTTGCTCCCGATGGCCTGCTGCCAAGGGAATCGACGGCGGTGCAGATCCAGGGACTGACCGGTCGGCAGGTCGATCGGCCGGCGGCGCGGATGGCCGAAGCCCCGATGACCGACCGGGCGATTCGGGCGATTGCCGCGACGCCCAAGGTGGCGACTGCTCCCCCGCGTCGCAAGGTCCAGTCCAAACGCAGCCGCCTGCTGGCCTCGCGCACGGCCGCGGGAGTCGAGAGCGACGTGGTGCTGGACAAGACAACGACGGCGAAGTCGGTGGCCGACAGTGGCGTGCGGGTCGCCGATGCGTCGCTGTCGCGAAACGTGCCCCGTCGACGGCGGCGGGTTGCCGCGGCGGTGCCTGTTCCGGGTGCCGATGCCTCGACACCGAGCCCGCCCGGGATCGAGGCGGCCGAGGCCGCCGATGTGACGGCGACGGTGGCCGGGAACCGGGCGACGACCCGTTCGCTGGACCGACGTCGCCGCCGTCCGGCCGAGAAAAACTCCGATGCCGCGCCGGGGGCCGAATCTCTGGACAAGGCCCCCGCCGGGGAACGAACCGTCGCGATCGGCAACCTGAAGGTGTCCAACGGCCCGATGCTCGATCGTGCTCCGCCCACCGCGGCGGTGAACGTCCGCACTCCGCGGTCCGTGTCGGGACCGGTTCGTCGCGTGCCGGACCGGGTGATCATCGGCGAGCGGGGACCGGTCGAGAACAACAAGACACCCGATTTCGGGCCGCTCGTCTCGCGACTCGATCGCCGCCGAGCACGGGCACCGCGGGTGGCGTTGGCCGAGGACAACGTCGGGCTCAGGGCGCTGTTCACCTTGCGACAGGGAGACACCCGCCGGAAATACATCAAGCTGTTCGGTGGAAGCGACAAGAGCGAGGAAGCGGTCAACCGGGGCCTGGTCTGGCTGGCGGCTCACCAGTTCGCCGACGGGCACTGGAGCCTCAATGCGTTTCACGAACGCTGCAAGGGTCAGCATCCCAACTGCAGCGGTGCCGGCTCGGTGGTGTCCAACACCGCCGGCACCGGGTTGGCCATGATGCCGTTCCTGGCCGCCGGTCACACGCACCAGTCGGGACGCCACAAGCAGGTGGTGGCCAAGGCGATCCAGTGGTTGATCAAACACCAGAAACCCGACGGCGACCTGTTGAGCACCGGTGACTCGGCTCAAGCTCACATGTACAGCCACGGCATCGCGGCGATTTCTCTGTGTGAAGCCTACGGGATGACCGAGGATCCCGCTCTGAAGGCTGCCGCCGAAAAGGCACTCGGCTTCATCATCAAGGCCCAGCACCAGACGACCGGGGGCTGGCGGTACCAGCCCGGTGAAGCCGGCGACACCTCGGTGGTCGGCTGGCAGATGATGGCTCTGAAGAGCGGCGAGATGGCCGGGCTGACGATTCCGCCCAAAACCATCAGCCTGCTCGACACCTGGTTGCGGAAGGTCGAGGCGAATCAGCCGACCGGCGGATTGTTCGGGTACACCGATCGGAGCGTCAAGCCGGCCATGACCGCCGAGGGCCTGTTGTGCCTGCAGTTCATGGGAGTCGACCGGAACGACCCACGGATGCGGGCCGGGGCCGACTACCTGATGAAGAACCTGCCCGACCGCAACCAGCAGAGGACCTCCTACTACTGGTACTACGCCACGCAGGTGATGTACCACATGCAGGGCAAATACTGGGAGGCATGGAACGAGCCGCTCCGGGAGACACTGGTGGCGACGCAGGTGAATTCGGGCCAGATGGCCGGCACGTGGAATCCGGTGGACAACTGGGAGAAGTCGGGCGGGCGGATCTACGCCACGGCGATCAAGCTGCTGGTGCTGGAGGTGTATTACCGGCACCTGCCGCTGTACGACCAGCTGGATGACGAGTAGTCGTCGGCCGAGGCTATCCGAGCAACTCGTCGTACATATCGTCGCTGTACCCGACCACCAGGGTCTTGCCGCGACGCAGTGTCGGGGCCCGCAGTGTGCCGCTGCGGCCGGTGACCAGTCCGGTCAGCTCGGCGTTGCTCAGACGTTCGGACTTCATGTTGACGTGTCGAAACGTCCTGCCGCGGGCGATGTAGAGGTGCGACGCCTGGCGGGCCAGCGTCACGGCGTGACGGGCGTCGACGGTCTCGGTGCGAGCATCGGTCTGTTTGCGGACCTGGGCATCGTTCTTGGCAAGGAACCCCTGCGCTTTGACGCAGCTGGTTCACCCCTTGCGGTGGTAGTACCAGTCGATCCGTGCAGCCATGTCGCGTGATTCCTGCTGGTCATCTGTGTGACAAATCATCAGGGAGGCAACTCGTCGCGGCGTCGCCGTGCGTTGGCTGTCACGAGCCCTCCGCAGTATGCTCACCTTCTCCAAGTGTCGACGAGACTGCAACCGTAGAGCGACGGAGATGAGCGACCGATGCACGGAACACTCTTTGATATCACCGGCCGCGTGGCACTGGTCACCGGCGGCAGCAAGGGGCTGGGCCTGGCGATGGCCCGTGGATTTGCCGAGGTGGGGGCCGACGTGGTCATCTCCAGCCGTCACCAGGACGAACTCGATGCCGCGCTGGTCCAGATCACCGACGGGCTCGACGTGAAGGGCCTGACCGTGGTGGCCGACATGACCAACCGGGACGACGTCAAGCGGCTGGCCGAAACGGCCCTGTCGGAAATGGGACGGGTCGACGTGCTGGTCAACAACGCCGGGTCGAACGTGCCCGAAGAGATCGACGAGATCACCGACGAGAACTGGGACCGGATCATCGAATTGAATCTCAGCAGCTGCATGGCCCTGACACGCGAGCTGGTGCCGCAGATGAAGGAACGGGGCTGGGGCCGCGTGATCCACATCTCCTCGATCATGGGGTTGGTCAGCAAGGAAGGACGCAACGCCTATTCGGCGACCAAGAGCGGACTGCTGGGGCTGACCCGGGCCAGTGCACTCGACCTGGGTGACAGTGGCATCACCGTCAATTCGATCTGTCCCGGGCCGTTCCTGACCGACCTTCCGAAGAGCGTGTTGAGCGAGGACCAGATCACGTTCTTCGCCGAGCGAACTGCACTGGGTCGCTGGGGGGATCCCCGCGAACTGGTCGGTACGGCGCTGCTGCTGGGCACCGATGCGGGCAGTTATATCACCGGGACCGAGATCACCGTCGACGGTGGAACCGTGGTCAAGTCGTTCTAGCCGCCAATCCCCGACACCGCTTCAAGGATCCTCATCATGGCCGGACGCGTCGTCTACTTCAGTGGTGATTTTGTTCCCGAACGCGAGGCGAATGTCTCGATCTTCGACTGTGCCCTGATGTACGGCGACATGGCCTTCGAGATGACCCGGACGTTTGACGGAGAACCGTTCAAGCTCCGTGAACACCTCGATCGGCTTTACGGTTCGTTGCGGCTGCTCGAAATCGACTGCGGGCTGAGCCAGGGGGAGATGGAGGAGCAGACGCTGGTGACGCTCGAAAAGAACCGGGCGACCGAGGCGGAGGGAATGGACTGGTGGGTCATGCACGACGTGTCGCGCGGTCCGCTGCCGGTCTACGGATCACTGTGGCCGGAGGGCACCAGGCCGACGGTGACGATCAGCACCTGGCCGCTGATCACCCACATGGGCCCGTTCGCAAGCAAGTACGATACCGGTGTCGACCTTGTCGTCCCGGCCCAGCAGGCGCTGCCGGCTCACCTGGTCGACGCCAAGGCCAAGACCCGCAGCCGCATGCACTACAAGATGGCCGAGTTGCAGGGGCAGCGGATCGGCGAGGGGACCTGGCCGGTGATGTTCGATCCCGATGGATTCATGGCCGAGGGGCCCGGGTGGAACATCTTCCTGGTCAACGACGGCACCATCTACACGCCCGAACCGCGGAACATCCTGCAGGGGATCAGTCGCGGGACGGTGTTCGAACTGGCCGAGCAGGAGGGCATCCCGCTGGTCGAGGCGAACCTGGGGCGGTACGAGGCCCTGCAGGCCGACGAGATCTTCTGCACGTCGACCTCCTACTGCATCGTCCACGGCCGATCGTTCGAAGGCCAACTGGTCGGTGACGGCCAACGGGGGCCGGTGGTCGAGAGGTTGACCGAGGCGTGGAGGCAGCGGGTGGGGGTCGACATGGTCGCCCAGGCCCGCGAATACGCCGAGGCGTTGCCGGGTTGGTTGGAGCAGGAGGTCGAGGCCAACAAGGCGGCGTTGGCGGCTACCTGATCGGGTCATCCTGCTTCCACGGTGCCGGGACGATCTCGTCGATCCTCGCGAAGTGCTCGCAGGGAATCTCCAGGTCGGTCGCGGCGACCGCGTCGGCCACCTGTTCGGATCGCTTGGCTCCGACCACCAGCGAGGACATCGCCGGTTGGGCCAGCGTCCAGGCCAGGGCGTAACGGGCCGGCGTGGTGTCGATCTCGGTGGCCAGGGCTTCCAGAGCCTCGAGCGTATCGAACATCGCGTCGTCGCGAGCCCAGACCCATTCGGGCTTCTCGGCCGCGCGGGACCCCGCGGGGGCCTCTTCGCCTCGACGGTACTTGCCGGTCAAAAGGCCACCCTGCAGGGGCTGGTAGGGAGTGACGCCGATCGAGAATTCTTCGCAGAACGGCAGGTCGTGCTGGAACGCGCGTCTCAGGAAGCTGAAGGGGATCTGCGACGAGACCGGGCGGACCCAGTCGTGCTTTTCGGCCAGCCACAGCAGCTGGCACAGCTGGGCGGCCGAGTGGTTCGAGACGCCGATGTAGCGGGCCTTGCCCTGGCGGACGACCCGGTCGAGTGCCTCGAGGGTCGATTCCAGCGGAGTGTGGCGGTCGGGCCAGTGGACGATGTACAGATCGATGACATCGGTCCCCAGCCGTCGCAGGCTGGCTTCGATCTCGCGTTCGATGTGCAGTGGCGAGAGCCCCCGGTCCTGGGGACCGGATCCGAGCGGGCCACCGACCTTGGTGGCCAGGACCACGCTGTCGCGGCGGTCGGCGATCGCCTTGCCGGTGATCTCCTCGGCCACGCCCCCGGCGCTGCCCAGCACCCGGTCGTACCCTTCGTAGACGTTGGCCGTGTCGATGAAGTTGATCCCCATGTCGATCGACTCGTGGACCAGCCGGATCGCATCGGCCTCGGGCACCGGCGTGCCGAAGGTCATCGTGCCGAGACAGATCGGGGAGACCAGCAGGCCGCTGGAGCCCAGGGGACGCAGTTGCATGGTGTGACTCTTGGGAGTGAGGTCAGGAGGAAAGTTCGGTCCGGCCGGAAATGGGGTACCGATCGGGTCGTCGGCGGGTTCCTAGGCCAGGATCTCGTCGACCGGCTCGCCGTGCTGGGCGATCGGGTACGGTCGGTCGGCGGGGTCGTAGATTGACATCGTGGTGTCCAGGCCCATCGCCGCGTAGACGGTCGAGATGAACGCTTCGGGACCGACGGGCCGGTCGCTGGGGTAGGCCCCGATCCGGTCCGAGCGGCCGTGGACGTAACCGTGCTTCACGCCGGCCCCGGTCATCAGGATGTTGCTGCAGTAGGACCAGTGGTCGCGGCCGCCCTTGCCGTTGATCTTGGGGGTGCGTCCCATCTCGCCCATCACCAGCAGCAGGGTGTCATCGAGCAGGCCACGGCTGTCCAGGTCCTCGCAGAGTGCCGAGTAGGCCTGGTCGAAGACCGGCAGGCGGTGGTCGCGGAGGATATTGAAGTTGCGCTGGTGAGTGTCCCAGCCGTCGAGATCGATCTTGGCCGTCTCGAACACCTCCCAGGTCACCGTCACGAACCGCACGCCCGACTCGACCAGACGCCGGGCGGTGAGCATCGAGTGTCCGTAGAGGTTGTCGCCGTAGCGGGCCTGGAGCTTGGCGGGTTCCGACGAGGCGTCGAAGGCCCGCCAGGGGCTGTTGGGCCGGTTGGTGGCGGTCAGCAGGTCGAACGCCCGCCGGGTGTTGCGGTCGAACGCCTCGACGGCACCGGATCGTTCCAGCCGATCCACCTCGCGGCCGAACTGTTCGGTCAGGCTGCGACGCTTGTCGAGTCGGTCGAGCGTGAGCTGTTCGGGCAGAGCGACGTTGGGCAGCAGCACCTCGCCCTTGATCCGTTCGGGATGAGCGTACTTGGCTTCCTTGTCGCTGTGGACCCGGCACTTGGTGATGAACGGGTCGTACTGTCGTCCGAGGAACCCGCCGTAGAGTCCCGGGCGGATCGAACTCTGGCCCCATCCGGTGTAACAGGGCATCCAGACCGAGGCGGGCAGGTCGCGTCGTTCGTGCCGCGAGAGGTACTCGACGACCGAGTTCATGCTCGGGGCCTGGGTCGGCAGGATCGGTACGGCGGGCTGGACCTTCGCGGCCGGTTTGCCGGTCATCGTGTAGAGCAGGCCGGCCGAGTGGTCGTTGGTGTGATGACGGGCGGAGCGAATCAGGGTCGAGCGACCCATCCATTTCGAGACCTGCGGGAGCAGATCACAGAAGTGGACACCGGGCACGTCGGTCGCCGTCGCTCCGAATTCGCCGCGGATCTCCTTCGGGGCACCGAACTTGGGGTCGAAGGTGTCGTGCAGCGGGGGGCCGCCGAAGAGGTAGACCAGGATCACGTTCTTGGCCGGACCCTGGCCGGGGAACCCGGTGGACTGTTGCGATTCGGCTCCGACCAATTCCGGCAACGACATGCCCAGCAACGAAAGACCGCCTGCGGTGATCGCATCACGGCGCGTCAGGCCGTTGCAGGATCGCTTGCGGTTGCCGAGAACGTTGAGCATGTGTGGGATTTCACCGGGTCGTAGTTATTGACATGGTATCGGCGTCGCAGGCCATGGATCAACAGCGGCTGATGTTCACGCCCGGCCGCGTGAAAACCGTTCGAGCGGTTTTCTCTCACATCACTCTGCGGTAGGCGAATCCACCCAGGCTGAACCCGGTGGCACGGCCCTGGTCATCGACGTCGAAACGAGCCACTTCGCCGGCTCCACGGCCGCCACGGATGCGGAAGACCAGCGAGTCGTCGGTTGGTTCCAGGATCCCGCCGGTGTGCAGTGGATAAGGCCACAGCGGTGAGATCTCCAGCCGCAACTGGCCGTCGCGGACCGCCATGTGAACCGGCACCCCCGGTTCGGCCACATAGAGACCGGCTCGATCGTCGGTGGCATGACCGGTGTCGGCCGCGACCGGGCGTGACGAACCGAGGTCGGACGGGTTGAGTGAAGGCGGAGCCAGCGGCGGCGGATCGGGGTTGCCCAGCAGGCGTTCCAGGATCCGCACGGTCAGCGACTGGATCATGGGGTAGGGCCAGAGATTGGCCAGGACGATGGCACCGACCCGGTGTTGACGTGAGAAGAGGATCTGGGAGGCGAACCCGAAGATCCCGCCGCCGTGTCCGTGGTAGACGTTCTCGCCCACGCGGAGTGATCGCCATCCCAGGCATTGCGCCGCCGACCAGTCGGATTCGGAGTACCGAGGCTGGTGGAAGTCGTCGAGCGTGTTCGGGGCGAGCACGTCGTCGGGAATCGCGTGTTCGCCGACGCGAAACTGCAACGAGATCCAGCGAGCGAGATCCGCGACGCTGGAGTGCAACTGGCCGCAGGCCGCGACGCCCCCCAGGCTGACGTAGGGAGCCGGCTTCAGGCCGTCGCGGAACAGGTCGGGCGAATAGCCCACCGCCATCCGGTGTCGCTGGTCGTCGGGCAACCAGTACACGCTGTCGGTCATCCCGAGCGGGCCGAGCAGGTGCTCGGCGACATAGTCAAAGTAATCCTGGCCCGAGACACGGGCGATCACTTCACCGAGCAGGCCAAAGGCGAGGTTCGAATACTTGAAGGCGTGATCGGCCGGCAGCACGATTTCGGTCCGGGGCAACGCCTCGAGGATCTCCTCTCGCGTGGGAAACTCGTCAGTCGTCCAGGTCGGCAACGGGGTTTCGGTGACCAGCCCGGCCCGGTGTGTCAAGAGCCTCAGCAGCGTGACCTGGTCGCGTTGCCCTGCGACTTCCCTGGCCTCGGCGAACTCGGGCAGGTGCCGTTCCAGGGGATCGTCCAGGGACAGCCTGCCGCGGTCCCGCAGCTGCAGCACCGCCGCGGTGGTCAGCGTCTTGGTGATCGAGGCGACACGGTGCAGCGTGTGCTCGTCAGCCGGTTCGCCGGTGGCCAGGTCACGGGTGCCCAGTCCGCGCGACCAGGCCAGGTCCTGGTCGACGACGATGCCGACGCTCAGCCCCGGCAGGCGTTCGTCATTGACGATCTGTTCGAGCTCGCTTTCGATTTCGGCAGAGATGTCGTCGAGTGGTCGAGAGAATGTCATGTTCTAGGATTCCAGTCGTCGTCCCTGTTCAAACACCGTGTGCAGGAAAATCCCGGCGGCGACCGAGACATTGATCGAGTCGACCAGTCCGGTCATCGGAATGGTCCAGCTGTGGTCACACAGGCCGGTCAACTCGTCGCTGAGCCCGTCGGTTTCGTTGCCCAGCATCAGGATCAACCGCCCGGGCCGTCGGACATCGTGCAGTGGGATCGCCGTCTTGTCGAGGATCGCACCGGCCGTCTCAAAGCCCCACTCGTTCCGCAGTCGGCCGATATCGGCGGCGAGGTCTTCGCAACGCCGGATCGGCAACTTGAGCGCCGACCCGGTTGAAACGCGGAGCGCCCGCCTGGAGAACGGGTCGGCGGTCGCGTTGTCGGTCAGCATCCCGTCGGCACCGAAGGCGGCCGCCAGGCGAATGATCACCCCCAGGTTCTGGGGGTCGGTGACGCCCGGACACGCCAGCAGCGTCTGGACCGGCCGGTCGCCGTCGACGAGTTCGTCGAGCAGTGGCGAGGGGGGGCGGAGTGCGCATCCGAGCAACCCGGCGTGGAAATCGAAGCCGACCAGTTGGCTGGCGTCGTTTTCGGAGAGCACATAGACAGGCAGGTCACGGGGGATCCAGCCGGTGCACTTCTCGAGCTTCCGGTCGCTGACCAGCAGCGAGACCATCTCGCATTCGCTGTCGATCATCCGACGCACCACGCGGTCGCTCTCGGCGACCATCATTCCCAGGTCGCGCGTGCGGTTGGTCGACCTGAGATTCCGGTAGATCTCGATCCTCGGGTCGTCCAGCGATTTTACCGGGAAGACGGGCATCGGATCAGAAGGCGAGCACGCGCTGGGGGTTCTCGACCAGCATCGTGTGGATCTGCTTGTCGGTGATACCCAGTTCCTTCATGGCCTTGACCAGCCCGGTCGTCACCACCGTGTAGTCGCTTTCGGTGATCTTCCACTCCTTGCCGGTGCCCTTGGCGCCGGTGTAGTCATTGTTGAAGTAGGGGCCGTTGTCGTGGCTGAAATAGACCTGCTTGAGGTGCCCCGAATCGACCAGGGCCTTGACCTGCCGGGCGATCTTCTTGTTCCCGTACTTCTCGGCATGTCCGACACGGTCGAACTGGACGTTGCAGCCCAGGCCGACCAGTTGCCGGTGGTACTCGTGGGCCTCGCTTTCCGTGCGGTTGTCGAGGTTGCCCTGGTGGCCGATGATGACCTTGCCGGGCTGGGCACCGTGCTTGAGGAACAACTGGGCTTCCTCCAGGCCGCCGCCGTCGGTGGTGTGCGTGGTGATCGGGCACCCGGTGTCGCGGCTGGCGATCGCCGCGGCAATGTGACAGCGACGTTCGCTCGGACGCAGAAAGGTACTGGTGGCGCACTTGATGATTCCCACCGGCACCTTGGTGAAATCCTCGCCCCAGTCGCCGTAGGGGTCCTCCATTCCCCTGGTGATCTCACGGATGTACAGCCTGGCGATCCGTTTGACCCCGTCCCGCTTTCGTCCCAGGGCCAGCGCCCACGGGTGCTGCGGTGCCAAGGCCTCGCACCAGAACCCCGTGCAGGCGATCACGTGGACCGGGGTCTTCTTGGCGAGGTCGACGAGCAGTTGAGGGTACCGGCCGACCCGGATCGGTGTGCACTCGACGATCGCCCCGGGACCCTGTCCCGTGCCCAGGGTCTGGTGGAAGCGATCGAGCAGCTTGACGGTGAAGTCGAGCATCTGCTTACGGACCGGCGCGATCGGGGCCGGGTCGATCTCGTACAACTCCGCCCAGTCGATGGCCGGGGCGTGCTCGTGCATCAACGTCACTCCCAGCTCGGAGGCGTCGACCGGCCCGAGGACCGTTCGCACCTTCGGTCCGGGACTGGGCTTGGCCGAACCGGTGGTTG
>Ga0310123_10000692_pt1 | contig 29842 bp, 22 predicted proteins | sample CB6_AW_1057_MG_FD_203505 | JGI IMG/M metagenome (GOLD analysis project Ga0310123, IMG submission 203505) | Marine microbial communities from Western Arctic Ocean, Canada - CB6_AW_1057 | ecosystem: Environmental > Aquatic > Marine > Oceanic | place: Canada: Western Arctic Ocean | collected... | reverse complement strand
CATTCCGTCGGGGATCGGCTGAGACCAGATCAGTTCGAGAGTCTCGGGCAGCGCAGATCCGGCGACACCCCGTAGCTGGTGACCATTGCGGAAGTTGGGCCACGACGACTTCTCGTCCACCTTGGCCACCTTGGCCGGTGGCGCGGTCGTTCCGATCCGCACACCCGCCACGAGCGAGGTGAGGATCAGGATCAGGAGCGTCGTGGTGCGGCGCATTGGTACAGACCCTTCAACGTCTCAGCGGTAACCGGTCTCGGATTGAACTTGCCTGTCCACTGTTCGGCGGCCTCGGCCGCCAATTGGTCCAAAAGATCATCTTGAATATCGCATTCAGCCAGTGTGGCTGGCAATCCCGCATCACTGCGCATTTGCTCGACAGACGTCGCAAGTGCTTCGGCGGCTGTCTCGTCGGCCCCGCAACCCAACCCGGCCGCCTCGAGCAATTCGCTGTAGATCTCTTCGGCGGACTCGTGATTGAATCGAATCACGTGGGGCAGCATCAGGCCCACAGCGACTCCATGCGTCATCCCGTAGTGAGCCGAGAGCGGGTTGGCCAGCGCGTGGGTGGCTCCCAGCATCGAGTTTTCGATAGCGGCTCCGGCCAGGTGGGCCCCGTAGAGCATTTTCTGTCGTGCGGCGATGTCACCCGGGTCTGCGATCACGCTGGGGAACCCCTCGGCCAGGCGAGTCCAGGCCTCGAGGCTGAAGCGGCCCGACATTACGTTCCGCCTGGTGGTGACGGCGGTTTCCAGTGCGTGGCTGATCGCGTCGATACCGGTAGCGGCGGTCACGGCCGATGGCATGGTGAGTGTGAGTTCGGGGTCCAGGATCGCCACGCGGCAGGCGGCCTTCTTGTCTCCGCAGGCCATCTTCATATGTGTCCGCGGATTGGCGATCAGGGCAAACGATTGGGCCTCGCTGCCGGTCCCCGCGGTGGTCGGCACCGCGATCATCGGCAGCATCGGCTCGATCGCCTTGTCCACTCCCCAGTAATCCTCGATGCGACCCCCGTTGGTCATCAGGAAGTTGACTCCCTTGCCGCAGTCCATGCTGCTACCACCCCCGAGGCCGATGATCAGGTCGCTGTTGTGCGACACCGCCACCTCGAGTGCCCGGTCGACGTCCTCGGTCGTCGGATTCGGTGTCACCTCGCCGAAGACCGCGATGCTGGCCGAGTCGAACCCGGCTTCAGCCAGGCAGTTCAGAACCCGCTGCTCGTGACCCGCCTCGCGCAATCCGGAGTCGGTCACCAGGAACAGCCGCTTGCCCCCCAGTTCTCTCGCCCAGCGGCCCAGCGACCCTACGGCGCCGGCTCCGGCTTCAATCAAGGTAGGCGAGCCCGCCTCGATGAGTTCCTCGACACTCAGCGCAGCAGCCTCCTCGTCAGCCAACGCATCGGTGGCTTCCGAAGGAAGTGACATCGAATCGCCAAAAAGGGAAGTGAGCAGCCGGCTGGAGTCGGCTGACGCGGTGGGAGTCGTCCTTGACGTTGCGTCGGGGTCGGACCGGCGGCCGCTGACACGGGCCGCCGGAGCGGAGGCGCTACTTGGCCGGAGCCGTGATTGCAAACAGAGTCGACTTATTGGCGATGTACAGCACGTTGTTGGCCACGATCGGTGTCGAGTAGACCGAGTTGCCCATGTTGACGGTCCCCAGGGCGGGCTCGAGTTCCCCGTCAACGTCCTTGAGTGCCTTTTTGGGGTCGGCAGTCAACGGGAAGATGGCCACGTCGCCGTCCTCGTCTCCGATGTACACCTTGCCCTCGACGATCAACGGCGAACCCCACGCGGCAGCGAACATGTCGTAGGTCCAGTGCCTCTTGCCGGTCTTGGCGTCCAGGCAGTGGAACAGGCCGCTGAAGTCGGCGATGAACAGCAGGTTGTTCTTGATGGCCACGGTGCCCATCGACCGATGCATCTGCTGCTCAAAGTCCAACGCGTTGTACTCACCTTCGTCCTTCTGCCCATAGTGCCAGACGACTGCCGAGTTCGAGTTCGGCTTGACCGACTCGCCGTCCTTGGTGATGACCGATTGCAGACGCCGCCGCTTCCCGAAGGCAATCTCGTTGCCGTCGGATCCGATGGCGCGTGTCGGGCTGGTGTCGCCGCGTCGCTTGGGGTCGACGGCCCACACGTGACCCATGCCCTCGCCGTGCTCGGGGTCCTGCCCCACGGCGACATAGACCAGGCCGTCGTAGACCACCGGACTGGCGATGATGTTGTTGCGTGTGCCGCGACCGCCGAGGATCCACTTCGACTCCTTGGGGTTCGCGTCGAATCGCCACAGCAACAGCGCCTTGCCCTTGCCGTCACCCTTGGGATCGAAGCTGTAGACCCAGCCGTCTCCGCCGGCAAACATCACTTGCGGCTGACCGCCCAGCACCGCGTAGGTCGGGCTGGACCACTGGCCGTGCAGGATCGCGAGGGCCGGCGACTTGTTGGTCCACAACACCTTGCCGGTGTCGCGGTTCATCGCGATGAAACTGGGCGCGTTGGGAGCGGGAATGCCCAGGTGTTCGAAGCTGACCCCGTTGGAGGTGTTGACGAACAGCACGTCGCCGGCACAGGTGACCGAACAGCTGCACATGTTGTGCTGGGAAACGCCCAGCTGCTTCATCATGTCGAATTCCCAGATCACGTCCGCCTCATCCTTGTTCTCGTTCGGCTCGGATGTGAACGGCCCGTTGTTCTTGCCGTCGTGGAATCCCTCGGAATCCACGCAGACGACCGTGCCGCGGCTGGTGACGTACCACACGCGGTTCCCGGCGACAAACGGCGAGTTGCAGATGCCCTGCAACGGCCAGTCGTGGACACGGCCGGTGGTCAGCTTGGGGTTGGAGTGCTGCCAGAGCAGCTTGCCGTTGCTGGCGTCGAAGCAGAGCATGCAGCCCAGGTCGACTGTGGCGGGGTAGCGCTTGATCAGCCCAGCGCCGTTGTTGGTCCCGACGTAGACCTTGCCGTTGGCCACCACCGGGTTGCCGTAGGTCTGGGAGCCGAGTTTCGTCTGCCACTTGATGTTCTTGCCCGACCCGGTGTCCCAGCTGATCGGGATATTGACACCCTGGGGGGTGTTGTTCCGACCTGCCGAACCGCCCCACTGCGGCCAATCGAGCTTGCCGACCTTCAGGGTGGCGATTTCGGCCAGTGCCGCGGCCGTCGCATCAAATGGCGCGGCTTTCTTGGCCTCGTCCTGGGCCAGGGTCAGGGGCGCCAGCAGCAAGGCGGCCAGGACAAGCCCGGCCGAGATGGTGAGGACTCGCTTCATCGTGTCGGTCCTTGGTGGGGAGGGACTCAAGAGGGGGTTGAGGTAGGTTCCCGTGAGGGAAGGGGGTGTGACTACTTGTCCTTGGTCACCGTGAGGTTGTCGTAGAAGATCTCTGCATCGATGGCATTGCCGAAGAGTCCCGGGCTGCCCTTGACGTTGGGCGCCTCGTCAACGGCTGTGACCTGCCAGTCGTCAGGTTCCTTCTCGCCGCGGACCCAGACCTTGCCCCTGAGGACCGCTTTCTGCGTTCCGTCGGCTGCCTTCTGGACCCGGGCTTCCAGCTTCATCGTGTACCACTTGTTCGGGTCCCACTTGAAGTCTTCCGTCTGGGCCATCCTCAACTGGGTCGGCCAACTGCGGATCTGGAGTTTCTGGCTGGCGCCCAGCATCGTCAGGGTGTACCTCTGGGCGCTGAGCCCGATGTCGGGCAGCTTGTTGTCCTTGATGGCACCCTGCACATCGGACTGGATCGTGTAGTTCGAGCCATCGATGAAGCCCATCCAGCCCTGGCTGCGGGCCCCCTTGGGAATCGTCTTGATCTTGACCATCACGCCGTTCCCATCGACTTTCCGCGGACCTCGTGTGACAGCCAGCTGCAGGCCGCCGGCGGCAGTCCCCCAGGCGTGCTTGGCCACGAACTTCTCGCGGGCCAGGATCGCCAGGGCCGGGTCGAGCTTCGCCTTGGCCTCGGCGATGGTCTTGATCTGGCCCGAGAGGCCCAGGAACTTGAGCAGCGCCGACCAGGTCCGCCGCGGGGTCGCGTCATTGTAGACATGAGGTGCCTTGCCGGTGGCCACAGTCGGCTTGCTGGAATTGGTGAAGCTGGTCATCAGGTAGAGATACAACTGGCTGGCCAGCGGGCTCTCCTTTTCGAGCTTCTTCAACAGCTTGAAGTCGACCGAGATGTGTCGGTAGCGGCAGCCGACCCAGGTGACCGGCACCTGGCCATCGTTGAAATCGAATTTCCAGTTGTAATCCGGAATCAGTCGAATCCGGGCATGTCCCTGGATCTTGCCGAACGTCCCGGTGACCGCGACGGCGGTGTGAGCCAGGTCTTTGGGAGTCGCATACTGCCATCCCTTGTGAGCCTTGACGCCGGTCGTCGGGTCGGCGGGGATGTCCTGCTTACTGATTTTCCCAGTGCCTTGCAGCGAAAACGTGACCTCGTCAACGGCAGCGACCCTCAGGAACTGGCCCTTGGCGTTGAAGAGCCGAGCCTGAAATTCCTGGGACTGGCCTCCGTCGACGGTCGGCTTCAGCAGGCACTCGACCGGCACGACCTGGACATGAGCCACCTCGGCATCCGCCTCACGCTCGGTCTCCTTGGGCGGATCAGGAATCTTATCGGCCGTCGGCTTGGCATCCTTCACACCGATGCAATACAGCGCGCTGGTGGTCGGCACGTACAGCCGGCCGTGCGAGACGATCGGCGAACCGTAGACTTCGATGCCCCTGAAGCGGGTCTTGTTGAGCACCTTGACCCCGGCCGCCTTGTCCGGAGCCAGCGTCCACCAGAACCCGGTCGAGGTGCAGACGAAGATCTTGCCGTCGACATAAAGCGGGCTGGCTCGCACAGCACCCCTCAGCTTCAACCTCTTGATCAGCTTGCCATCAGCGGCGTTGACCACCAGGAACGTGCCCTTGTCCTCGGCCGCATAGATTCGTCCGTCGATATGAATCGGTGAGCTCTTGCCGACAAACCACTCGGTCACCCGCCACTTCTCTCCACTCTTGGTGATGTCACCCGCCTTGCTGCCATCGATGGCAAACAGTGCGCCCATCTTGGTCGAGTCGATGTTCTCTTCGCTGTGCCCGCTGTAGATCGTGTTGCCCACGACCAGCGGCGTGGTGTTCACTCCGCGTCGCGACACGTTGTAGGTCCAGATCTTGCGTCCGGTCAGGGGCTGGAAGGCGTGGATGCCGCCGTCGCCGGAACCAAAGATCATCAGCCTCTGGCCATTGATCACCGTCAGCACCGGTGAACTGTAGGTGGTGTCGTAGGGCAGCGGACGAGTCCCTTCGAACCACACCGGGGATCCGTTCCGCTTGTCGAAGGCAATGAAACGGTGGGCCGGTTTGGCCATCTTGCCCCAACCGATCACCACGGCACTGATGACCACCACCTTGCGGTACACCAGCGGCACGTTGGTGCGTCCCCCGTACGTGCTCAACAGGCCGTATTCCTCGCTCAACGAATGCTCCCACAGCGGAGTTCCATCGGGCCTCAGGCACTGGAACTGGCCGCAGACGCCCAAGGCGAAGATGTTTCCCGTCTCGGGGTCACCGGTCACGCACGACCAGCCGACCCGCGTGTCGGGCACATCCGAGAGGAACACGTTGAAGCGGTATTCCCACTCCTTCTTTCCGGTGGCTGCGTCCAGGCACAGCACCTTTTCGCCTTCCTTCTTCGTCCCCACCTGGTCTCGGACAATCGTGTAGATCTTGCCGTTCATCACGATCGGAGTTGAGCGGCCACCCGCCTCGGCGCTCTTCCAGAGCACGTTCTTGTCGCCCTTGGGATTCCATTCGGCGACGATGCCCTTTTCACGCGAAATCCCATTCATCTCGGGGCCACGCCAGTGAGGCCAATCGAGGGGATCGGCGGCCTGGACTCCGGTTGCGGTCCCGGCCAGCAGAGTGCCGAGCAGGGCCACGAGAATCCCAGGGCGCGTTGAGCGTGCGGTCGAGTTCTTCATCGGATGCGTCACACGGTTCGGGTTGACGGTGCGGTCTGGCGGTCAACGCCCCCTCCAGGGGGTGGCCCGCCCTCGCGAATTCTCCCAACCTTACCCGACCCGCCAGACGTGGGCAAGCACCCCCAACCTGCACACGTTGAGCTTGGGACTCACCGCTCCCACGACGTACAATACCCCCGGACCGATCGCATGTGGCCTCGCAAACGACTCGACATTAGCTGGGATGACATCACCGCAGGCCGCTGGGCCTGCGCGACGCGTTGGAATCGCGCCGAGTTACTAACGAGGCTGCAAACCGACTGGAATTCCGACTCGGGTTCGCCCACCACGATCCCCACGCTCTCGGCCCGCAGCGGACTCCACCTGCTGCTGAGCCAACTCGACTGGCCGGCGGGGTCTGAGGTCCTGATGTCGGCCCTGACCATCACCGACATGGCCCGCATCGTGAGGCACCACGGCTACGTCCCGGTCCCAGTCGACCTCGACCTCGACACCGCCGCCCCCAGCCTCGAATCGCTGCACAGTGCCGTCACCCCCGGCAGCCGCGGGCTGATCGTGGCCCACCTGCTGGGAAGCCGGATCCCGCTTCAGGAGATCCTCTCCTTCGCCGCCGGACACCAGCTGGCAGTCCTGGAGGACTGTGCCCAGGCCTACGTCGGTGACGGCTGGCAGGGCACCTCCGGCTGTCTGGCCTCGATGTTCAGTTTCGGCACGATCAAGACGGCCACCGCCGTCGGAGGCGGCCTGCTGACAATCCGCGACGACGATCTCGCCGCGGCCGTCTCAACCGCCCAGTCCCAATGGCCCCTGCAGCAGCGGCTGCCCTACGCCGCGCGGCTGGCCCGGGTCGCGCTGCTGAAGGTCCTCGCATACCGGCCCCCGTTCGCGGCGCTGCGACTGGGCTGCTGGCTGACTCGAATCGACTGCGATCAACTGCTCAACAATTCCGTCCGAGGCTTTCTCGGCAAGAATCTGCTCGAGCAGATCTCCCAGGCCCCCTCCGCACCGCTGATGCACATGCTCGACCGTCGCATCACTGGCTTCGACCGCAAACGGCTCGACCGTCGCAGAATGCTCGGCGAACGACTCAGAGACTCCCTCGAGCAGCACGCCACACTGCTGGGACACCGTGGCCATGATCACAGCTTCTGGGTCTTCCCCGTGCTGGCTCGTGACCCCAAAACCTTGATCACGCATCTCAGGAAAGCCGGCTTCGACGCCACGCGGGGCGCGAGCATGGAAGTCGTCACGGTCCCCGACGGTCATCAGGAGACCGCCGGAAACATCCGGGCGGCCTTCGACCGCATCGTCTTCCTGCCTCTGTACCCCGAGATGCCCGAATCCGCGATCGATGACATGGCAGCGGCGGTGCGGGAGATCGAGTCGGACTCTGCCTGAGCCGGGCTACTTCTTCTTGTCCTTCTTCTTCTCGGCCGGCTTCACGACCAGCCACAGGTGCTCGGTGCGGTCCTTGAGCCGAGCGATCGGAGCGGTAGCCAGCGCCACCGCCTCGGCAACACCCTCGACCCGCCCCACGATCCGCAGCCGGCCTCCGCCGAGCTTGGCTCCGGGCTTTTGTGTCAGCTTCAGGGTGATCGCCTTGGCCGAGTCGCCTTTCGGTTCGGATGTGACCGGCTCGACCATCACCCCTTCGGGGCACTCGGCCAGTTCAAAACGCACGGCCTTGTCGAAGCCGCCAATTCGGCTGAGGGTCACCTTGATTTCCAGCGGCTTCTCGCCCACCAGCGTCCACACGTCCTTTTCGACAGTCGCCGTGACGGTCACCGGCTGCGGCTCGATCGTCAAGCGGTAGACAAACCGCTCGCCGCCATGTTCGAACAGGTCCCGCACCTCGACACGAAACCTGCCGTCTGAGGGAGGCGTCCAGTTGATGGCCTCATCGACCTTGTCGGCCGATCGGGAGTCGGTTTCATTGAGTGTCTTGCCCTTGCTGTCGGTCACTCTCAGCACCGGATCGAGTGGAAACCCGAGCCGCCGCGACTCGACCGACAGCCTCAAGGCCTTGCCCTTGGACGCCTCGAACTCGTAGACATCCCGATCCTTGTCCTGGGCGATCCGGCCCGACACGGTCAACGGCACAACGACCGCCTGCGGTTTGGCCCGCCCGTTGGGCTCGACCTCGACCACCACGGCATGCTCGACCCGTTTCAGCGAGACCGTGTTGGCCGAGCCGGCTCGAAAAAACCGACCGCCCACTCCACCGTCTCCCGGCTCGATCGTCCAGGGAACCGCCGGCTGCGGCAGGTTCCAGCCCCGCACCTCCAGCTTGCTGGGTGCCTTGGCCGAAATCGCCGCGGGCATCGTGAAGTCGACGTAGGCACCGGTGGTGATCATCATTCGGTACACGAAGTCTTTGCCGCTTGCCAGGCCGATTGTCGAGTTGGTCTTCACCGGAAACGCGAATGTTCGCACGTAATACGTGCCGTCACGCCGGGCGGTGAACACCACGAAGGGGTCCAGGCCCAGCGAGTCGTCGTCCTGGGCGACGACGAAGCCTCGTGAGGTGACCACCTGCAGCAGGCTGTCCATCGGTGAACCGAGTTCGGTGTGAGCCGTCATCGAGACCACCAGGCTCTGGCCGGACTTCATCGAAACCCCAAACACGTCGACGTCGCGAGACTCCGACAGCACCCCGTTGACGATCTGCGACGGGCCGCCGAGTTTCTGGGCGTCTTCGAGTCGACCGTTGGGCTCCTTCTCGGCAACCTCGGCGATCCCCGAGACGACAAATGGCAGCAGCGAACTGGCGGCTCCGCTGTTGGCAAACCTCAGCCAGTACCGACCCGGGGCCACGTCCGGCTTGACGGTCACCGTGACCCGATCGTCCTTCTTGCCAAATGCGACGGCCAGGCCCGGGTGACTCGCCCAGCTCCGACGCTGGTCTCCCCCGTTGAGCGTCCCCTGCAGGACGACTTCGACGGACTTGCCCCGCTGAGCCCCGCTGGGGACCAGGTGCGTCACCGAGGCCTCGTCGGCAGCACACGCCCGCTGCACGGGGAACACCAGCGTCCCCAGCGCGACGGCAGCCACCGCAGCCACCCGCCGCATCGATCTCCGGCAGCTCACCGGATCGCTCAACCGAGCAGCTCCCGAATCGGAGTCGGGTCGCTGACCAGGTGTACCGGACGTCCCTGAGGCGTATAGAGTGCCTGGTCGGGATTGATGCCCAGCTTGGTGTAGACGGTCGAGGCGAAGTTCTCCGGCGAGAGCACTCGGTCAACGGCCGAGTAGCCGGCTCGATCTGTGGCACCGACCACGGTTCCTCCGGGAGTCCCGGCTCCGGCCATCATCACCGACATCGCGTTGGACCAGTGATCGCGTCCCCCCCCTTTGTTGATCTTCGGCGTCCGCCCGAACTCTCCGAGCACCAGCACGAGTGTCGACTCGAGTAGGCCGCGTTGCCTAAGGTCTTCGAGCAGCGTGGAAAGGGTCTGGTCCCACTTGGGCAGCCGCTTGCGACAGGCCGGGAAGATGCCGCCGTGATGGTCCCAGCCCCCTTCATAGAGCGTCACAAACGGGACCCCCGCCTCGACCAGTCGACGGGCCAGCAACGCCCGCTGTCCGAACGAGTTGCGGCCGTACGAGTCGCGGACCTTGTCGCTTTCGGAGTGAATGTTGAAGGCCTTCTGGGCCTCGGGCGAAGTGACCAGGTTGTAGCCCTGGCGGTAGTAGTCATCGAGAGCGAGCACCGGGTCGCCGGCGGCCTTGTCGTCGATCCGCTTCAGCCTGTCGACCAGGCCACGCAGCTCGCGCCGCGAACCGAACCGGACCTCGGCCAGGCCCTTGGGCAAGGCCACATCACGGACTCGAAAGTCCTTGCCGTTGGGATCGTCGGGCACGACGAACGGGGCGTAGCGGGCACCCAGGAAGTTGGGGCCGCCGGATCGCGACATGCGGGGCATCGAGAAGTACAGCGGCAACCCGCGGCTCTCGCCTCGATCATGAGCCGTGACGCTGCCCAAGCTGGGGTGGAAGCTGACGAACGCACCGCAGGAAACCGGAATCCGTGGCGGAGCACCGGTCATCATGTAGTGGTTGCCCGCGCCGTGGTTCCCCTGGTTGTGGCGGATCGAACGGATCACCGCGAAATCTCCGGCCGCCTTGGCCAAGTGGACCAGCTTCTCAGAGAAATGAACCCCGGGGACCGCCGTCGAGATCGGTTCGAACTCGCCGCGGATCTCCTTCGGAGCGTTCGGCTTGGGGTCGAACGTCTCATAGTGAGTCGGACCGCCGTCGAGCCACACCAGGATGCAACTCCGCTTCCTCGCGTCGGAATCTCCCGATTCGGCACGCAGCCGCAGCAGCTGAGTCAGGCCCGCTCCGGTCAGTGCGCCCAGCCCCAACTGGAGGCAGCTCCGCCGGGTCATCCCGTCGCAGTAGCGGGAGCTCGCGTTGGTTGTCTTGCTCATCGATTGATCCTGTCTGTTGTCCCGTGTCGGAAATCTGCCCGAACGTATCGGACACGTATCCGTATCGAAATCTATTGGAAACAGTCGCAGAGAACCCGGTTCAGTCCTTGAACACGAATTCGGGTGTATTGATCAGCGCCCACATCAAATCTTCGGCCGCCTGCCGCCGGGTGGTCCCCTTTTTCTGGAAGACCCCGCGACCAATCACTCGTTCGCGGCTGTCGGGCGTCCTGGAGTATATCGCCAAATAGAGTTGCTCGACAATCTCCTCTGGCTTCCGCTTGCTGCCGGCCAACTCGGCCGCCCAGCCTTTGTCACTGGTGACCTTCTTGTAGAGATTGGCCGAATTCATCAGGTGCAGCGACTGGACCACGGTCGTGTCGGGAGTCCGTTCGCAGGGCGGGTCCTGGTTCGGGTCGGGTCGCCCGAAGGCGTCCAGGAACAGCGAGCCGATCCGCGTGGTCCACAGTTCCTTGGCCCGCGAACCCGGAGGCATGCCCGAAAACGACTCGGGAACACCCGTGATCCCGCTGATCGCGTCGAGCATCACCTCGGCCCGCAGCCGTTGGCGGTAGTGCCGGGAGTAGTGGTGAGTGTCCTGGACATTGCGGGGACCGGGAAGCGAGCTGAGTGCATAGACGTACGAAGCGGTGATCCGGCGGACCAGGGCCTTGATGTCGAAATCGGCCTTCTGAAAATCCACCGCCAAGGCGGCCAGCAACTCGGGGTTCGTCGGTGGGTTGGTCGCCCGCAGGTCATCGACCGGCTCGACCAGCCCGCGACCCATCAGGTCGGCCCAGACCCGGTTGACCATCACCTGCGCAAAAAACGGGTTGTCCTTGGACGTGATCCAACTGGCCAATGCTTCGCGAGGATCGGTCTCGCCGTCGAGCTTCGGAGCGGTACCGAACAGGGGCCTGGGCAGCAGCGTTGCGCCGGTGCGGGGATGCTTCAGCGTGCCGGTGCCCGGTGAGCTGAAGAAGACCTCTTCGGAGCCGGAGATCGGTGGCGAGAGCCCGGTGCCCTTGCGGCTGACCTTGGCGAAATACGCCGCGAAGCTGTAGAAATCTTCCTGCGCCCAGATCTCGAACGGGTGATGATGGCACTTGGCACATTCGAGCCGGATTCCCAGGAACAGCTGGCTCACGATCATCGTCCGCTCGCCCGGATCGCGACGGTCTCGGAACAGAGTCACCGCCCCGTTGCGATATGTACTGCCTCGTGCCGAGACCAGTTCGCGGACGAACTGGTCATACGGCATGTTCTCCCGAAATGCTCTCCGCACCCAGGCGTCGTAGTTGAGCACCGCCTTGATGCCCACTCGGTACGGGTTGGGCCGCAAGAGGTCGGCCCACTTGTTGGCCCAGTGCTCGGCGTACTCGGGCTGCTCGAGCAGCTCATTGACCAGCCGCTCGCGGCGGTCGGGTTTCGGGTCGTCGAGGAACTTGCGAGCCTCCACGGCCAACGGCACCCGGCCGATGATGTCGATGTAGACCCGCCGCAGGTATTTCTCGTCGCTGCACTCGGCTGACGGCGTGATCCTCAGCCGCTGCAGCTTCTTCCAGACCAGTCCGTCGATGAAGTTTTTGCGAGGCAACTCGTCGTAGACCTTCGCCGGCACATCACCGGGCAGAGGCATGGTGGGTCGAAAGACGGCGATCTGTCCCATGTAGCGGGCCATGATGGCGGCCTCACCGCAGATCCCCTGGGCCCGCACCAGCCCGTCTTCGCTGACCGCGGCAATTCCCGCCTCGTTGGATTGGAACTGTGCGTAGCGGGTCACGTTCCGCTGCGTGCCATCGCTGTAGTGTGCGGTGACTTCGATCTGGCGAGTGCCCTTCAGGGCGAGGATCTCCTGCTCGGGCTTCACCGTGATCTTCTGCAGGCTGGCCGCATCGGGAATCCGCCTGGGCATCCCGGCCCGGATCCATCCCAGCAGCCGCTGGTACTCGGGACCATCCGGCTCGATTCGCTTTCCACCTCCGTGAGGATTCCTGCCGCTGGGCTTGCTCAGCAGCAGGCTCCGCTCGGGATCCAACGAGAAGATCCGCCGTCCGCGGGCTTCCTTGGTCAGTGCATCGAAATCGAAGTCCGCGTCGAAGGCCAGCAGCGACAGCTTGAACCCGTTCTGGCCCGCCTGCTTGCCGTGACAGGACCCGGAATTGCACCCGTAGCGCGTGAAGATCGGCAGGATGTCCCGCTCAAAATCGATCGGGACCGCCGCGTCAGCCGCGACCGCGGAATCGAAACCCCCGGTCACAAGCACGACTGCAGAAATCAGCAACGAACGGCGCATCGGTTCCCATCGACTCCCTGGAGATCTCGGCGGGTCGCAGCTTCACCAGTATAGGTCACCGCAGCAGCACTCACCAAGATGGCCTGCTCAACTGCCGGCCTCACTCTCACTCGCACCCTCACTCTCACTCGATTCCTCCCACTGTGCCGTCCCTTTCGGCCAGCACAGCTTCACCAGCAGCGGAAAGCACCCCAGCATCACCAGGCCGAGAATCAGCGGCCATGTCAGGATCACACCCACCTCTCCCTGGGTGATCGCCACCAGGGACGGCAACTGCGAACCGGTGAACACGTACAGGCACGTGGCCGGGAGCATGCCGAGCTGGCTGACCCAGAAGAAGGTCCGAGCCCGAATCGTCGAGACGCTCATCACCAGGTTGACCAGCACGAAGGGCACCTGCGGCATCATTCTCAGCGTGAACAGGAAGAAGGCCCCGTTGTGCTCAAACGCCTTCAGCAGCGTTTCACCCCGAGGCCCCAGCCTGTTCACGACCGACTCGCGGAACAGCGTGCGGCCCAGCAGCATGGCCGCGGTCGCTCCCAGCGTCGATCCGAAGCTGACCACGAGCACCGCCGGCCAGAAGCCCAGCAGTCGTCCCATGGCCAGCGACAGCACGGTCGCCACCGGGATCGAAAACGCGGTGACGACCACGTAGAGCACGACCGCCACGGCACAGACCGCCAGCATGTGCTCGTCACACAGCCTCTCGAGCCGCTGTTCGCGCTCGACCAGCCACCGACCTGCCCGGCCGCCACCGGCCAGGTAGCTCCCTGCGGCAACAACCGTCAGTACGCCCACCAGCAACAGCAGCCGTGGCCACCGTCGCCTGCGGCGGCGGCTTGCCTGGACCACTTCGGCGGAACTATTCTTCAGCGCGCACATCGTAAATGTGCAACGAGTCATTCTCTCGGAGATACAAGTGGCCGCCGGCCAGAGCCGGATGCGACCAGCTGTCATTACCCGCTGCGGGCAACCGCATTGTGCCCTTCAGCCGGAAGCCCTCGGGTGAGGCATCCACAAGGGCCACCACGCCATTGGAGTACCTCATATAGAGGCTGCCGTCGGCGAAGATCACCGAGGCCGAGCCGCTGCCGGGGCCACGCCGCTTCCACAGCACGTCGCCGGTCTCCAGTTCGATGCAGGTCGGCAACCCGTTGTTGCTGCCATGACCTCCGTAGATATGGCCGTCGACATGTACGAAGCCGCCGTGGTGATTCTGGAACTCGCGGCCCCTGAGGTGGTATTCCTCCTTGAACCTCACCCCGCCCTTCCCGTCACCAAAGAGACTCAACAGGGCCGAACCGCAGTTGTAGCCATTGGAGGCGAAGACCTGCTTACCGACGACCACGGGAGTCGGGATGTTGGCCTGTGGAATGGCAATCCTGTTGTAGCCCCACATCAGCTTGCCGTCGCGGGCGCGAACGCCGATCACACCGTAGCCGATGAACTGGATGTAGATCCGCACTCCATCGATGGTCGTTGCCACCGGAGAGGAAAACCCCGCGCCGATGCGACCACGTGGGCCCAGCTTCCCGACCGCACAACTCCACTGCGTCTTTCCCGTCATCTTGTCCAGCAACACCATCGTGTGCTCGCCGGCGCCCGGTGTACCCACCACATAATCGCCGTCGACCAGCGGCGACTCGGCAAAGCCACGTCCGTTTTGCAGCTTGCCGCCAAATTCGCTCGCGAAACTCCGCTTCCAGATCACCTGGCCATCGGACGCCCGCAGGCAGTGCAGGGTTCCGTCGGGTTCCAGTGCATAGATCCGTTCACCGTCGATGGTCGGTGTCGAGAGTGCCTTGCGGCCGGTCTCTCCGATCCGGGTCGACCACTGCAGTTGGCCGGTCTTCTCCGAAAAACACCTCGCGAAGACCACCGCAGCGTCCTTGCCGATTGTCACCACGCGACCCCCGGCCACCACCTGGCTGGCGTAGCCCTGGCCGAGTCCCGTGACGGTCCGCACCAGCTGTGGTCCCGCCACTGGCCAGCGTTTCAGCAGGCCGGTATCGGCGGAGATGCCGTCGCGGGTCGGACCACGCCACTGGGGCCAATCAGCCGCCTGGCAACTCAGTGGCCCAATCACAAGTGCCATCAGCAGGGCGCGGGACAACTCGGGCATGCAAAACACACTCGGCAGGGAATCGGCGTCGGGGACTCAGTATACGAGTCGCCGCGAGATCATCACAACCAGGCCCCCCGCCCGCCGCACTCGCACTGACTTGTCTCAGCCCCACGTCGCGGCAATGCTGTTTGCCGACGCCTGATTCGTCGCAACACGCCACAGTGAGAAGACCTGATGCCTCGACATACCCACCTGCTGATCCTCGCCGTCCTTGCCATCATGGCCACGGTCACTCCGAACGATGCTTCAGCGGCCGGCGCCCTGAAACAGGAACCGTTGGCCCGGGTCTTGGCAAGACGGCATTCCCAGCGTTTCGGCGAGCTGTCCCGGTTTGTATCGACCGCCTGGGCCAAGCAAGCAGCCACCGGGACGGTCATCACTCTGACCGACGATCACCTCGACTCAAACGGCCTCATCAAGCCCGACGTCCTGCGTTCACTGGCACTCCGCAAACACCTCACCGGGCTCAGTCTCCGTAACACCCCGGTCAAGAGCCTCAGCGGACTCGCGTTGCTCAAGAACAGGCTCAGATACCTGGACCTCTACGGCACCCGCACCGACGATGCGTCGCTGAAGACCGTTGCGACACTGGGCCAATTGCGGGAACTCGACCTGGGCGTCACGCGTGTGACCGCCGCCGGACTCGCCGTGCTCACAACTCTCGGCCAACTCCGCGTACTGGACCTCTCGGGACGACGCATGACCGACCAGGCCATCACCTCGATCACGTCGACTCGATCGCTGATTTCCCTCCAGCACCTCTCGCTCTCGGGCACCCGCGTCACCGACGCCGGAGTCGCACAACTGTCCCGGCTGCCCCGGCTTCAGGCTCTCGCGCTGGCCGGTACCCGCATCGAGGGCCGTTCACTCGACGCCCTGTCCCAGCTGCCGGCTTTGTCATTGCTCGATTTGGCAGACACCGACATCACCGGCGACTCGCTGGCGAAGCTGGCCGACTGCCGTCGGCTGCAGGCTCTCAATCTCGAGAACTGCCCACTGGTCGTCGACGCCTCAACAGTCCATCTCGGCCGGCTTAAGTCGCTCCGAGGCCTCGTCCTCCGCAAGACCGGTTTTGAAAAGGAATCGATCACCGGCGCGGGCCTGGTTCAGATCGCCAGGCTCACAGCACTCGAACACCTCAACCTCAGCGCCACGCGGATCCAGGACGACTCGCTGATCCCGCTCACGCAACTCAAGCAGCTCCGCTCCCTGAACCTCGGCCTGACCGGCCTCACCAACGCCGGCCTGGTCCACCTGGCCAAGCTGCCCAGGCTCGAGACTCTGGCGGTGATGTACCAGGAGGGCTTCGGAGGCACCAAGGTGACGGCTGCGGGCCTCAAGCACCTCGAGAGCCACAAGACGCTCCGCGATCTCGACCTGACCGGCACCAGGATCACAGACGCCGACCTGCCTCGTTTCAGCGCTCTGACGCAACTCAAGCGACTAACGATCTCGGGCACAGCGATCACGACCGCCGGAGCCGCGAAACTGGCCCGGCAGCTTCCCGACTGCAAGGTCGTCCGCTAGCAGCCCGCTCATGAGAAAGAACTCGGACCCTGGGCTCAGACGCCGCCCACAACGGGGTTTGCTCCACCTGTCGCGTTTCACAGGCGGGGCCTGACCCCTTCCCGCGATCAGTTGGCGGTGGGAACAAAGGGGTCAGGCCCCGCCTGCGGGACGCTCCAGGGGAAACAGGCCAAACTGGGGGCGGCGTCTGACCCCGGGCTCCGAGATGTTCAATCGGCTGCTAGTCAAACGGCACCCCGGTCATCCGCGAGACGTCCTGCAGATCCTCGACCACGGCCGCCACCAGCGGGATCCCCTCCACCCGCCTCACGACCTCGGCTTCCCGTTCGGGGTCACCGGGAATAATCGGCCCGTCGGTCCCCGGCGCGGGCTTCGTCTTGCGGAAGGTGCGGATCCAGTCGTCGATCTGCCGCTTGAACTCATCGGGGTCGATGAAGGCATCGATCCGCATGGCCCCAAACAGGTGTCCCAGGCCGATGCCGACCGTACGGGCCGGGTCCTCGAAATCGGTGGTGAAAATCGGTGTGAACGGGCCCCAGTTGGCTCCACTGAGTACACCCGAGAGGATGTCGATCAGTGCCCCCAGGCAATAGCCCTTGTGTCCACCCGCCTCGCGTGTCGACCCCAGTGGCAACATTGCTCCGCCGTTGGCCATTGCGTTGGGGTCGGTCGTGCGCTCTCCGTCCTGATCGATGGCCCAACCCTCGGGGATCGACTTCTGTTGTCGGATCGCCATCTCGATCTTGCCGAAGGCCGCCGCCGGTGAGGCCATGTCGATGACGATCGGAGGTTCCTCGAGACCGGGAAACGCGATCGCGATCGGATTGGTCCCCAGCATCCGCTCGGCGCCCCACAGCGGAGCCACGATCTTGGTCGTGTTGGTCATCGCCCAACCCAATTGGTCCCGATCCAGTGACTCCATCACGTAGTACCCGGCGATCCCGAAGTGGTTGCTGCCCCGCACCGCCACCCAGCCGGTGCCCACCGCCTCGGCCTTGTCCATCGCCAGTCGGTTCGACCAGGGACCCACGACCAGCCCCAGCCCGTTGTCTCCGTCGACGGTGGCCGTCCCCGGGGTCTCACGCACGATGCAGATCTCGGGCCGAGGATTGATTCGTCCCTGTTCGAGCATCACCGAGTAGGCATGCAGGCGGGCGATGCCGTGCGAGTCGATGCCACGGAGGTCGGCCTGGGCGAGAATCGCGGCCGCCTCGGTCGCCTCGGAATTCCCCACACCGAACTGCTCGAAGACCCGTCGAGCGAATTCGCTCAGTCGTTCGATCGCAAACAGCGTCAATTCCGCGTCACTCACCGCTGACACCTCGTCTGAGTCATTCGAATCGCCCGGCCAATCCGTCGACCACCAGCCGCCCCACGTTCAGCGACGCGGTGGCCGCAGGCGAGGGGGCATTCCCCACGTTGACGACACGGGCATCGGACTGCAGCAGAAAGTCGTCGACGAGCGTGCCGTCCCTCGAGAGTGCCTGAGCCCTCACGCCGGCCGGAGCCCGCTCGAGATGCTCGCCACGGATCTCGGGCAGTAACCGCGACAGGGCTCGCACGAAGGCCGCCTTGCTGAAGGATCGCCACATCTCGCCCATTCCCGTTCGCCAGTGACGAGCGGCCATCCGCACGAAGCCGATGTAGGTCAACGACTCGCACAGATCCCGCAGGTTGATATCCCGCTTGCGATAACCCTCCCGGGCAAATGCCAGCACGGCGTTAGGCCCGCACTCGACGCCGCCGTGGATCATCCGCGTGAAGTGCACGCCCAGGAATGGGAACTTGGGGTCGGGGGTCGGGTAGATCAGGTTGCGACACAGGTGCTTTGCGGCCGGCTTCAGATCGTAGTACTCGCCGCGGAACGGAACAATCTTCGCCTCCGGCTGCACACCTCCCATTCGCGTCACCCGGTCGCTATGCAACCCGGTGCAGTTGACCAGCATCTCCCCGGTCACCTCGCCGGAGTCCGTCTCGACAACCACCTCCGCGGCCCCCTGCCTCACGCCGCGAACCCGGCTCCCCAGGCGGATCTCTGCTCCCCGCTGGGTAATCAACTCGGCCAGCTTCTCGCACACCTCGCGGTAGTCCACGATCCCGGTCTCGGGGACGTGGACCGCCTGGATTCCGGCTGCGTGAGGCTCAAGCTCAGCCAGGCGTTCGGCTCCGATCATCTCGCACGAGACCCCATTGGCCTGGCCTCGCTCGTAAATCCGCTGCAGCGCTCCGAGCTCACTCTCGTCGATCGCCACGATCACCTTCCCGCAGCGATCAAAGCGGATCCCGTGCTCGTCGCAGAACTGCTCCATCGCCAGCTTGCCGTCGCGGCAGTTCCGGGCCTTCAGCGACCCCGGCTTGTAGTAGATGCCCGAGTGCAGGACTCCGGAGTTGTGACCGGTCTGGTGTTGGGCCACCCGGTCTTCCTTTTCGAGCATCACCACGCTTCGGCCGGGGAACCGTTCCAGGAACCGGTACGCCGTCGCCAAACCTATGATTCCACCACCGGCAATCACCAGGTCGCACCTCGCCACGCCATCCTCCTTGAACTCAGACCCCGCCTACGATTTGGCCCCGTCACTGACCACCTCGACGGCCTCGGCTATCCCGGCATCTTCGTCGGCCACGCCGGGCACACCGCACGCGGCGCACAGCGGATCATCGCGAGACCTGCACATCAGGGCCAGCCCCCCGCAGCTGCCCACCAGCGCCCGACCTCGCAACAGCACTCCCGCCGACAGACCCACGACGGCCAGGCTCACCAGCACCAGCACCGGCAACCACGTCCCCCACCAGCCACCGCCGGCGCTCTCCGACTCGATCGTCCGGTACTCGTCAGTCGACTGCTCTCGTATCGCCGTTCCCTCGCGCGACAGCAGCAACGCGGCCACACGGTGTTGTTTCGCCACGGCCAATCCCTGCTCGGGACCCAGCACCATCAGTGCGGTGGCCCATGCGTCGGCGGTCATGCAGTCGGCGGCCACGACCGTCACCGCCGCCAGGGCATGTTCGATCGGCCGACCGCTACGCGGGTCCAGCGTGTGCGAGACGACTCGACCCGCGACCGTCCTGCGGTTGCGGTAGTCGCCCGAGGTGGCCACCCCGCGGCGAGGTCCCCCGAGCGACAGCACCGACCTCACACGTCGCAGACCCGCCACGGGCTGCTCGATCCCAATCCGCCAGGCCGCCCCGTCGGGACGACTCCCCTTCACTCGCGTCTCACCACCCACCTCGACCAGGTATCCCGACACGAACACCGACTCCAGGTACTCGCCCAGCAGGTCCACGGCATAGCCCTTGGCGATGGCCGAGAGATCGATCGTTACGCCGGGGTCCGATTTTCGGATCGCCGGAGGTCGGTCACGCACCGTCAGCTTGTTCGATCCCACCAACATCCGTGCGGCCTCCAGCTGAGCCGCCCCAGGAGCTGCTCTCGGGCCGCCGCTGCCGAACCCCCACAGCTGCACCAGCGGCGAGACCGTCACGTCAAATGCTCCGTCGCTCGCTGCGGAGATCTCAAGCGCTCGGCTCACCACTCGGGCCGTCTCGGGAGAAACCTCAAACCAGTCTGTCGATGAGGAGGCGTTGAAGCGGCTGACCTCCGAGTCGTCTCGCCAGGTCGACATCAGGCGGTTCACCCGTTCGAGAATGCGATACAGCTCGTCGCTGACCACTACCGAGGGAAGCGGGTCGGTGCCCTGGGCCGTGCCGTGCCAGCGGGCCGTCCAGGTCGTGCCCATCGTGTCGCCACCGGCCGTCTCCTCGGCACCCGCCGACGCCGACACCAGCACCCAGGCGGCCAGTACGGCATTCGCAACCAAACGACACATCGGCTCACTCAACCAGCCAGGGGGCACCGCCGGCCGAATTCGCAGCCACGCGGGACTCAACCACCAAAATCGTCGAACGCAATGTTCTCGGGTTCGACTCCCAGGTCGTCCAGCATCTGCAGCACCGCCTGCAGCATCAAGGGAGGACCGCAAATGTAGTACTCGCAGTCCTCAGGTGCCGGGTGATTCTGCAGGTAGTTGTCCAGCACCACCTGGTGAATGAACCCCGTGTACCCCTCCCAGTTGTCCTCGGGCAACGGGTCCGACAGCGCCACCTTCCAGTCGAAAGTCTCGTTCTCCGACGCCAGCCGGTCGAAATCCTCGACGTAGAACATCTCGCGCAAACTGCGGGCTCCGTACCAGAACGACACCTTGCGTGAGGTCTGACGTTCCTTGAACAGTTCGTAGATGTGGCTTCGCAACGGAGCCATCCCGGCTCCGCCGCCGATGTAGACCATCTCGTTCTGAGTCTCCTTGATGTAGAACTCGCCGAAGGGACCGGCGATTGAGACCGGGTCGCCGGGCTTGAGGTCGAAGATGTACGAGGAGACCTGTCCGGGGGGAGTACCCTCGGGAGACCGCGGCGGGGGAGTGGCCACGCGGACATTGAGCATGATGATGCCACTCTCGCCGGGGTAATTGGCCATCGAAAAGGCCCGCATCGCCGGCTCCTCGACCTTCGAGGTCACATCCCACAAACCGAAGCGGTCCCAGTCCTCGTGGTACTCCTCCTCGATGTCGAACGTGCTGTACGACAATTCGTGAGGCGGGACCTCGATCTGGATGTAGCCGCCGGGCTGGAACCCCACCTCCTCACCCTCGGGCAACTCGAGCACCAGTTCCTTGATGAAGGTCGCCACGTTGTGGTTGGACCGCACGGTGCATTCCCACCTGCTGGTCTCGAACACTTCGGCGGGCACTTCGATCCGCATGTCCCGCTTGACGGCCACCTGGCAGCTCAGCCGCATGCCGTCACGAGCATCACGGCGGCTGATGTGACCCGTCTCGGTCGCCAGGATCTCGCCACCTCCCTCGTGCACCTTCACCGTGCACAGGGCACACGTGCCGCCGCCGCCGCAGGCCGAGGAGACGAACACGCCGTTGTCGGCCAGTGCGTTGAGCAGCTTGCCGCCCCGGGCGACCGTCAGCGTCTGCTGCTGGTTGATCACGATCTGCACCTCGCCGCCGGGCTCCAGCTTGGCCCGCGCCGCGAGGATGATTGCCACCAGCAGCAGAACCACAAAGGTGAAGACGGCGACTCCCAGCACAACCTGCATCACAGCTGGATCCCTCCGAAGGCCATGAAGGCCAATGCCATCAGGCCCACAGTGATGAAGGTGATCCCCAGCCCGCGCAGCCCCGGTGGCACGTCGCTGTACTTCAATTTCTCGCGGATCCCAGCCAGGGCCATGATCGAGAGCGCCCAGCCAAGCCCCGAACCGACCCCGTACACCAGGCTCTCGCCAAAACTGTAATCACGCTCGACCATGAACAACGAGCCACCCAGGATCGCGCAGTTGACGGTGATCAGAGGCAGAAAAATGCCCAGCGCGTTGTAGAGTCGGGGGAAGTAGCGATCAAGCGTCATTTCCAGGATCTGAACCATCGCGGCGATCACGCCGATGTAGCTGATCAGCCCGACAAACGTCAGGTCGACCGACGGGTCCACACCTGCCCAGGACAAGGCACCCGGCTTAAGCAGCTGGTTGAGAATCAGGTTGTTCACCGGCACGGTGATGCCCTGGATCACGATCACCGCAATCCCCAGCCCGATCGCGGTCCGCACGTCCTTGGACACGGCCAGGAAGGTGCACATGCCCAGGAAATAGGCCAACGCCAGGTTCTCGATGAACACGGCCTTCAGCAACAGTCCCAGGTAATGCTCGACGCCCATCGCCGACTAACTCCGTTCCACCTGTTCAGGTTTCCACGTCCGCAGGGCCCAGATCGCCAGGCCGATCAGGAAGAAGGCACTCGGCGAGAGCAGCAGCAACCCGTTGGGCTCGAACCAACCGCCCTCGGTCGACAGCGGCAGCACCGTGAACCCGTACAGCTTGCCGCTGCCGAACAGCTCGCGGATCAACGCCACCAGCACCAGCAACAGGCTGTACCCCAGCCCGTTGCCCAGCCCATCCAGGAAACTCAGCTTCACGCCGTTCTTCATGGCAAAGCCCTCGGCGCGACCCATCACGATGCAGTTGGTGATGATCAGCCCGACAAAGACCGACAGCTGCTGGCTGACCGAGAAGGCGTAGGCCTGGATCACCTGGTCGACGACGATCACCAGCGAGGCGATCACGGTCATCTGCACGATGATCCGGATCCGGCTGGGGATGTGATGTCGGATCAGCGAGACCGAGGCGTTGGAGAAGGCCACGACGAAGATCACCGCCGCACACATCACCAATGTCGGTTTCAGTTGCGTCGTCACCGCCAACGCGCTGCAGATGCCCAGCACCTGCAGTGCGATCGGGTTATTGTCGAACAACGGATCGACCAGCACGTCGCGGGGTGTGGGTTCAGCCACCGGCTCCTCCCTTCCCCGCCAACGAGCCGGCCGACCCTGCTGCGGCCAGCTTCTTCAGAAACGGGCCGTACCCGTCGGGGCCCAGCCAGAATGCGAGCATGTTGGAGACGGCGTTGGAGGTGATCGTAGCTCCGGTCAGGGCGTCCACGTCGTGCGCTCCGCGCGGACTCTTAGAGACCTTCAACTTCACATTCCACTTCGAGTCGAAGATCCGCTTCCCCGGCCACTTGGCCTTCCAGCCGGGGTTGTCGACTTCGCCTCCCAGCCCGGGAGTCTCTTTGTGCTGGTAATAGGTCAGCCCCCGTACCCGCGCCGAGGCCGGTCCGTCTGAGAGGCTCACGGCATCGATCGCCACGAATCCCCTCAGAGTCGACCACAGCCCGTAACCACGAATCGGCAGCACGATCGTCTCGTACCCCGAACCCGATTCGGAACCCCGCACCAGGTAGACGCACCCCACGTCCTCTCGCGACTTGATCCCCGCCACATCCCGCCTCCGCTGGGACCTCAGGTCCAATTCGCTGCTCTTCTGGGGATCTCGGGCCGCCAGCACCTGGTCGTAGGCCGCCGCATCAAATTCGGCAACCGTCTCTCCGGAGTTGAGATTGATGGCGTGGAGATCCACAAAGCGATCGAAGAACTCCTCGAGACCCGCCACGCCGCGCTGCTTGTAGAACTCCGTGAAGGACGCCTCGTCTGAGAGCTCCCCGGGGAACGCCGCCATCAGCACGTTTCGGTTTCGAGCCGCCTCGCGGTTCTGCTGCTGCCGCTCGCGAAGCGAGACCGCTGCCAGGGAGACCACGAACGAGCAGACCAGGCACAGCAGCAGCGCGACCTGGAACGTGTGCCGAGTCGATTCACGCGCCATCGTCGGCCCCCCGTCTCTGACGCCGCCTGATATTGGCCTGCAGCACGAAGTAGTCGATCAGCGGTGCAAACACGTTGCCAAACAGGATCGCCAGCATGATCCCCTCGGGGTAGGCCGGGTTGATCACCCGGACCAGGATCGTCATGAACCCGATCAGTGCCCCGTAATACCACTGGCCGGTGCGTGTCATCGAGGCCGACACGGGGTCGGTTGCCATGAAGACGGTTCCGAATGCGAAGCCGCCCAGCACCCAGTGCCAGTGCAGCGGCAGGGCGAACAGCGGGTTGGTCGAGCTGCCCACCAGGTCCAGCACCAGGGTCCAGGCGGTGGCCGAGGCCAACAGCGCGAGCATGATCCTCCACGAGCCGATGCCGGTGCCGATCAGCACCACCGCGCCCAGCAGGCAGGCCAGTGTCGACGTCTCGCCCATCGAACCGGACGTCAGCCCCAGGAAATTGTCCCACCACGACCAGCCGTCGATGGTCGCCCCGGCGGCCGAGGGTTCCGCGGCGGCCAACTCGCCCAACGGGGTCGCCGCGGTGTGCCCGTCTACGGCCACCCACACCCGGTCTCCGACCATCGACGTGGCGTTGTTGAAGTACAGGAACGCGCGGGCCGTCAGCGCCGGGTTCAGGAAATTCCGCCCGCTGCCCCCGAAGACCTCCTTGCCGATCACCACCCCGAAACTCGTGCCCAGGGCCACCTGCCACAGCGGGATCGACGGGGGCAATGTCAGTGGCAACAGCATCCCGGTCACCAGCATGCCCTCGTTGAGTTCATGCCGGCGCAGGCAGCAGAAGATCACCTCCCAACCCGCACCCACCACGTTGCAGACCAGGTAGACCGGCAGGAAGTACAACCCGCCGTGCATGATGTTGGCCAGCAGCGAACTCGAGTTGAACTCCAGCCCCAACCCCAGCAGTACCGCCCCTCGCCACCCAGCACCCGCCGCCTCCGCCAGCACACCGTCGGCCTCGAGCACGCTGTTGGCCTGGTACCCGGTGTTCCAGAGCGCCATTGCCACGCAGGGCAACAGCGCCACGATCACCGTGCTCATCATCCGCTTCGTATCCAGCGAATCTCTCAGGTGTGTGCGGCCGCTGGCGCGAGTCCCGGGCGCAAACAAAAAGCTGTCGACCCCTTCGTAGAGCGGGTAGAGCCGCTCGAACCGACCCCCCTTGTCGAAGTGGGGGTGCAGCTTGTCGAGAATGCGTCGAGCGAATTGCATGCTGGGGCGTCAGCCCTCGTGTCGGATTTCTTCGAGATTCTGCCGCAGCAGGCTCCCGTAGTCGTACTTTCCCGGACAGACATAGGTGCACAAGGCGAGATCCTCCTCGTCCAATTCCAGTGCACCGAGTGCCCGGGCCGCTTCGGTGTCCCCCACCACCAGCGCCCGCAACAGGTAGGTCGGAATCATGTCCAGCGGCATCACGCGTTCGTAGCTGCCGATGGGCACCATCGCACGGTCGCTGCCGTTTTGCGACGTGTTGAACCGGTAGCGATCCGTCGGCGACGACCGGCCCAGCAGGCGTTCCACGGCAAACAGCGCCGAACCGACAAACGCACGGGTGACCGAAAACTTGTCGCGGCCGGGTTTCTGCCAGCCCAGCCACTCCCGCTCGACCGCCTCGGGCAACAACGAGACCTGGTCGTGGAATCGGCCCAGGTAGGCCTGCGTGCCGGTGGCGGTCCGTCCCGAGAGCACCGAGCCGGAAATCACCCGGACCGACTCACCCTCGGATTCCCCCTCGACCAGCTCCGCCAGCCCGGCCCCCAGCCGGGTTCTCAAGAGCCGCGGCTGCTTCGCGGCCGGTCCACACAGCGCCACCACCCGCTGGCAATCAAGCCGCCCGGTCCTCAGCAGGCTGCCGATCGCCGCCACATCCTGGTAGCCGATGTGCCAGGCCACGCGCTGCTCGTTGACCGGGCTCAGAAAGTGCATGTGCGTGCCAGGCAACCCGGCCGGATGGGGCCCGGAAAATGTCTCGTGAACCACACCCGGCACGTCCCGACCCGGGACATCCGAACCGGGAGCCGTCACCAGGTACAGCGGCTTCTCGACCAGTCGCCGCAGCACCCTCAGCCCCAGCACGAAATCCGCCTCACGGGTCGCCAGCACCACCGCCACGTCGGCGGCCAGCGGGTTGGTGTCGATCGCGGTGACGAAGATCGCCGTGGGCTCGCTGTCGATCGCCGGCACGATGCTGAAGGGCCGCTGCCGGAATGCCGTCCATATGCCCGAAGCGACCAGCGTCTCGCGGACCCGCGCCCCCGACATCGCCTCGATCTCCGACTCGGCGACCGGCTCGGCGACCGGCTCGAACTCCTCGAGGGGCTCGTCCTCGCCTGCGGACAACTCGATCACCAGCGACTCGAACACCCGCTTGGGGCCGCGGTTGATTTCGACCACCGTGCCACCCCCTGGCGCGGTGAACACGACGCCGGGATTCTTGCGGTCGCCCATGAGCCGCTGCCCGAGCTTGACCGAATCGCCCACCGCGACCTCGAGTGCCGGCTTCATGCCGACGTAGTCGTCTCCGACGATCGCGACGTGTCGCGAGCCGAGAGCGACCGTGATCTCTTGGATCGGCGCTCCACTGATCGGCAGGTCGAGTCCCCGCTTGATCGGAATCATCCAGCCAACAGTCCCTCATCAGCCGGCCGACCCGCCCACCCGCTGCCACCACGCCAGGCAGGTCGATTGCTCCTCCAAGTCAGACGGTATCCTACAGTCCGGTCCGAGAAATGACAGTCCGGGACAGCCTGCAGTTTGCGACTTTTCAAGTGTCACGCAACGACAATCCCGCTTGCTTTGAGACTGTATGCCGACGAGAATGGGGGTGGGCGTCGCGCGGTTTGCGGCGGTATGCCGAGATGTCTTCTTCTAAGCTACATCCCGTTTTGTAGACATTTTTTCGTATTCGCTACTTCCTCTGGCAGGAGACGGAATATGTTGCGTCCCATGCAGGCCCGGCAACGGGCCCACGGAGCGCGGCGTGCTTTCACGCTGATCGAGTTGCTGGTTGTCATCGCCATCATTGCCATTCTGATCGCGATGCTGCTTCCGGCCGTGCAGCAGGCACGCGAAGCCGCTCGCCGCACCCAGTGCAAGAACCGGCTCAAGCAAATTGCCCTGGCCGCTCAGGACTTCCACGACAGCCGCAACGCACTGCCGCCGGGCTACCTGGGCCCGATCCCGGTCGGAATCCGAAACACCAGCTCCACGATCGGCACGTTCCAGCAGATCGGAGTCCTGGTCTTCCTGCTCCCCTTCATGGAACTCAATGACCTGGAAAAGCAGGTGCGGGTCATCAAGATCCTCGACCAGCCCGGCCCCGCCTGGTGGCGCGACTCGGTCAGTTGGAACACCGCACATTACAACATCCCCGCGTTCATCTGCCCCACGGCCAGCCCGTTCGACAACGAACTGGGGACCACCGCCACCACCAACACCTTCGGCCAGCCCGGAGGGAACTTGGGCACGCTGGAATTGTGGTACTTCGGCCATCCCTGGGGCACCAACCTCGGCCGGACCAACTACGTCGGAGTCTCCGGCGTGCTCGGAATGGTTCCGGTCGATAACGGCTGGTACAAGTACCACGGCCCGCTGGGGAACCGGACCAAGTTCAAGATCAGCGAGATCATCGACGGATCGAGTTACACGCTGCTCTTCGGTGAACACACCGGAGGCATCCATGTGATCGGCAACCGCGACCGCCACCTGTTTTCCCACTCATGGATCGGCACCGGCACCATGCCCGTCGCCTGGGGTCTCGATGGCAAGGAGTGGTATCGCTTCAGCAGCGATCACAGCGACCAGGTCAACTTTGCCATGGCTGACGGCAGTGTGCAGACAATTAACGTCAACATCGACATCTGGAAATTCCGCTATCACGCCGGCATGGAAGAGCGACAACCCACCGAGGGTCTCTAGAGCGTGAAACTCCCGGGCCGGCGCACCCGCCTGCTCCAGTTCCCGACACCATCACACGACACCTGCGGGCCACTCATGAAATTCCATCACCTCGCAATTCTCACCGCTGCGCTCGCGATTCCGCTTACCGGCTGCGGCGACCCGGCACCCGGTGAGAACCAGGCGCCCACCAACGTCTCCGAAACACCCGGCGACGATCCGTTCGCCGGGGGGGGCACCGATCTGATTAAAACCGAGGACGGCAAGGCCGCGCTCACGGCGCCACCGATCGACCTGACCAAGGAAGGCGGCGGCCCGGGCGGCAATCGCTAGGCCGCCCCAAGTCGACTCGTGACGCCGCAAGTCAAGCCGCGACATCTGCGGCGAGCACTCAACTCCGCGACCGCCGCGGCAGCAGGTGAATCGCTCGACCCTCGGAATGCTCGGCCGCTTCCGAGAGCGTCTCGCTGAGCGTCGGATGAGCATGGATCGCGGCGGCAACTTCTGAAGCGGTCAGCCCGGCAGTGATCGCCAGCACCGCCTCGGCAATCAATTCGCCGGCCCCCACGCCCACCATCCCGGCTCCCAGCACCCGGCCGGACCCCGGCTCGCACAACAACTTGGTCAACCCGTCGGTGCGACCCGTCGCATGCGCCCGGCCCGACGCCACCCAGGGAACTCGCGATACGGTGACCTCGCGGCCAGCCGCCTTCGCCTCGGTCTCGGTCAACCCGCACCAGGCCAACTCGGGGTCGGTGAACACCACCGCCGGAACCAGTTCCGGACCCCCATCCCCCTGAGACGACTCGTGCCCGCACAGAGCCGCGACCACTCGGCGTGCGTCAGCGGTGGCCCGGTGTGCCAGCATCGGTCCGTCACACAGGTCGCCGATCGCAAAAATGTGCTCGACCGTTGTGCGTCGCGTCTGATCGACGACCACCCGCCCAGCCTCATCAACCTCGATCCCGGCCTCCGTGAGGCCCATCCCGTCACTGTTGGGGCGACGGCCGACGGCCACCAGCACCCGGTCGTATCGCACTTCCTCCGGCTGCCCCTCACCGGAAACGAGCACCACCACCACCCCGTCGCTCTCGGCCGTCAGAGAGCGGACCGTGGTATCCAGGCGAATCGACTCGAACCGATCCTGCAGTCGACGAGCCAACGGCTTGACCAGGTCGCGATCGGCTCCGGGGAGTAATCCGCCGGTCATTTCCACCACACTGACTCGCGAACCCAGTGCCGCATAAACGCTCCCCAGTTCCAGCCCGATGTAGCCTCCACCAACAACCAGCAGTTTCTCGGGCACATCGGGCAAGTCCAGCGCGGTGGTCGAATCCATCACCAGCGGGCTGTCACTGAGCAGCCCCTCAGGCCAGACCGGACGCGAACCGGTGGCCAGCACCAGACGCTCGAAACCCAGCAGGCTGGTCTCACCGCTCTGGGCACCGAGTTCCAGCGTGTGAGCGTCCCGCAGCACACCGCGGGCCCGGGTCCACTCGACCGACCTCGCCTCCGCCAGCTGTGTCACCCCGCCTCCCAGCGCGGCCACAACCTCATCCTTCCAGGCCCTGAGTCGATCGAGGTCGATGGAGGGTGGTCCGTAGGCGATCCCCGCGGTGGCGACATCAGCCGCCTCGGAGATCACCCGAGCGACGTGCAGCAGCGCCTTGGAGGGGATGCAGCCGGAGCGGAGGCAGGTGCCACCGGGTCCGTCACCCTCGTCGACAACCAGCACTTCGAGTCCCGCGTCGGCGGCGGCGAATGCCGCGGGGTATCCCCCCGGCCCGCCGCCCAGCACGACCAGTGGCACGCGTCGCGGCTCTTGCCCCGCCATCCGATTGCCTCCCTGCCCGGCTCCCGGCTCTAGCGAAGACCGGCCAGTTCCTGGAGCAGCCGCCAGTTGCTCAATCGGTCAGCGTTGGCCCGCTGCAGAGTCTCAGACGGGTTCCCGTCGCGATCAAAGTGCTTGGTGAAGCGGCCCTCGCTGCGGCAGAAGTCGATGAAATCCACTCTCTCGCCCGACTTGGGATTCGTCCACCAGTCCTCCTTCATCGCCGGGTTGGCCTGAAGGCTGAGCCGTTCGCGGAGAGAATCTCCCTTGTCGGGATCGTGGATCAGCAGCGGGAAGGCCCGCGTGTCGACGGCCATCCGGGCCTGGTCCATCGCCATGTTGTCGGCCACGCCGTGTTCGGGCTGACAGGTGGTGAAGACGTTGATTAGCGAGGGGCCGTCGAACTCAAGCGCCCGCAGCACCGACTTGTAGAAGTGGTTGACATGAGCACAGGTGGTCTGAGCCACGAAGGTCCTGGGGTGCATCATCGCGATCTGGGCGATCTCCTTGCGGAGCTCCTGCTTGCCGCCGACCACCT
>Ga0310123_10000691_pt1 | contig 29887 bp, 26 predicted proteins | sample CB6_AW_1057_MG_FD_203505 | JGI IMG/M metagenome (GOLD analysis project Ga0310123, IMG submission 203505) | Marine microbial communities from Western Arctic Ocean, Canada - CB6_AW_1057 | ecosystem: Environmental > Aquatic > Marine > Oceanic | place: Canada: Western Arctic Ocean | collected... | reverse complement strand
TCCTCCTCGGGATCATCGGGCAGGAAACAATCACCGCCGGCGACCGATTGACATCGGCCGGTTTCACCATCTCGATCCGGGCCGGCTGCGACGGGCTGCAGGCCATTGGTATCCTGGTCACGGCCGTGGTGCTCTTTCCCAGCCAGCACGGGAAGAAACTCGCCGGCATTGCCATCGGGCTTGTCCTGCTGGTCATCCTCAACATTGTTCGCATCGGATCGCTGGTCTGGTTTGGTGTCCACTTCCACGCTCTATTCGAGGCGATGCATCTGCACATCTGGCCGTCGTTTCTGACTTTCTGCTCGCTGGTTTTCTTTGTCATCTGGGCCGTCTGGGTGACGCAGGCCCGGGCCGTTGCCTCTGCGCCGCCGCTTGACTGCTCTGTCCAGTCCTGACAAAAAAGTTGTCACATCGTATTCTCTCAAATATCACTCCAATTGTTCCTGCCCAAACCCATCATTCGTTTTCTCATTCTGACGCCGCTGAGCTTCATTGCCCTGGACGTCGGTCAGCGGTTGCTGGACTTTTATCCCGGCCTCTTCCGGCCGTGTGCCAATTCGATTTTCAGCTCGTTCGGCGGCGATCGAATTGTAAAATTCGAAGCTTTCGACGATCCCAACCGTCAGTTCGACAGCGAGATGCTGGTCGGCATAAAATCACTTGGATACAAGTCGCGCATGCCGTTTGAATCCATCCGTCAGGGATACCTGCCGACAGCACTTTTTCTCGCTCTCGTACTGGCTACGCCGCTGCCGTGGCGGCGCAAATGGCTTGGGCTCCTCATCGGGCTGCTGCTGGTTCATCTCTTCATTGTTTTACGCGTTTTCTTTCCAGTCGTCGAGGGGTTCACGCGCCTGTCGGTCGGGGACAAACCGGTGCTGGATCTGCCGCCGTTCTGGAACGCCTGTGTCCGGCGCGGCGCCCATCTCATTTCCGCAGACTTGATTACGGCTTATCTCATTCCCGTCCTGATCTGGGCCGCGCTCCTGCTCAATGTCCGTGACGCATCACGAATGTTGCAGCCCGAAGCCGCTAAGGCGGACAAAGCAGATGAGCCGGAGCCATCCAGGGAAAGCGAACGGCCCAGGAAAAAGAAGAAGCCGAAAAGGGAATGACCCCTGTGCCCTTGGGCCACAGCAACGATGCTCGCGAATCCGCCAAGGTCCCGGGCAAAGCCGGCTAACTTGATCGTCTATGAATTTGTTTTTTGATACTCAACGGCACTTCCCTCGTAATCGATCAATTCGTAATCGACATTCCAACTACAGATCGATCATCCCGTGATCCGTCGGCTGACGGATTGTCTCGTGACAACACGGAAAGTGACTCGCGCGGCGAATGGGTCGATTACGAATCACGGACAAAATCCCCGACGAAGTCGGTCAGGGTCTAATCTTCGATCCTCTGAGTCCGAAATCGTCGGATTGACACCGCAAACAATAATGTCCCGCGTCGCTTGCAATTGGGTTCTGGATTTTGTATACCACATTGGATGTATGGTGGGAAAGTGGCGAAATTTCCGCGTGGCCCCCTACATTCCGCACTTCCGGACGGCCAATTTTTACTAATTTTTTGCGTCACTAAGTTTCAAACTATAAAAATGTTACGGCACATCTCATTCCTATTTGAGGATCTTTTTTGGTGCTTCCTGTTGACGTGACTTGTATTTCAATCCGTGTAGCCTCATAGTAGATGTTCTTTTTTTATCGTTTCCGAGATTTCAGTTCAACGGGCAGTTTTTCTAGAGGGGAGATATTCGATGAGTGCGGTTTGTGACGTCAGCGGCGCCTGTAAACACGTCGGCGGCTCCATCATACGCCGAGGCCTTGCCAAGAAGAAGGGCGGAATCGGTATGCACGTGGTCAAGAATAACAAACGGACCTTCACACCTAACCTGCATAAGCATCGAGTCTACATACCGGAACTGGAGCAGTGGGTGTCCTTGAAGATTACCGCCAAAGTTTTGCGCAATATTCAGAAGAACGGCGCCTACAAAGTCCTGAAACGGGCTAAAGCCAAAGGGACCCTTGGCAAACGCATCCCGGGCATCTGAGGCAGAGACGATACGGAGAGGCGATCTATCGGGTTTCGAATAGGTCCGTTGTGTCGGTTGCCGCGAAGTTGACGTTTTCCGCGAACGCCGGATCACGTTGTCCGTTGGCTTTATTAGCCCGTTGGGTGCCCCTTCATTACCGGCATCCGTTTCTTTGCTCCCTCCGAACGGCAGATTGTTGCCAACCATCTGTCATCCGTCGGTTGACGGAGACGGATAGGCAACCGCATGGCGGTGAATCCCTTGCCGCTCCGGTGACTTCGGGATGTGCCCTTCGGTTCGGCGTTTGTGGATTCCGTTTCCAGTTTGCCGCCTGCGGCGCCGTAGTCTCGCCAAGACGAAGGTAGGTTTTTGCCGGTTCTTCCCACTCAATCGTCGCCGCTTGGGACGCGCTCGACAATGCTTCCCGCCCGCACAGTCAGCGCGGTTTGTAAACAGCAGCTCTTGCGTTGGTTGCCGAAGGCGTCCGTCAGCGGCGGTCCGTCCGGGGATCGTTGCAAGACGGTCAGGTCGGCACAGGCCCCGGGTGCCAGTTTGCCGATTTCATCGGCGAGACCCAGAACACGAGCCGGGCGCACGCTCACGGCGGCCAGCGCATCGGCTTCCGGCATGCCGGCGGCGATGAGTTTAGACAGCGTCCGGGGCAGATCATGGGCGGGCCGGGCGCCCACATGCATGGCGTGTGAATCCGTCGAGATTGTGTCCGGCGCGAATCCGTCGGCGATAGCAGCTTCGGCGACTTCAAAGTCGAATGAGAAGAATCCGTGCCCGACATCGAAGAGGATGCCGCGCTCCCGGGCTTCGCGCAATGCCGGATGGACGCGACCATTCTCAATGATGCAGTGCGGCTCCCGTCGATACATGTAGGTGACCACGTCCCCGGGCCGCAGCAGCGCCATCTGATCTTCAAATGACCAGTCCGTCGGCCGCTGCATGCCCACCAGTAACGGCCGGCCGGTTTGATCGGCCGCCGCCAGCGCCCGCCGAATGACCTCGCGCGCGTCCGTGTCGCCGCAATCCCGGTGGTCGACGTTGACAGCCACGCCCCATATCAGCTCGCCGCCATCTTCAATCGCCGCCGTGCAACGGTTCGGATCGATGTCGTCGAGATTCTCGAGGGCACTGCCCGGGCCGGCTTCGCCGATAGCCGAGATATTGATGGCGAGACGAACCCGGGTGCGGCAGGCCTCGATGGTCGTACTGCGGTGTTGGCGCCGGCATCACCCTGAGAGCCCGCAGTGGTCACGCCCCGCGGCAGGAATTCGACATCGGGATCGACACTCCGTGGCGGGAGCCGGTTCGCGCCGGATGCGCATGAAGATCGATCAAGCCCGGCATCAGGACCGCGTCGGGAAAGTCCAGCCGCCGCCGGGCCGATCCGGAAACATCGGCATCGACGGTGACGATCCGGTCCCCGCGGACCGCCACGGCGCCCGGTTCGTCCCGCCGGGTCCCCGGACAGACCAGCCGCCCCGCGGCGATCAGCAGATCATTTTCCGAATTTTCCATAGTCAGATCCTTGAGGTTGTTCTGCCGGGCACCCTCAATGAGGATGTAATCGTTGCGGTCGGGCATGCGCGCATCTATTGCGTTATGTTGGTGTCCGAGGTTAAGGTATTCGCCGGGTGACGCAATTCTACGGGGATGGTAACTATTCAGGTGGACGGTGGATGGCCGCGACCGAGTTCCAGAGCCTAATGCAATATTCGCAAAGGCGATCCCCGTGAGTGTACGACAGACGTTGAACGGATCTCCTCTCTCCACCTTCGACCTTCCACCTGTAGTAGTTACCGGGGAGGTGATTCAAACCATATTCTATAAAGGCGAGCGATCATGTCAGAGACAGGAAACGGCGAGACCGGCCTGGAGAATAAAGGCACGCAGACACGAAGGGAATTCATCAAGGCGGGCGCAGTGGTGGCGACGGGGTTCGTCATGCCGGCGCTTGCCGATGACGCTGTCGGGACGTTGACGACGGACCTCTCCCATGACTGAGGCCTTGCCATGGTTTATCGGCATGACGATGATCACTTTCTCGGCCTCATCGATTTGAATAGCGGGCAGACGGTGCACAGTTTCAATGGCTTCTGAGCGAGTCACGCGTTTATTGCCGTCGAGGCCTGAACCGCTTCGTCGTGCAGGGTCAGCGCATGTCGAATCGCAGCGGCGCGCTGATGGTGGTCGAAGTCGATCCGATGGCGAAACGGTGGCAGCTGTTGCTGGATACGGATTTGCCGGGCGGTGTACCGCTGCACTGGCAGCCGACGCCGGATCAGCGCTTTGCATCGGTTACCAACACCGGCGACAACTCGCTGAGCATTTTGGATTTGACGAAGCTGCGCGAACTGCGACGTATCCCGTGCGTGGGCTCGGCATTGCATGGCAATGTCCATCAGGAAACCGGCCGTTTGCAATAGATTGAGAGCGTGGTATTTTAGCAAATCTGAAAGTGCGCCCGTAGCTCAGCTGGATAGAGCGTCTGCCTCCGGAGCAGAAGGTCACAGGTTCGAATCCTGTCGGGCGTACCATTTTTTTTATCGCAGCGCTTTGCATCGGACCGGTATGTTTTTCTTCAAGACAAAACCGAACCTGTTGATGACAAGTCACAGCTGATCACGATTCTGCAGTCGGTTAAGAGCCAGCGGATTCAATGCCCGTCCTGCAGCCACCGGTTCGGGATCACAGACTGCACACCCCTGACATTCATCCGCTGTTCAGGCTGTTCGGAGGCCCGTGCTGATCACCAATTTTCTGAAGGGATACTGGGTCTACAAGTTCCTTTACCAAGGGGTATGGGGACTGCTTACAAGGCGGTTTCCGAGGATTATCCCACCGAGAAGTTCGCCGTCAAACTGTTGCCGCACGGCAAGAAGACCGATCCGATCCTCATCGAGACCCTGGCCAACGAGGCCGGCATGATCTACAGTCTCGGCATGACGATGTACTATGCGTTGACCGGCCGTACGTTTTTCGACGGGGATAACCACGTGCGGGAGCTCGTCGAGATGTATGCGTTTCGTGACCGGGCGTCGAATCGCCTCGGTAAATTGGACAACGTCAGCGATGGCTTGAAAAGCATCATCCAGCGTATGATTCAGCGCACGCCGCGCGATCGTTATCCCACCCGTGACAAGCTTGAAGAAGATTTGGCCACGTGCTTTTGACATTGACGCAACTGCATCCGCGAGGGACGCGTTGAAGCGCGTGCCGGCTGCCAAAGGACGACGTTGTTGTGGAGTCGAATGCAACTCAGATCGAGCGTCCCGAGATGCCGCGGCAGCTGGTCGTCGGCATTCTGATCATTTACGCCCTGCCGTCGGTCTTCAACGCCCTGAATTACGATTTCAGGACGGTGAGCCACATTTTCGATCATCGCTTGCTTTTTCGCACCGAGCCGGACGGTGTCACGGAGCACATCTATTACCTGCTTGGGGGGCGCCTTCACGCATACAATTATAGCGTGGACCGGGTTTCGTACGGCCATATCCACCGTCACCCTCTCCTTCCTGCATTTCGGCATCAAGCGCGATGTGACGTAACTGACAAACTAAATTTTCATAGACAGAGGCATTAACATGGGCCGTAGCCCGGACTTGACGCCGAGCCAGGTGAAGCGACGGACCTCGGCATTACCCGCCCGTCAGACGCGATTACTGCATCAGCTCAGTTCGCGTCACGGGCGTCGAAAGAGCGAATTTTTCGTCTGCGAAGGATTGCGCGTCTGCCTCGAGGCAGTTCGGCAGAAGCCGGATTGGATCGAATGGGGAGTATTGGCGGAGGGGTTCGCCGATGACCGGGCGGGACCGCATCTGACCGGCGATTGCTTTCCGGTCTATCGCGTGTCCGAGCTGGAATTCGATGGGTTCGCACAGACCGATAACTCACAGGGAGTTCTTCTCGTCCTCCGACGGCCGGACGTTGCGCTGCGAGACGAGCCCCGCGACCCATTCGTCCTCGTTCTCGATCGGATCGCCGATCCGGGCAACCTAGGTTCGATTCTGCGCACGGCGTGGGCCGGCGGGATGCGCGATGTTTCGCTGATCAGCGGCACGACGGATCCTTTCGGGGCTAAGGCTGTCCGTGCCGGCATGGGGGCCCAGTTTGCGCTGCGTCTGAGCGGCTTTACCAATCTGGCGGATGTACGTCAACACTACGCCACATTCGGCTATGATCGCGTCTGGGTCGCAGCGCCGGACGCCGGCGTAAGTTGCTTTTGCGATAGTTTTGATCCGCGCAACGGCTTGCTGATAATGGGCAATGAGACGAGCGGAACATCCCTGATGGATCGGGCTGAGGCAGTTACCATTCCGATGCCGGGCGGCGCGGAATCGCTGAATGTGGCGCAGGCTGCTGCCGTCCTGCTGTTTGAGGCCGCGCGGCGCGGCCTGCTTTCGTGACCTTTCACTAATGACTGTTAAGAAAGAACAAGAGACACCGATCGACAAGACGGTGCAGATGCATGAGGGCGTCACGGCGGACGCCGCCGACGATCGTGATGACGCCGGAGCATCTGGATCGGCCCGAAATGTTGCGGACAACGAGGATGAGCGGTTGGCGGTCGACAAGACGATTCTAATGTCCGCAAGAGAGCGGGGTGCCAGCGCGGCCGAGGGGGATGGACCGGACTCGGTGTCACCCGATGTGCTGCAGGATGGACAGCCCGCACCGCCTGTCGATCGAACGGTGCGCATGGTTCTGAGCGACGAGACCGCTGTGCAGTCCGACCCGGACGCGACGTTGGTCGCCGCACCGGGGACGGTCGACAACAGCCCGCCGGCGTCGCCGAGGTCGTCCGCGGAAGAAATGGGTGATTTGCCGCCTGGACCGGTCCCTGAGTCCCCGGAGGAAGCGCCGCCGGATCCGTCAGCCGATGAGACGATTCGGTTTGAAAATCGGACAGGCCGCACGTTTGAGAGTGACGAGACGGCGGCACAAATTGACGCTGATCGGACGGTCGTCGCTTTGCCCGCGCCGCTTCCGGATCAGGCGGGGGACGGCGGTCTTGATGCCGTGCATGGCCCCGTCCAGCCCACGCCCCCCAGCACGCCGACGGCGCCTGAACCGGCGGATGGTGCCAGCTGCCGGATTGGTCCGTACACGATCATCGGCAAGCTCGGACAAGGGGCGATTGGCGTCGTTTATCGCGTGCAAGATGCCAACGGCGATGAATATGCTCTCAAGGTTTTGACACAGAGCGCTCTCAATTCTGAACAGGAACTCACGCGATTTCTACGTGAAGCCGACGCGACCCGGCAGTTGCGCCGGCATCCGAACATCATCACCGTTTACGACACGGGCGAGGACGGGGATCAACATTACATTGCCATGGAGCATGTTCCCGGCGGTCGGACGTTGGCGGCCTGTATGAAGGCCGGCGACATCTCGATTCACCAGGCGATCGAGTACGGGCTTGCGATGGCGCGTGCCCTGGCGTTCGCCCACAACGAAGGAGTCATCCATCGCGATCTCAAACCTGCCAACATTCTGATCAATGAATTTAATCAGCCGCTGCTCGCCGACTTCGGACTGGCCAAGACGGTCAGTTCGATCGATTTGACCATGACCGGAATGGTGCTCGGGACGCCGCAGTATATGTCGCCGGAGCAGGCCGGCCGCGGTGCCAAGGAAGTCACCGCCCAGTCCGACATTTACAGTTTCGGGGTCCTGTTTTACGAGATGCTCGCAGGCACGATACCATACGAGTTTCCCAAGAACAGGACCCTGGCCGAGGCATTCGAGATTATCTGCACAGTCGAGCCGAGGCGGCCGCGGAAGCTTCGTTCAGAGATTGACCGAAGCCTTGCGGCGATCCTCGAGAAGCTTCTAGAAAAGGACCTATCTCGACGGTACCAGACGATGGCCGAGGTGGTGTCCGAACTCGAGACGTACGCGTCCGGCGGCCGCGTCAAGGCGCATGTGCCGACGCCCGGCGAGCGCCTTGAAAAGGTGATGCGCCGACATATGGGTATAACCATTGCCATAATGAGCTGTAGTTCCGTCGTTCTCGGTTTGTGGTACACGAACAAATATCGCATCGAGGCGAAGAATCAGGACCTCATGGACGCAGGCCTCAGTGCCATGACGGATGGTCGGCGCGCGGACAAGTTTGCGGAAGATCTTTACCGGCTGAAAAATCCGGAGGCATTTCCCGATTCGGAGTCGGAAGGCAACAGAATCTACCGGAGCGCTCAGAGTGCGCTAGTCGGCGGCGATCGTGTGAGCGCCGCCGAACACCTGCAGGCCTTGGCAAGGTGGGCGACTACCGCCGCCTCGAACGACACCGGTCCGGCGGCGGGCATGGACGACAATCCCTTCGATGAGGAGACGGGTGTTGAAGATCGGTGTTGGTATCGGCTGATCGCGCGTTGGCATCTCGCCCGCATTCGCATGGCAGATAATGATTACGCCGCTGCGGTGCCGGAGTTGGTGGCGGTGGCCGATGATTTTGGTACGGATACGGTATACGGTGCCCTCGCCCTGTTTGAAGCCGGTGCCGCGCTCATGCTGGATGAAAAGTACGCTGAGGGGCTGACGGTCTTTAACAGGATACTCACGCCAACGAGTGAGCCGGACCCGGACGGACTTGAAACGAGGCCCCGGGATTCGTATATTTCCGTACTATGCCGTGTGATGACGGGGGATGAAACCACGGAAGCGGTGCGCGACGAAATCGATACGGCTCCCGCGCTTTTTCAGGCATTAGGGTACTGGACGCTGGCCCAGCGTGGGGCGGATGAAAGGCAGCGGGCGGCTTATCTGAAGAAGGCACAGGCATTGGCCGGAACGGACCTGATCTGGATAAAAGCAGAAGAGTGAATTTGGAATGAATTCTTACGGAACACCACTCAGAAAGAACCGCTGGCGCCTCGGTTTTTCACTGACCGAAATACTTGCGGTCGCTGCGATTCTGTCGACGGTCGGCAGAACGTCCTATGTTAAGGTGAAAGAGAAAGGTACGCAGACGCAGTGTATGAACAACCTCAGGCAGGTTGGGCAGATGCTGCAGATGTACCACCTGTCGGAAGGCAAATATCCGGACGCCGCCTTCTACCCGAAAGACCCATGGAACGGCAATGACAGCATCCGCGTCATTCTCGAGGGGCGCAACAAGAATAAGGGTGTGTGGTGTTGTCCGGCTTTGCCCGGGAAACTCCTGAATCGTGGTCTGACGTACGTGTACAATGATGGCATCGCCGGCAAGTCCCGGGTGAGAAACCCGGCCAAGAAATGGGTGATGATCGAGATAAACTGCGTCTCGAAGAATGCGCCACAACCGCATCCTGGTGGGTTCAATATTCTCTTTGCCGACGGTCACGTCATCGCCGAAAAGCGCTTGCCGCGGAAAATTACGGAGGCGCAGCAGGCGTGCATCAAGGAACTGCAAGAGTCGTTCCACGGCGGTCCGCAATGGGCGGCGACGGAATGCCGGCACTGGTGACGAAGTTTTCGATTGCTGATTTATTGGCTGACTGCAAACCTCGGTTTTTCGGTCAGCCACTCACTATCGTTTGATGGCAAAGCGCAGCCGGATGACTTTGTAAAAGGCTTCAAAGATGATGGAGCGCGTCATCTTTGATTGTCCGACCCGGCGGTCTTCAAAAATAATGGGAAACTCGCGGAAGGCCATGCCAGCCCGATGGGCGCGGGTCTTCAGCTCGATCTGAAAAACGTAGCCTTCCGAGACGATCTGGTCGAGGTTGATGGCCCGGAGGCAGTCGGCCGACCAGAAATTGAAGCCGCCAGTCATGTCGGCGATCGGCACCCGTAGAATGCTGCGTGCATAGAGGCTGCCGAAGCGGCTGATTAGGCGGCGGATCGAGCCCCAGTTTTTTGTCCCACCGCCGGCTGTATAACGAGATCCGATCAGGAATTGATAGTGCCCGGTATCCAAAAGGGTCTGTACTTCCTGCAACGCTTCCGGGCTGTGAGAAAAATCGGCATCCATCTCGCCGACGTAATCGTAGCCTTTTTCAAGACCGAACTTGAAGCCGGCGATATAGGCGCTCGCCAGCCCTCCCTTTTCTTTGCGTTCGAGCATTGTAAGATTGTCATGCTGCGCCATGCATTCCGCGACGATACGCCCGGTGCCGTCCGGGCTCGCATCGTCGATCACGAGTAAATCGAAACCGGCGCCCTGAGCGTTGATCGCGTCGATGAGCGGCGCAATATTGTCGGCTTCGTTATAGGTGGGAATACAGATCAGTGTTCGCATGACCCGGTCGCTGTATATAACAAACATGCCGGCCGCGTGTCCAATAAACACGCACGCGGTAGCCACTCAGGAGGACGGTGGACGGTGGAACGAAAATATAGCTACCGTATATCAGATACTTATGGTGATCGCCTTTGCAACAACATCAGTTTAGACGCTGGAACTCGGTTGCGACCGTCCACCGCCCTCCCTCCACCTGAATAGTTACCGCAGCGGTAACTATTCAACAGATAGAATACTCATATGAACCGTATCGTTCCGTCTATTCTTGTCATTCTGACCGCTGCCGGGTTCGTTGCGGCCGATAGTGAGACGCCGGCAGTTCCTGCGACAACCGAACCGGCGGCCGTGAAACAGTTCCTGGACTTGGTGCGGAATCCGCAGATCGAGGAGTCGTGGGCAATCATGCGCGGCTCGATCCGACACAAAGTCGGAATGCGACATGGTGCCAAACTGCCGATCGAATTCCGCGCCCGCTTCAGCCGCGAGCGGGTTCGGGCGCAGCTCATTTTCAACGCCACGGAACGTTATCTGATCGGTCAGAATTACCGTGACGGCATCGCCGGCACGACTGTCATTGTCGAGCAGCCGGCGCCGGCGGATGCCATATCGTTGCGGGAAGTCGGCATTCGTCCGAGTGATTTGACTCTTTCCTTCCTGTACTGGAACTTTGCCGCGGAGCTGCCGGGGGACAATGTTCGTGGTCAGCCCTGCCGCCTCATGAAGCTCGTAAATCCGGCCGCGGCGGAGCATGTGCTTGTCTGGATATCGACTCAGTACATCTTTCCTGTACGGGTTGACTGGTACCGGGCGGATGCCGATGCCTCGAACCGTCGTCTTGAATTCACCGGCTTCGAGAAGATCAACGACCTATGGATCGTCAAGGAAGTCCGGATTCGAAGCAAGGGATGGAAGACTGTGGTCAAGTTCGAGAGTACAGAGGTGGAGTTGATCACCACTGAACATCCAGCCCCGGATGATCTGTTTTTTAGTCATGAATCTCAGCAGTAGCTGAGAGATTCCTCATCGCGCGAACGCCTCGCGCGCCGTCTTTACGAATGCCGCCACCCGATCGCGGCTTTTGCGGCCGGAAGCATCTTCCACACCGGTATGAACATCAACGCCGGCGGGCCGGACCGCTCGAATGGCCTCGCCGACATTGTGCTGATTTAGTCCCCCCGCCAGGATCAATGGCCGTGACGCGTAAGCGGCAAGCTCGCGGCTGACGGACCAGTCATGGAGCTTGCCGGTAGCGCTGCATGCACCTGTCTGGGCATCGTACGTATCGGTGATAAACGCGTCGACGAACGGGCTGAATTCATCGACTCGGTGGATCAGTACCTCGCGGCTGCTTGCCCCGACAATCAAACTCTTGATCACATACAGGTTTTCGGTCATCGCTTTGAGTCTGCCAAGCTCCTGCCGCTCGATGGTGCCGTGCACTTGGACGGCGCTGACGCCAAGCTCTCGGGCAAGGCTGCAGATTGCCCCGGCGGTTTTCAGATAGGTAATGAGGACGGCGGTAACCGAAGGCCGCAGTTCGCGTATGACAGCGGCGGCGGCATCGACGGGCAGATCCTCCTCATGCACGGACAAACCGAGCGGGAATCCGACGTGCGTCACGCCGCATGCCGCGAGTATCCGGGCCTCCTGGGCGTCGTGAACTCTGGCAACCTGGATCAAATCGTCCATTTGTGGACATCCCGAGACAGTATGACTTCATTGTCGCGGTTTCCCGGCCCGCAGCGGCCCGTTTCAATGTCGCGCCGCCCCTTCGCCATTTTTATTATTGCCTCACATCACGGCATACGCAAGGGATTTCAACGTTTTCATTCGTGGAATGTCGACGATTTGGCATCGGTCTTGCTTTCGGAGTGCGACCGTATTGAAACGAACATACGAAGGCGAATCCAAAACGAGCGGGAGGAACGTGTAATGTCAACAATTGAGATAGCAACTGGGTTTGGTATGGACACATCGGACTGCATCGGCGCCGGAAGGGCACCTGGAAGCGCATGATCGAGCAGGTGGATCGGTTCTGGGGTGTGAAGGTGTGTTAGTCCGAAAAACCTCTGGTTTTTCGGATCTAGCGTAGGAGCGGACGCACCGCGACCGGCTCCACTAAATTCAAGTGCAGGACGGCGCCGTGCACAGGGAGGGCAGTTCCGGTGATCGGGCCGCCGATAGTGATCGAGCGGCCGATCTCCGGCGTGCCCTCGGTTTGTATCCCGGCACGAACTACCCGGTCGACAAAGTCTCGGACCTCTTGAGGCGTTACGGATTTGTAGATGCGTGTCTCCGCGAAATGCAGCCGGTCAAGGGCATAGGAATCTAGAATCTTGCGCCGCAATGCCTCGAACAGCCGCGACTCCCCGAAAATGTCGGCGCCGACGATGCGGCCGAATCTGCAAACAACCAGCCCGGCCTGGGGCCGGTACCAGAGCTTGCGAAATTGGCGGCGGTAGTCATCCAACTGACGGCGGACGTGGCTTGATTCGTACACGGACTGGAAATCTTGCGTCTTCGAATCCGCTTCCAAGGCGCTTCCGCATCCGCCTGCGGTTTGTTTTCCGATGCAGCCGTTGGCAATACCATAAGTATTGGGATCCTCAGGAACGTTCTTACCTTATGACAGGTAACGTGTTGCCATCGATTCCTCCTCCGGGGAATTCGATAAATATAATCGTGACGTTTCCCGTTCCTCAGAAACATCTGGTGTTCGGCGTTCGGCGTTCGGCTGCCGATGGTTCATTTCGTGATGATCCGTCAGCCGACGGGTCGCGCCGCGAGGCGTCGGAGGCCTCTGAGAAACTTTGGATTGTCGGTTCGGGCATCGGTTGCACGGATCGGTCGATTGTAGCATAGGCTTCCAGCCCGTGAATTTTCGCCGGCTGGCAGCCTGTACTACTTTGGACTGTCCGGCTACCAACGAAAGTTTTCCGCCTCGACGGACGTGCGTCCCGTTGGGACGGAACATCGTCCCTCACGGGATCAGCCTCGCTGCTGCGGGGCTGAAACATTGTAACGATCCGTCAAACGTCATCCGTCATCCGTCGGCTGACGGAGACGGATGGCAGCGCCAGGCGGTGGATGCTCCTGAGAAACAGTACGGGTTGATTGCAAAATCTGCAAGTAGTCCTCCTTTGGAAAAGTAACTGTCCAGTGTCCAGTGAGGTTTTGGCGCTGCCGGTTTTGGCAGGGAGAAACACAGATCTTAATCTTTCCTCTTAATCTTTGCCTCTTATATGGAAGGATTGGCGGGATTAAGCGGAAAGATTAAGAGTTTGTTTCAGAAGAGTGCCCAGTCTCCAGTTCCAATCCGCCCGACTTCGCTCCGTCATCCGTCAGCCCACGGAGACGGACTTCGTCGGGCTAGCGCCAGTCCGCAATTTTAACCGACGTAGTTACCCGAGCGAAGTCGGGTCGCAATCATTAATCCTTACTCGCGCGGACGAACTCGCCGTGCCAATTATCGGGCGGCGGTGTGTTCTTGTAGCCTTCAATCCGTTCAATCATTGTTATCGAGGGTCCGTCGCCGGGAATAAGCTTGAGTGCCGACTTGAAGCAGTCCATGGCATCGTCCCACCACCGATCCCAGTGAATGCGCAGCCCTTCGTCGTACAATTCCAGGACGCGCCGCGTGGTCTCGTCCATATCCCCCTTCTTGGCAGCGAGTTCGTATATCTGGATCGGGACGGTCTTTCCTTTGACGATGATCTTATCGAGCAGCCGTCCTTCGATATGATCCTTAGCCAGATCCCAGGTGCTCTCGCCGATCATGATCAGGGTGTTGTAATCCTTGTTCGCCGGCTCGAAACGTGCCGCCTGATTGACGGCATCGCCCATGACCGTATAAGAGAACCGCTTTTGCGAGCCCATGTTCCCTGCCGATACGATACCCGAGTTGATGCCCATGCGTACGTGGACATCAACCCCGAATTCCTTCTTGAAGCCGGGGCGCAGCGCGTCGAGCCGTGCCTGCTGATCGAGCGCTGCCCAGCAGGCGAGCCGGGCATGTTCGGGTTGTGGATAGGGCACGCCCCACTCGGCCATGATGGCGTCGCCTTCGTATTTGTCGACGTAACCGTTGTAATCCATGATGATATCGGTCATCGGGCTCAGGTACTGGTTGAGAAGGTCCACCAGCTGTGCCGGGTCCAGGCTTTCCGAGATCGTGGTAAAACCGGCGACGTCGGAAAAAAACATGGTGGCCTCCTGCTTTTGACCGGCCAGCGAGAAGCTCTCTGGATTCTCCTCCAGGAATTCGAGGACGTCACCTGAGACCATGGTCGAGAACATGCCGCGGATTTTGCGTTTCTCCCGTTCCTCGGACAAGTAGTAAAAGAGCAAATCACCGAGATACGAGAACAGAAGGAAAACCATGGGGCCGCTGACCGGCAGCAGATGCTTGTGCAGATGAACCTGCAGATAGACGAAGGCGAGGTAGGCAAGTCCGAGAGCCGCGAGGACAAACGAAAACGTCAACGGCCGGACAAACGGGGAGCATGGCATCATCACCAGCCAGAAGACAGAAAGGATCAGCAGGAATCCCCACTTGCCCAGCGGCCGCAGAAACGTCTGGGTGAGAATATTACTTGCCGCGATCATATGGATGTGAACGAATGGCGTGTTGGCATCGACCGGACACGGCCCGATGTCGGTGGCGGCGGTCGCCGTCGTCCCGATCATAACCAGTTTATTGTTGAGCCGGTGATGGATCCTGGGGTCGACGGAGATTTCACTGGTGTCCGATTCGATTTCGTCGACGGGCTTCTCGATTACCTTGGCGAAGGAGATCGAATTGAAATCCTTGATACGTCCGACGAAATCAAGAAACAATCTGCCGTATTCGTCAATCGGCACAGTCATCATCTCACCGTTCGGGCGGCGGATGCGAATGGCCTTACCGAATTCGATCTCGATAATCGGTTCGCCATCGATTGCATAGCTTTCATTCTGATTCATTTCGGTCAGATCGATGCCCCAGAAATAGAGACAGGACAGGAGTGCGAACGACGGCACGAAAAACCGGCGCCGGATGAACTCGCGGGATTCTGGATGAGTGAACTTATACTCGATGCCACGGACCAGCTGCACGCGGCGGACGAGACCGTCATTGTCACGGGGTACGTCAATGAAACCGAGCTTTACATAGTCGAGAAAAATGTCTCCCGGCAGGGAGACGGCGTACGGATAGAATGAATAGTCCGGCGGCAGATTTTTCACACACTCCATCGGGATCCGCACGTCCCGCAGGTACGGCACTTCGAGGCCGTTGTCCTCGGACAGATCGTCGGGGTCATCGCCGAGAATAGCTTCCTGGGTCCACATGTTCTGGGAGTCTTCCGGAAGATAGTACGCGGCAATTACTTTAGCCGCGTTCTCCGCGTCATCGCTGAGGCCGTCGATCGCATGGGCAAGGCTAATATCGCCAAATTGAAAGGTGAGAGTGGCAATGTCGGTGAGAACGCTATCGTCGTCTATCTCGGAAATCTCCTCGGCGGCCAGCAATTTTACGGTGTCACTGATGCGCGTGAGCCGTTCGCGGTCTTCGAGAATATTCTGTGCCGATTCGTTGCGCTTGCCTTGTAGTTCTTTGAAGACAATGTCGTAGGCGACAACCTTCGGGTTGAAGAGGTTGGGCTTGAAGTATGGCACCTGATCACAGAACGGCTTGCGCCATACCCAGTCCCCTTTGCCGTACGGGCCGATGGCATTGAAGGTGTAATCATCGATCCCGATTAGGGTGATGTCGGGGGAAACGGGCTGGTTTTTGTCCAGGGCGTTGCGACTGCGCAGCAGAAAATCACCGATGGGGGCGTCGAGCTTGGCAAAGATGGGGGTCTTGCCGACATCGACGACGGCGAGCAGAACGACCACGGACAGAACCGCCGTGATCAGGAGAGGACTGATAAGAAGCGACGAATATTTCCGGGCTGCCAAGAGCGGTTACCAGGCGAATGCAACATGGGCGTTGAGCCGATGGTCTTGGAAATGCGCAAAGTCGATCGTCTTTTCATAGCCGACGCTGGCGACCACCCAGTCCGTGGGTGCATATGAAACATCACCGCCGACGAACCAGAACGTCCCATCCGTCATGCTTTCATTGTCAATCAGCGTGAAGAATGTGCCGTAAACGCCGGTTGTAAACGAGTCGGTCCACGACTTCTGCACGTCGACCATCGTTGCCCATGAAGCGCCTTTATTATTAAAAAAGTCGCCAACACTGCGATTGCTGGCTGTGGACAGAGTCGTCGTCAAGCCGACGTCGAACTCTTTGATATTAGTGTAGCCGGAGACCAGAAGGCCCGCACCCCAGACATCACGGTTGGTATCCAGATTGGTGGTCGCGTCGGTGTCCTCATCCAAATGTGCAAAGATGGCGAACATGCCCGCCGCCAGGTTATCGTTCAGGAAGTAGGTGGAGAAGAAATCGATGGCGTCCGTCTGGCGCTCGAAACTGAAGGCGCCGCGCCCGATTTCATACTCGGCATTGGAGTAGCTCAGGCCGAGCTGGAGATTGTCACCGACCGAGCCGGTCACAAAGACGCTGTTTTCGCGGTCATGTCCGGAGCCGCCGACGTTGCCGTCGTCGAAAAAGGCGTAGCTGAAATCGGTCGAGAGTTGGATGTCTGTGAGCCAGTCACCGGCTGCCCGCTTACCCCCGAATCGTGGTGGGCCGCCGCCGCCGCCGCTCGGGAAGCGGGTGGCGAAGCGCAGGCGGCGCATGGCGGTGACCGGCGGTGCGGCTTGCCGTGTGACCACATCCGTCGTGGTCGCGGCGACCTCGACGCGTGCCGTTAAAGCGGTCTGATCAACAGTGCTTGGCGGCCCCGGCGGGCTTGGCGAATACGCCAGTTCGCCGGGCGGTTCATCGTCTGTCCCCGCCGGCTGGGCGCTGAGATGGAAACCCGGCAATACCAAGGCCAGCAAGGTTATCGACGGAGCGACACATTTCAGATTCATCTATCACTAGCCCCTGAAATCAATGCCGGTTGCCGGCCATATTGCCATACGAAAAATCGCAAGGGGCCATTATAGTGCATAATAAGTGGTTATCAAGCCGTTGCCGTCCGTACCCGGCTGAACATGGCATCGTGTCAAGCAAATGAAGATGAGAAATTGTTTTGCCATCGAACGGACCTATATTGGCGTCATACTACTGTAGCCGCCCGCCAATGGTCGCTTGCATATGGACGATCGTTTGAGAATGGTGGCACTGCGTTCCGCATCTAACCGGATTTCCACATGATCCGGCCGCCGGCGCCGTTGTCTGGATCCAAATATTATAGACCTTGTCCCGCGCCGGTAAGCCAATCTCTCGCGCCTTGCCGTGTGATTTTTCTCACGTATGACGTTGCCGAATCAATTGACCGTGTTGCGTTGCATAATGACCATGATATTTGTGGTCCTCGCGGCCATTCCCGCCGAGGCAACGCAGAATCTACTGCACTGGAAGATCGCCTACACCATCGGGATTGTCGCCGGTTTGACCGATATTCTCGATGGCTACCTGGCACGCCGGTTTGACCTCATTACCGACTTCGGTAAGCTGATGGATCCGCTGGCGGACAAGATTTTCACAGTCAGCGGTTTTGTGATCCTGTCTGCGCGTGGAATCGTGCCCGCATGGGTTACGATCCTGATCTTGACTCGTGAATTCGCGGTCACCGGTTTGCGCGCCATGGTCGCCAACAAGGGCGAGGTCATGGCCGCATCGGCTATTGGAAAGGTCAAGACGATCTTACAGATGCTCGTGCTTGCCGTCGGCGGCGCCATTTGGGTGGACTGGTTGCCCGACAAGACCTGGTGGTGGACTACGATGCTCTGCTTGATCGTCGTGTACACCGTCTACAGCGGTATTGTCTACTTCGTCAAAAGCGGGGATTTCTACATGAAGGAGATCTGATAAGGATAAATTTGAAAGTTCGTACCCGGAGTTAGTCGCCCGAATCGTCCCCGTCCTTCGTCCTCGATAACTTTGCCCGGTCAGCACCTCGCGCTTCATCGATCGAGGACGAAGGGTGACGACGAGGACGATTGGTCGGGTGTGCACAATAAAATCAGCCTTTAGTAAACAGTATTGTTTTTAGCCGATGCCCTACCTCGATGCCCTCAAGAAGCATTTCCAATACGATGCCTTCCTCGAAGGACAAGAGACGGTCGTCGACCGCATCATGGGCGGCGAGGACCTGCTCGTGATCATGCCGACGGGCGCCGGCAAATCCCTCTGTTATCAGTTGCCGGCCATGATGAAGGATGGGTATACGCTGGTCCTTTCGCCGTTGATTTCCCTTATGAAAGATCAGGTTGACGCCCTCAACGAGAAACGGATGCCTGCCGCTTTCATCAACAGCACGCTCACCACTGGCCAGCGGCACGCGACCATGAACGCTCTGCGGGACGGTTGCGTCCGGCTGCTGTACGTGGCGCCGGAACGGCTCCGCATTGCCGAATTCGTCAATATCGTACGCACCATGCCGCCGGCATACCTTGTCGTCGATGAAGCCCACTGCATCAGCCAGTGGGGACACGATTTCCGTCCTGACTATGCCCGCATCGGCCGCTTTATCGATGAATTGGGAATCGCTCAGGTCTGTGGCTTTACGGCCACCGCGACACCGGTGGTTAAAGAGGACATTGGCAAGCAATTGCAGCGGCCGGGAATGCAGGCCTTTATCACCGGTTTCACGCGTCCAAACCTCTCATTCTCGGTGGTCAGCGCGCAGACGAACGGGGAGAAACTCGACTTTCTCGAGCAGCAATTGCGGACGCCGCAACCGACGATCATTTACGCCTCCACCCGCAAGAACGTCGAGTTGGTGGCGGATACGTTCAAGTGCATTTCATACCACGCCGGGATCAATGATGAGATGCGGACTCAGGCGCAGAATCGTTTCACCGCCGATGAATGCCCAATCATTGCCGCGACGAACGCGTTCGGCATGGGGATCGACCGGCCTGACATCCGCCGCGTCATCCATTTCAATATTCCCGGGAGCATCGAAGCGTATTATCAGGAAGCCGGCCGCGCCGGCCGCGATGGCGAAGACGCCGAGTGCACGCTGCTGTTCAGCTACCAGGACCGTTTCATTCACGAATTTCTCATCGAATTGAACAACCCGCCGCCGTTTGTGGTGCTGGCGACCTATCAAACCCTGCTACAGCTGTCGGCCGAGCGCGGTAGTCCGCATCTGGAATCGAGTCTCGCCGAGCTCAGCGACTTGGTCCCCGGTGCCATGGGTGACCGGCAGATTGGCGCGGCTTTGAAGATACTCGAGAAGAACGACCTGCTGTTTCGCGGCTTTCGCGATCAGAACAAAGGGGTCCTTCGGCTCTTGCGGCCCGCCCCGGAGCTCCTTCTTCTCTACCCAGAGGAATCGACGCAACGCGCCATCTTTGTTCGCCGTACTGTGCAACACTACGGCAGCCGACTCGATCACGGCGTCACCTGTACCCATCTCGAATTGCAGCAGACGTCGGGTTTGACCGACGAGCAGGTCCGGCGCGTACTGCGAGCCCTGACCGGAACCGATATCCTGTGGACACCGCCGTTTACCGGACGCGGTCTGACATTGGCCGATCCCAGCATCCGCGATCCCCAGATCGATTTCGACGAGTACCAGCGGAATGCAGATCTGGAGACGCAGCGGCTCGACGAAATGATGGCGTACCCGCAGTCGCGGGGCTGTCGCCAACGGCAACTCATCAGTTATTTCGGGCAACGCGTCAACGGCTGGGTCTGTCGGGTCTGCGATGAGTGCCGCGGCGCCTCCAGCCGCGAAACCCGGCAACCGACGGCGGTGGAGTCGGATGTCATTATCACGATCCTGAAGGGCGTTCAGGAACTGGGTGGACGGTTTGGGAAGAATCGCGTGGTCCAGTTTCTCAACGGCTCGCGGAGTCTCGAAATCACCCGGGCGCGTTTATTTCGCCATCCGTCTCATGGCGCCTTGGCCGATCGGGATCAGGGCTACATATTGAAGATGATTAAATCCCTCGTGGACGCCCAGTGCCTCATGGTCGTTGGCGAGTCGCGATATCCCCTCATCACATTAACGCCGTTGGGACGCGATGTCATGGAAGAGCGAACCACTATCGAGCTGGAGTTTCAAAGCATGAAGAGCACCCGGGCTGAGGGCCAGCGCCGAAAGTCGTCGAAGCCGTCCAGTCACGGCCGGCAGGCTGCTGCGGTCGCCGTCGGCGAGGGCTCGCCCTCGTTCGAGGCGGGTGTCGATGATCTCTTTGAGCGACTGTGCCAGTTGCGCAATGCCATCGCCGAAAAACGCCGACTCGTCCCGTATCAGGTCTTCAGCAACCGGACATTACGCGAATTGGTGGATCGGACGCCGCTGACTGTCGAGGAAGCCCGCGTCATACACGGTGTCGGGGCGAAGACGGAACGAACCGTCTTACCGGAGTTTCTGGGAGAGATCGAACGCTGGCGCCGGGAAAACGGAATGCCGTTCTGAGCGCCAGGGCCGCAAAACTCGGTTGGATTTGCTATCCGTAGCATCATGTGATCCGTCGGCTGACGAGTCGACAACGATGGCCGGTAAACGTTGAAGCAGCACGTCGGAAGAGAACAATGCCCATGGAGGCAATCTCGCATGCGGGACGCCTCATCGGCAGCGTTCTCTCATTTACCGATCCTATCCGCGTTAATCCGTGTGGCATGTCCTGAGCCCGCTTGCCCTGAGCCGGTCAAAGGGGTCGAAGGATCCGCGGGCAATTCCGAACGAGTCCCGAATTTTAATCGACGGAGCTACCTGAGCGAAGTCGGTTCGTAATCCCGATTCACGCATTTCCTTCTTGCTTGTTTCGAAGGCAATCGGCAAGTGACTGGATCGAGTAAAGGGTGTCGGCATTGATATCAGCCTGCTCGAATTTCACACTGAACTGCTCCTCAATGGCGACAATCAACTCGAGTAGCAGAAACGAATCAATGCCGTAATCCGCAAGCGGCTTACTCGTTTCGATATCGGCGATGTTCAGGTCGAGGAACAGCCGTTCGATTAGGAGTTCTTTGAGTTGCTCTTCCATATGACAAACTAAGGCATCTATGCCCTTTCCGCAAACAGCGGGACTGGGTTCCGCCGGCCGTTAAAATTTCCGCGAGCTGTGGCGCGGTCATTCGCGAGTCAAAATATCGCGCTACATTAGTAACCGTGAATGACCACGCCACAGCTCGCGGAAGGTTTATTACCTATGAAGGTCATATCTGCCAAAGACATGCAGGATCTGGACCGCCGGACCATCGCTGCCGGCGTCTCCGGCGAGGAGCTCATGGAAGGCGCCGGCACCGGTGCCTTCGAAGAGATCTGTTATTACATTCGGGACCTTCCCGACCGTCATGTGCAGCGTTTCGTCATCCTCGCGGGGAAGGGCAATAACGGCGGCGACGGTCATGTCATCGCCCGTCTGTTGGTCGAGCACCTGCCGGAATTCGAGACCGAGGTGATTTCGACCTGCCAGGTTGCCGAGCTGACCGGCGATGCCAGGCTCAATGCCGAGCGCCTGCCGCCGCCGGTCAAATTCACCGTTGCCGATGGACTTACGGACGAATATCTGCGCGAGGGTACGATCTTTATCGACTGTCTGCTCGGTACCGGCATCCGCGGTGAGGTCCGCGAGCCCTATGCCGGCATCATTCACAGCCTCAACGAAAGCGGGCTGCCGGTGATCGCCATCGACATCCCTTCCGGTGTCGATGCGGACACCGGCGCCGTAAGCAATGCCGCTGTCCGTGCCGACCTGACGATCACCATGGCGGTGCCAAAATCCGGCCTGATTCTCGGCGCCGGCTGGGAGCATTGCGGCCGCTTGCGATGCGTTGACATTGGGATTCCCCCGGCTTTTGTCGAGGAAAAGACCGCGGTCTGTGAGGCGGTCCTGGCTGCCGATGTTCGGCCGCTGCTGTCCCGGCTGCCCAAGACGGCACATAAAGGCGACATGGGGCGTGTGCTGATTCTCGGCGGCAGTACCGACTATCCCGGCGCCCCGGTGCTGGCCGGCATCGGTGCCTTGCGGGCCGGTGGCGGACTGGTGACCGTTGCCTACCCGGAATCGATCGCAGGCGCCCTGTATGCGCGGGAAAATGCCTTGATTCGTGCCGTTATTGCCGATGCGGGGGCAGGTTGTCATACGCCCGCTACAGCAGCCGCGGCGCGGGCTATGGCCGATCGCAACGATGTCGTCGTTGTCGGTCCGGGACTGGGCAGCAGCGACGACTCGTTAGAGTTCGTGCGTGAGGTCCTTGGCGTCGAAAAGCCCATGATTCTTGATGCCGACGGCCTGCGGGTCCTGGCCTTGGATAACGGCGTGCTGCCACGCTCGCCAACGACCGTGCTGACTCCGCATCCGGGCGAGATGCAACGGCTGCTGCGCGCCTGCGGTCGCGAGCCGTTGCTCGAAAAGGATCGCATGACGCAGGCCGCGGCGGCCGCCAAAGCGCTGAACGCCTACGTGGTTCTCAAGGGCAGCGGCACGGTCATTGCCGCTCCGGATGGCGCCGTGGTCTTCAATACATCCGGGTCCGTCGCCCTGGCCAGCGGTGGCACTGGTGACGTGCTGACCGGAATTATTGCCGCCTTCATGTGCCGGTACCATGATCCGTTTGCGGCGGTGAAGCTCGGGGTGTTCGTCCACGGTCTGGCGGCCGAATTGGCGCCCCATGGCGTCCGAAATTTCATTGCCGACGACCTTGCTGGCCTGCTCGGCAAAGCCATGCATGAGATCTCCCCGTTGGCCTGACGACCTGTTGCATGACCTCGATCCTACCATACAGCAGGACAAAGACGCAAAGATACGCAAAGGAAGAAAACGGAGAATTATTGACTCCCGGATCTCGGTTTCTAAGGAGGAGCATTTATTCTCAGTCGAAAGCGATCCGGCCCAGTCAATAATTGGTCTCTTTGCGCTTCTTTGCGACGGCGCCTGCCCCGTTGCGAAGCGTCACGGGGCGTCTTTTGCGTCAGAGCCCCGGCGAAGCCGGCTAACGGGTCCATCGTAGTCCGTCAACCGACGGAACGAAGTCGGATCGTCAATTTTCCAGTCCCATCAGACCATTGACACGGAGGAAGAGATAGAGGAAACAGGCGGCGGAGAGCAGGTGGTCGAACCGGTCCCATCGGAGCAGCCAGCGCGGCATTTCCAGGACGGCGTAGATAATGTTCGAGTGGGCTGACCGCCCGAGAAAAAAGCTACGGCACAAATCGACCAGATTCTTTATCAGAATAAACCACGCAATCCACAAATTTGGTTCGGTGAAGACCAGGTACCAGGCGACGCAGATTTCGATGAGGAAGAGAAACTGGCTCATATACGTCAGCCGGAAAAATTTCTGCAGGAAGGAGTAGATGTCCTCGTCTTCCGGCACGATTTCATCTTCGAGGCATTCGGCGGCTTCCTGGATCACCGGTGACGGCGCCGCCTTAACCATTGAATGCGCCGGGTTCCCGGCGACACAAACCCAAAGCGAGTAAATCAGAATCAGCCACATAATCGTACTGAGTAGAAGCATAGGGTTATACTACGTGCCGATCCGTTCGATTACAATCACCCCCCCGTTGCACGCAAATCGACAATAGGAATATCAAGATATTCCGCGGACTTCGTGATTGAGCATCGGGCGAAAGTGGCGTGAAGATGGGATGCGAAATGTCACAGTTATTTCCGGACAGGTCCTTAACCTTGCGCCGGCGTCAATAACGGGGCAGATTACGGATTCTTTTTTTGTCAGACAAAAAAATTGGGCGGTTAGCTCAGCTGGCTAGAGCGTCTGGTTTACACCCAGGAGGTCGGCGGTTCGAGCCCGCTACCGCCCACCACTTTTCGGCCGCGTGCGGCTGAAAAATGCCACGGCGTAGCTTCGTACGCCACGGACAACGGCTATACCCATAATCAATGTAGTCCGGTCCTAACCGTATGGCAAAATTTCCGATCTATTGACCTCAGACCGAGCGGTGATACCTTCATCGTCTAATAATTTTACTCCTAAGTTTATCCATGCCAAGAAGCTGTGCAAGACACACTATCACTCTTTTACTTGCTCCCGATCTCGCTCTCTATCATTACTGCAATACATGATGTGTGCCGCGGATTTGAGATCACGAGTAATCCGTCAGCCGACGGATAGGATCAAAGATGCGACTGTCGAACTCTCAAATCGTAATCTTACTCGTAATCTTTGATCCCCTTTCCAGGATTGAGAGCAAGATCAAGAGTTTGTAAGAAGAGCCCCGGCTAAGCCGGCTACCTTGATCGCACAGGGGGCGAAACAAATGGGTCAGATGAAGGCATTGGCGAAGGTTGCGCCGGGCGCCGGCGGGATGCAGATTATCCGGCGCGAGGTGCCCGAGTGTGGGGCGGGCGAAGTGGTCGTGCGCGTGAACGCGGCAAGCATCTGCGGCAGCGATCTGCACATGTACCTCGGCGAGATCGAATGCCCGACCGGCATCGTCATGGGGCACGAGTTGGCCGGCTGCATCGCCGTGACCGCGAACGACGTGGACGGTTGGCGTCCGGGCGACAGGGTGACCAGTGAACTGCATGTCGGCGCCTGCGGCCAATGCGAATACTGCACCAACGGAATGGTCATGATGTGTCCCGCGAAGACTCCGCCGGGATGGTCTTCCGACGGCGCCTTCGCCGAGTACATAAAGCTTCCCGCTTCATTGCTGCATCGCATCCCGGACGCGGTTACCGATCAGATGGCCGCCCTGACGGAGCCGATCGCCGGCATCCTCGGCGTTGTCAATGTCCTCGGCGTCCGACCTGCCGACTTTGTCTTGGTGGTGGGCGACGGTCCCATCGGTCTTGCAGCGGCGAATGTCGTCCGCGCGCTTGGGGCGGCGAAAGTGGCGTTGGCCGGCCGCGGACAAAGATCCTCCGTGCGCCTGGCGGTAGCGCGCCAAATGCGGCTGGATATGGTCCTTGATCATGACCGCGACAATGTCGTCGACGCCGTCAGAGAAGCGACCGGGGGCCTTGGCGCCGACATGGTGATCGAGGCTGCCGGGAACGAGGGGGCATTGCAGACGGCGACGCACGCCATTCGGCCGGCCGGCCGGCTCTGTGCGATCGGGCTGACTGGCCCGCCGGCGATACCTGTCGAGTGGAACGAAATGATGAAACGGCGCATCCAGGTAGCGTTCGCGTGGAGCGCCGATTCCGCATCCTTCGCGCATGCACTGTCGCTCCTGGCGAGCCGGTCCATATCATTCCCCGACGGCATGATCCGGACCTATCCTCTGGAAGAATGGCACGATGCCTTCGAAGCGCTCAAAGGGCTCCAGGCCGTCAAGGCCCAGTTTGTGATGGATTGATCAGCCAACCTAAGTGATGGTGCGGGCAACCGGGACGCTCGCATCCTGCCGTATGGTAGGACTACTTTGCCGTTGCGTGTATCCGACCGTCTGCCGACGGATAACGAACTACAAACTGCTGTTTCGAAGGAGTACGGGGCCAGTGGGCCCGTGTTCCCACTGGTGAAGAATTCGGAAAATCCTACTGTACGGTAGGACTGGCGGACACGGTTTAATATGAGAGGCCGCGTCCCCGCGGGCGACTCTTGAAACTCCGGCATCATGTCGCCCGCTGGACGCCAGGCCTCCCACTTTGCTCACGCACTGAATACTGAACATCACGTGACTCACATGGCCGAACACTGAATACTCTCTCTGTTTCAGGAGCATCCCCAAAATACTAAGATGTCCTGGAAATATTCATATCACTTTGCGCAGGTTGCCGAATGAGCCGCGGGCGGCTTCGACCTCCGCGGACGCCTATCGCTGGTCCCGGTGCAGCAGCCGGATCTTGTGGGCCTTGGGGATATCCGGCGACTCCATGATCCAGGCGCGTGCCTTCTCGGGATCCTTGCGCAACCACACACGGGCGATGCGTTCGGCATAATGTCGTTTCAAGAGCAGCGTGCCCTCTCCCATCTCGGCCAGCCACTTGGCGCCGAGCCCCGGCTCGCGGGTGCCGACGGCGCCGACGAAGGCTTTCACCGCCGCACGCTTTTCAGCGCCGTCCGGGAGGCCTTCCAGCCACTCGGCGGCCGCCGAGTGATCTTGATTGCCCCATTCCCGGGCAACGGCATCGAATGCCAGCGCTCGACCCGGCCCCGCGGGTAAAGCTTCGATCAGTTCCAGAGCCTGCTTTGCATGATCCCGCGCCAGCATCGAGGTGATGCGGACGGCGACCTGGTCTCGGTTCTTTTCGGGAAACGTTTCCAGCCATTCCGTCAGCTTCTCGGGGCCTTCCTGGACCTTTTCCGCGCCGATGCGGGCCAGGTGCGGCGACAGCCGGCTGCACAACGCATTGATTTTGTCGGGATGGGTCAGCTTGCCGACGACAGCGATGGATTTATCGAGGTTCTCGTCGGTCCACACCACCGCCAGTTCGACGAGCGCGTGGTCACGCGTGCGGCCGTCCGGCAGCTTATCGGCCCACGCCGATGCTTCGTCAGGGGTGCTCCGTCCCCAGTTTGCCAGGGGCCGTGTCAGCCGGAACCAGATTCTTCGGCCCTGCGCATAAGACCCGAGGTCCGCGTCCGCAGGATCCTCGGCCTCACGGGCCGCAAGTGTCTCGATCATCTTTCGCACCTCGTCGGCGCTCAGCGGATTCTTCTTTTTCCAGCCCGGTACCACCGCGTCAAGGGCAGCGTCGATCGCCCCCGTCACCATTTGCGTTCTCACCGCGACAGTCGGCTCTTTCTCTTCTGCGGACTCCGCAGGCGTGGTTGCTTGGAGGGCACCGCTGACGGTCGCCGGAGCCGAGGGAACGGGCCGGTCTGCTGCGGCCAAAGCGGTTTTGATATTTGCAGAAAGAAGCACCGTCGCGATGATTATCGCCGAGCCGACGATGACTGAGGGTCTGTTCTTCATGGTTTGGCTATCCAAGAAACTGGAGATTCGGGATTCGGGACCGACTTCGCTCAGGTGGTTACGTCGGTGAAAATTTAGGATTTTGGATTGGTAGCATCCAGACGCGGTTTAGACTGCGATCAATGTGGGAGGCCGCGTTCCGCGGGCGACTCTTCCGGCGGTCTTTGAGAATCGCCCGCAGGGACGCGGCCTCCCACATTCGGTACTGTCCGGCTGCCAAGTTTCTGTCACACATTAACTGCCCGCTCAGCGCCCGGTTCCGGTGCTCCCCAGGAACTAACTTGCGCCATTCGACATTCACCCCCGCTCTACCCAAATGCCGACAAAGCGGCTTGGCCTTTTCCGGCAGTGATTCGTAAATATACGGGAATTTGGGAAACTTCCGAATTTGTCAGATCTGATAAACCGGCGAGTTGGGCTTCGAATCTTGATTGTCCCAAGCCCGCGTCGCGACGGATCTGCCGAAGTTCGGGGTCCATGCTTCAGCCTGTCGTGAGCTCAAAATACGTACGTTGCGACGCTTTGAATTCCGCGCTAAGTTATTCCTGTAAATACCGCCCAGGGATTTATTCATAGTATTAAATGCCGCCCATAACAGTTCCTTGATCGTATAGGGATTTGTTATTTGACGCCCCGGGCGACGCAAGGTCTGCCTTTTATACACAACTCAAAGCGGGTAGGCCGGGAGGCCCGCGTATAGGATGGATCGTCTGCACGCGGCCCTTTGTAGTAGATGATGTCGCGGCCGGTCACAATGGATTGGAACCATGGAGGCACGGAGACTTGGAGTTGGAGACCTTTGAATTCTCGTCGGCGATTTGTCTGTCGACGTGTTTATTAATCGTTCGTGTTGACAGGCACGGACAAAATACCGACGAGAATTCAAAGGCAAACTTTCTGGGAGTATGATGAAGTGACCAGGGAGACCGATTCGCTGGCGATTGCAGCTGTCTCTGTTCGACTTCTTCCCCCTCCCGATAAAACCGTATCATTGAATTTACTGTCGGGAATCGTCGCTCACGGGTGGTCACTGAGATCGATCAGTTGATAGCACCGCCCGAGCGATTACCGGCAGAAAATTCAATGATCTCCGCTTCTCCGTTCCTCCGTGTCCGTCGGCTGATGGATTCCAATCCCCTGCGATCCATGCCCTGAAATCACTAAGACCGGGCAGGCTCATAATTAGGTGCCCTTGGCTGGGGGCCCCATAGGCGTCGGCGAGAAGACGATACGTCGGCCAGGTTTGTCTGCCGGATTTGTGTCTAAAGGGCAGTGTCCGTCGGCTGACGAATCGCACGGGGCGCAGAACAGCCCCGGCGTAGCCGGTTAACTTGTTTGGGACATGAAAGGATGACATAGACGGCCATAGAAGATGAGATTCTGGACATTCTCAAACAGAAGCTCTTGCCGGAACTTCCGGAACTCAATGAAGCACGGAGATCCCGGCCGACTTGAAGGTCATTAATAAAAGAGGATAAGTCCGAGGCCCCCGAAGCCCGGGAGGAGCCCCAATACCATGGGAAAGCGCAATGTCTGACAACCACGACGATCCGATCTGGCAATCGATCCGGAAAGAGGCAACGAAGGACGCCGAAGGAGAGCCGCTGCTGGCCAGCTTTCTGCACGTCACGATTCTGAATCATACCAGTCTGGAAAACGCGCTCAGCTTTCATCTGGCAAACAAGCTGACCAGCCCGACGTTACAGGCGATCTCGCTCATGGAGCACCTTTCCCAAGCCTACGATAACGATGCGGACATCCGACGGGCAATCCGCAACGACATTTCTGCAGTGGTCGACCGCGACCCGGCATGCAACGAATATTCGGTGCCGCTTCTTTATTTCAAAGGCTTTCATGCGCTCCAGTCATATCGCGCCGCCAACTGGTTCTGGAAACAGGGACGCACATCGCTGGCACTGGCGATGCAGAGCCGGATATCCGAGGTCTTTGCCGTCGACATCCATCCGGCGGCGCGTATCGGCAGCGGCATTCTCATTGATCACGCAACCGGAATCGTCATCGGGGAGACGGCCGTGGTCGAGGATGACGTATCATTTCTGCATGAGGTGACGCTGGGCGGGACGGGCAAGGATCGGGGCGACCGCCATCCCAAGGTCGGCAAAGGCGTACTGATCGGAGCGGGCGTCAAAATACTCGGCAACGTACGCATTGGTGAGGGCGCCAAGATTGGGGCGGGCAGTGTTGTGCTGCAGCCGGTGCCGCCGCATTCAACCGCGGTCGGTGTGCCGGCGCGGGTTGTCGGCCGGCCGACAACCGAAGAGCCCGCCAAGGACATGGATCACCGCCTGGGCAGCAGCGAATTGAACTATGAAATCTAATGGAATTGCCGACCGACGCCGGGAACGGCGAAGTCGGTCGGCAATTACTACCCTTTCCCCAGTTCGACCGACCGTTCCGTTGCCCGCTGAATGACGCGGGCAATGAGATCGCGGAAATCCGCGTCTTTCAGCACCTGCAGCCCCGCGGCCGTGGTGCCGCCGGGTGAGGTGACGGCGTCCCGCAACTCGTCCGGCGTTCCCATCTTCTGCCGCAGCATCTCTGCCGCGCCGGCCACCGTCTGGACTGTGAGATCGAGGGCGTCGTCCGGCGGCAGACCGACGGCCTTGGCGCCGTCGACCATCGCCTTTACCAACTCGAAGACATAGGCCGGACCGCTGCCGCTCAGACCGGTGACGGCATCGAGCTTTTCCTCTGGCATTTCACAAACCACCC
>Ga0310123_10000690_pt1 | contig 29899 bp, 24 predicted proteins | sample CB6_AW_1057_MG_FD_203505 | JGI IMG/M metagenome (GOLD analysis project Ga0310123, IMG submission 203505) | Marine microbial communities from Western Arctic Ocean, Canada - CB6_AW_1057 | ecosystem: Environmental > Aquatic > Marine > Oceanic | place: Canada: Western Arctic Ocean | collected... | reverse complement strand
GCCAAGCACCTGCCACAGGTCGCCCTGCTCTGTTTTTGTGGGGACTCCGGTTGAAGGTCCGGCGCGCTGCACGTTGACTATGACGATAGGGACCTCCATCATGCCGGCTTCACCGACACCTTCGGTCATCAGGGCAAATCCACCACCTGAAGTGGCACACATCGAACGGCAGCCGGCGTGGGCTGCTCCGACTGTCATGCAGATGACGCTGATCTCGTCCTCAACCTGACGGACCATGATGCCGAGTTCACGAGCGTTGGCCGCCATCCAATGCAAAATGCCGGTTGACGGACTCATCGGGTAGGCGCAGTAGAACTTGACACCGGCACCGGCCGCCGCCATAGCAAAGGCCTGATTGCCTGCCCATACCGCAAGCGGCTCGCTTGGCTGTGGAGCCTGCTGCGCAGCAGGCTGAAAGTTGGCCGCCGAATGGTCGTACGCCGCCCTTGCGATGCGCACATTCTCCGCCACCAATTCCTCACCCTTAGCCGAGAACTGGAATTCAAGTACGTCCTCAAGCGCGGATATCTCAATCCCAATCAGTTGGCAGGCAACAGCGATAGCTACTGTGTTCTGCATCAGTCTGTTGGCGCCCTTGCCGGCCAATTCACCAACCGCCATTGGGCAGAGTTGAACTCCATCCGCTGAATCTCCCGGCTCGATGGTGTCGCTGTTGAAAATTACCGATGTTCCCGGACCCAAATGCTCGAGGTGTCGGTCCATAGTGTCCTGATTAAGGCAAATTATCAGGTCAATGACATCGCCGTGGGTGCGAACCTCATGGTCGCTGCAACGAACAGTGAGGAAAGAATGGCCACCACGAATGATGGATTGGTAGGCGTTGTAGGCATACATGTGCATGCCACGACGAGCGAATAGACGCGCGAGGATGTTTCCGGGAGTCGCGATGCCTTGACCGGCTGCTCCTCCAATGCTAATGACAAAATCAAATCCACTCATTTCTACTCACCAACCCATGCTTACATGCATCATTCTGACCCCAAGCTGATGTGGTCCCTTCGTAGACCCGTCGGTCAGGCCATTATATCGGTTCCTCTTTCACTTGCTGTTTGACTGTATGCAGCCAAAGTAATCAATCATTTGTTTTGGTCGCAGGTACGCTTTCCACAGATGGGTGTAGCGGTGGAGACCAACGGCCGGCTGAACGACCGTGGTCGAGCAGATGCCAATATAGCGCAGTCACTGGAATATCGGCATCCTCGACCAGTTCCTTGCTGGCGATTTTACCAACCTTCGTCGACCTCCGCCACGCATTTCGAGCCAGCAATCCGAGAATCGGCAGCGTCAGAGCGGGTCCTGTGGCGGGCAGTGCGGGCAGCAATAGTGGACGGAGGGTGTGCCACTCCCTTTCGACGATTCCAGCCCGATGCATCGCATCGCTGACCGCTCCCCAATGGTTTCCACTGCCAGCCTTTCTTCGGAGCAGTGGAGTGGGGTTTACCGAGGAATCGAGGCGGAATCCGCTGGCTGCCAAAGGCCCCGCCATCCAAGGCGCGATATATCCGCCGGGAGCCCTGAACCATGGACGCCATGCAGAACCTGCGAACTCGGAAATCCGATTCCTCGCCGCCTCGAGCATCTCGGTGAAACCAGCCTGGTCCTCGGGCCATGCCGACCAACAGCGATGAGACCAGCCATGACAGCCGATTGTGATGCCAGTCATCTTCGCCAATCTGTCCAGTCGAGCTGCGAAGGCCGGGCAATCCAACTGCTCTGCAATGACGAATAGGGTGACCGGGATGCGAACGTGCCTATCGCCTTCAGTTATCCATTCATGGAAGTTATCCATTGCTGACAACAATTCATCTGAGGCGACATAACCCTTCATCCTCCATTCGGGCATAGGTGTTGACGAACGAGTTGGATGTCCGCGAATATTCGGGAAATGACCGATGTCATCGGTATCGACGCTGAGCCAGTACAACTCTTGTGAACGCATGGTGATACCTCTATTCTTGATGTGGTAAAGGCAGCCGAGGGACTAGATAGCAATGATGCATTACCTCTCTACCGTCTACTTCTACGGCCGAATCGCCATCGGGAAACCTGTGACCTGCCCATCTGCGCGCTGTTGAATCGGCGGTGGCCAGTCCAGCGATGTTATTCGGGTCAACGCGAATTTCTACCGCACACGGTGCTCCACCAGCGCTGCCTATCCAACCGAGTACTGCATCAATTGAACGGCTGGCCAGCCGCTTGTTCTGTGAGATAGGTCGAATCCAGTAGCCAAGATTCCAGTGTCCAACTACCAAATGTGGGGTGCTGTCAAGTGCGATGAGGCCGGCGATTCGTTCTCCGACCTCATCCACGTTGGCTTCAGCAGTATGCAGCCCTCTCTCAATCACTGCCCAATGATGACACATCCCTCGCATACCCATTCTCGATACATCCTCGAGATAAGACCAGAGTTGGCTACGAACCTCCTTGTTCCTCTCAAGCCAAGGCAGCGCGGGATACACTTCCTCGACGCTCTCTACGATTGCGACGCTCAGTCTGTCTACCATCGGGAGCATGGCTGGACGAAGCACCAAGTCGGGTGCGACTGTCAAGGTTGGCGTGGGCTTCACGACTCGCGATTCTCACGCAGGGTTTGAGCCTTGAGGGTCTAGACCAGCAAATGTTGTGCTGCTGTTATCACATTGGAATCGCTTGGGTGAGTGCGCTGCGCATTCTCAATCATCCGTCGCATCTCTTCGTCACGCTGGAACTTCTTCAGCAGCACTCCAACATGGAAAATCAGGTCTATTCTATCTCCAAGATGTGGGCCAAGTGCCTCAAGGCCGCGATTTGCATTCTCTACATCGCCGGATTTGGCTTGTTCCATTACCTCTCGCAATGTCTTGCGAACGGCTACATCGTCCCAAGACTCAGCCTGTGGCCACGGCCAGATCATTCCTGATGCGGGAGCAATCGGTGAAGGTGGAGTGGCTGCTTCCTCATCGAGGTCGATATCAGCGGTTGTGCCCTCTGGAGTCGCCGGCACAGCAGGCACCGTGGGTACCTTTGGTACTACGGGGGTGGCTGAAGTTGAAGTGAGTCCTGGAGGAAGCGGGATGCTCGGAGTAGCCGGAGTTGCGGCGGTCGCGCCATTGACTTGGGTGGCAGCCACTGGTGTAGGCAATGGTGGAATGCCAGCCGGTTGCGGAGGTGTCGCAGGGTTAGGCTGAATTACTGCAGGTTCCGGTTCTGGAGCTGTCTGTACTGCCGGTGCTGTCGGTTCTGTCGGTTCCGGTACTGTGGCTTCTGGTTTCGCAACAGCCTTAGTAATGGACCCGGACTCCTGTTCCGCTCCATTTGTGTCCTCATCCAACGCTGCTGTAGCATGGACAGGGTCACTTTCCTCAGAAGCTATTACTTCAACCAACTTCACTACTGGGGCTGTTGGGATGTTTGGTGCATAAGACAGGTCAGGTCCTGCACCATAGTCGAACTTTGTCACGTTCTTGGGCGCATCAGCCGCAGTGAGTTCATATTCTGGATCTGGCTCATTCGCTGACTCGGAGACGGTGGTCGCCATCTGTGGGGAGTCAAATTGAGATTCCATTGAGATATTCCGGTCAACTACTACTGCACCTCCTTCGCCATATTGTGAAATGTCGACAGTCGTATCATCCATCGAGAATGAATGACCGGTCCAATCTACTAGTGGGGAATCATCGCCGGTTTGGTCATCTTCATCCATCAGTTCATCAAACAAATCACTTTGCTCATCATCGCTGACCTCAGAAACGGTTTGCCGGTGTGCAGCCACAGCAAATTCGTAGTAACAACGGGAGCATGATTCTGAGCCGGTTGGATTGACCAATTGACAGAGTGGGCACTCTTCACCGACGGCCTTTTGTTTCTTCCAGCGGTCGAACATGACGTACCCTCCGGTAAACTCCGTGTCTAGTTCGTGTTTAAGCCTCATCCATATACGCGCGTGGCTGCATCATACTATCAGGGGAATAACGGAGGGACCAAAGGTAGGTGTCGATACGACGGCCCGTGGCAGATGACAAGGGGCGGGTCCGCCGAATGAAACGGGGTGAACCAGTAGGTACAATCGACCCCGATAATGACTCCAAAGAGGTCCCAAACCGTTTCCCTCGTTCACAAGACCATCACGAATTGTTTCACAAGTTGATTGACTGGGAACTTGAAGATGAAATGAAACAGGTCGAAGAGCGGCTCAAAGAATGGCCAAAGACACGTTTAGCGGAGAATGGGCTAGCACTTTTCGACCTAAATGCCCGCAACGATGGCTGGTTATTCGGCGAGCGAGTGGTCAAACTCTCGACTCATAAGGAAGGAGGATTGCCTCATCACAGATTTTCTCAGGGCGACATTGTCACAATGTGCAGAAAAGAGCCACTGAAAGAAAGAGTCTGTGAGGGAGTGGTATTCTCTCGCTCTCGCAAACAACTCCGTGTCGTGGTATCAGAGCAACCAGAAAGAGTGCGCGATGGCACATGGAGGCTGGACAGAGGGGCTAATCGTGTCGCTCACGACAGAATGGCCGGCGCGCTGGATGATTTGTTCGGCACTGCTGATGCAGCACCGCTTGCAGACCTGTTGCTCGGCCATCCAAAGGAAATGCAACTGGCCTCGGCGCGTCCTGCCCAAATGGGTGGGCAAGAGCGCCGACTCGCTGCAACACCTGCAACAATCGAAGACCTCAACGATAGCCAAACTGCAGCGGTGGCTGCTGCCCTCAGTAGTCGGCTCACGCTGATTCAGGGTCCTCCGGGAACCGGAAAGACACACACGGCTGTTCGAATACTCGAAACTTGGGCGAAAAGTGGCGTAGGTCCTATCTTTGCGCTCGCAGACTCCAATGTTGCTGTGGATAACCTGCTTGAGGGGATGCTTGCGCGCGGGGTGCGCGCCATTCGAATCGGACAACCTGTCAAGGTACGCACCAACTTACGTGAAGCAACTCTAGCAGCCAAGATGGAAGAACATGAATTGCGTGGAGATGTGGAGACCATGCTGAAACTCAATGAAGACCTGTTACGTAAAATGTCATCATTCAAGGGAAAAGAGAAAGGATTTGCTTATCGTGATTTGAAGCGCGGCTGGAAGGAAATCCGTAGAATTGAGAATCAGATGAGAGATGATATTATCGATACTGCGCAGGTAGTTTGTGCAACCTGTATCGGTGCGGGTCACCAAATCCTCGAAGGCAGGCGGTTTCCTCTCATACTCATTGACGAAGCAACGCAGGCAACTGAACCAGCCACACTGGTTCCACTGGTCAAGGGCGCGAGGCATCTCGTTTTGGTCGGCGACCACCACCAACTGCCTCCGACGGTTATCAGTCAACGTGCAGAGGCGAAAGGGTTGTCGCGATCCCTGTTTGAGCGGCTGGTCGCCTGCGGAGTGAAGCCGACACTGCTCAACACCCAATATCGAATGCACCCCGCCATTCGTGAATTCCCTTCAGCACGATTCTACGACAATCAACTGGAAGACGGTATTGACGCTTCTCAAAGGGAACCTCCAGCAGGATTCCCATGGCCCAAATGGGAAGCACCTGTTGCCTTCATCCCTGTCGAAGGTGCTGAGGAAGTCAGTTCCGATGGCACATCGAGATTGAACCGAGATGAGGCAGCCGTCGTTGTGCGCGTAGTCGAGGCTTTGTTAGCAGGAGGTGACATCGAGCCGAAGGACATCGGGGTGGTCACCCCGTACAATGGTCAAGTCCGATTGCTAACCGACCTGTTTGAGGCCTCGGGTGGGCTGGCTGAGCGAGAGCGATTCGAAGGTCTGGAAATTAAGAGCGTTGATGGATATCAAGGGCGCGAGAAGGAAGTCATCATCCTCTCTGCAGTCAGAGCCAACGAGGGGCGAGATGTTGGCTTCCTCGACGATTGGCGCAGGCTGAACGTCGCCATCACCCGCGCCAAACGGGGACTCATCCTTCTCGGAGATACTCGCACTTTGCGCGCTGAGAGCAACTGGGCAGCATGGCTTGACTGGGCTTCTGAGAGTGGTTTGGAAGCGTGGCATGCCCTGCACATCTAAGATAAGTGAAAGTCATCGTCCATAATCCAAATTAGTAGAATCGAGATGGTTTAATGAGTGAAGAAAATCCGATTAGCATTCACGGAAGTGGAGCCACATTAGCCAAGTTGGCTGTCGCGGAGAGTTCTGGTCACTGGCCAATTCCAGAAGGTACGGTACTGGCTCCTTCATGGAAGAGAGTGGCTGCATTCATGCTCGATTGGATAGCCATCATGTCAATACTCAACCTAGTCACATCTTGGCGCATCCTCGCCGCTTGGAGTATCACTGTCCTGACTAGTTCCCAATGGTGGGTAGTGCTGGTCAATTGGGCCATCATTCTCGCGTGCTCGTATCTCTATCACAAATACCTGCCAAATGCATGGGGCCGGACCCTCGGACAACGCTGGTTTGGGTTGGCTGTGCTAAGAGAAGATGGTGAGCGATTGTCACGCGAGGCCTGTGGGACTCGTTCGCTCCGAAAACTATGCTACATCATCCCGCTAATCCAACTGGTCTTTGCTTTCATTGACCTTCGTCATATCACAAGGCGACACACACACCAATCCTCGATTGACCTACATGTTGCGAGTATTGTTGTAGTTGCAGATTCATTGCCTCCAGCCAAGCGGAAACACCTGCGTTGAGCAGTTTCGGGCTTGCAGCGCGGCAGAGCGGGATTCAAGTATCGCAAGCGACACCGGCAAGTGGGAGCCGATATGACTGAGACGACTAGGACCTCAAACGGAGTCACTGCGACTCTATTGGGTGTGGTCAGCGAAATTGATGATGAAGACTTGGATGTCATCGAGATTTCAGTGGATGTTCTCAATACAACAAATGTCGACCTGTGGGACATCAGAGGCGATCTGCAAGCCATGAATGGTGCTCATGGCGCTGCTTTGGCAATTCCAGAACGCATCGATGCTGGTGATGGTGATAGCATGACATTCTGGCTGCCGGCCAACTCGGGTACATGGCTGTTCAAACTTGACTACAATACTGATGGCGGTCATGGCAGCGTCGAGTTGGGCCCCTTCGCTGAGGGAATGAGGATGGAATCCACAACATCTCCAACTCGCCAAAAGGTCTCAGCAGCCGGTAGTGGTGAGATGAAGACGGCAGCAGCGGTAAGCGAACCTATGTTTGCTGCCTTTGAAATTGCATTGGAGGATTTCGGTGATATGTCGGTGCATGTAAACGAAACTGTGCTGACAGAGGCCTCTTCTTCTGACAACCCAGTTGAAGCAGCGTTCGCTGGTGGGCTTCTTGAGTCAGCGAGTGCGCCTGCTCAGCCCACCCCATCCCATACACCCGAACCTATGGCTCAGCCAACTCATGCACCTATTGCACCCGTCGCACTGGAACCATCACCTGCGCCTGTTGCTCAGCCAACTCATGCACCTATTGCACCCGTCGCACTGGAACCATCACCTGCGCCTGTTGCTCAGCTAACTCCCGACCCTGCTCCGATGCCGCAGGGTCCATCAACCAGTCCACCAACTGGGCCACCGACCGGTCCATCAACTGGGCCACCGACCGGTCCATCAACTGGGCCACCAACTGGGCCACCAACCGGCCCGCCACAGGGTCAACCCGCAGCGTCTAGTGGTCCCCCAGGGCCACCTCCAAAGAAAGGGGATGGCCCACCTGGTCCTCCACCTGCTGGTGCTTTTGGTCCCGGCAAACCTCAAGGGCCACCCCCCCTCAAACATGGTGTGATCTGATGCCGGTGGATCCCGGAAAACTCGAAGAAGAAAGGCGGCAGTTCAGTGGCCGTTGGACCGCCTACATGATTATCGCAAGAATGCGATGGTTCACTCTCATCCTCGGACCTGTACCACTACTTTGGGATGGTGTGGTTTGGCCCATTCTCGAAATTATGGGGATGCCGGCTTTCATCACCATGGAAGATCTGGCAAGAGTATTGATTCTCGATGTCCTGCCCTTGGAACAATACGCTGACGAGTTCGAAATGTTATGGCCCCATGTCGTGAGAATATCCACACTGTTGTTTGTCGTATTCGTATTGTGGACCGTCTCAGCGCGCAGAAAAGCGAAGGACGCGGCTAGAGAACTGGCGTCCGCAGAGGACCAATTGGTAGTTGGAGGAGAAATAATTGAGTGAGGAGGGATACTTACTCGAGATGTGCAGTGGTAGAGCCGCTTGGACAGTAATTCCCGAAGGTATCGATTCCATTGACCTTGCAATTGTGTCAGTGAAAGTGGAGGCTGATGGGTGGAAGTGCACCCTCCGGAACAGATTATGCTACACCTTCAGCGGCAAAGCGGAAATCACACTTTATCCAAGCGGTAAGTTGCTCGTCAAGGGTGAGGATGAAAGCATTGCAGCGGACATTGCAAGGACGCATATTACCAATTGGCTTGCACCCGATTGAAGGCGCAGGCTCAAGAGGAGAGGCTGCTTTCGTTCCCCCGTCATGGTGACCAATTCCCTCCCATCGACTCTCATTGAAAGGGTGACCGCAGGTGAATTGGTGGTTTATCCAACCACTACTTTACCCGCCCTTGGTTGCATTCCTAATAGCGAGGCCTTGGATACTCTATTCAGAGTCAAGGGCCGAGATACTGCCAATGTCGTGAGCCTTGGAGTGGCTTCACTCGCGCAGGCGAGTACTCTAGTTGATATCCCAGACGATGCGAAGGAACTACTCGACGCGTTTCCACGAGGCTCCCTCACACTTGTTCTTCCAGCCAAGCAGAAGCTCGACGATAGACTCGGCGGAGATTCGATTGCAATCCGTTTACTTGCACACCCTGATGCAATTGCACTTACCGAAGTCGTAGGCCCGTTGACTGCCACCAGTGCCAACCCCAGCGGAAATGCTCCCGAGGTAGACTGTAGGCTTGCAGGTGCCGCATTAGGACTCGATACCGAAGCCGTATTGGATGGTGTGTGTCCCGGTGGAGAGCCGAGCACATTGATAGCGTTGAACGAATCCGGAGGCTCGGATATCGAGCGGAGATGGACGGTGTTGAGAGAAGGAATCATCCTACTAAAGGAGGTGAGGGAGTGGCTGACACAGACCTGAAGCATTGGAAAGACGCGGGGCACGTCGCTCGTCGAGCACTTGAGGCTATCAAAGACGAAATCAAACCGGGTGTGGAATGGCACCAAGTGATTGAATCTGCAGAGCGGTACATCCACCGCCATGGCGGCAAGCCCGCCTTCCCATGTACAATCTCAGTGAACGAGATTGCAGCCCACTACACGACTAACCATCGACTCACCCCTCCTGAAGACTGGGGAAGTGATATGATATTCAAGAAAGGCGACCTGGTCAAACTCGATATTGGTGTCCACATCCATGGAGCCATTGCTGACAACGCGTTGACTTTGGAGTTGGGTAATGCCGGCAAATATACTGATTTAATCAAGTCAGCGAAAGATGCTAGAGATGCTGCCATCGAAATGATGCACCCCGGAACACCATGGTACAAGGTAGGGGCCGCGGCAGGTCAAGTGGCGAGCGATGCGGGATTCGAGCCGATTCGCAACCTCTGTGGGCATCAATTGCAAGAATTCAATCTACACGCTGGTACATCCGTCCCCTCATTCAGCTGTGGACCAGACAATCCTGGATTCAAAGGTGATGTGCAAGCTGGTACTATTTTCGCTGTTGAACCATTTTGCACTACTGGAGAATCGGGATTAGTCGAGAATATCCCACCAAGACATTCATCCAACATTTACCGTGTAACAGGAAATACCCAAATCAAGAAGGCACTCTCCAAGAAGAAACTCAAGCCACTTGGAGCTAGAATCGCTCACTATATCGAAGAGAGATACAACACGCTGCCCTTTGCAGAACGCTGGGCCTTCCCACTGTTGGAAAAGCCGTTCCCAGATGAGAACGAAGAGAGTAGAGTCAACAAGTGGAATGCCTTGATTCGCAAATTGACCGATATCAGATTCCTTGAGACATATGCTGCATTGCGTTGTGCAGACGGTGGTATGGTCAGCCAATTCGAACATACAGTCCATATCTCAGATGGTGGAGCAGAGGTGCTAACAGTCGAATGATGGAAACATGTTGCCATAAAGGGGCTGTATAGGCTTTCTGAGGGCATTCACAAATGATTATACGACTGCCGGACTTGCCTCCTAATGAACAGGGCCGTGAGGTTCTCGTCGAGTGCATCCCATCCCCTCTACGCTGCGTCTCTCGTCCCTGTTCACCTTTCTTCGATGCGAAAAGCCGGTGTTTCCACACATTATGAAGTGATGATGATATTGCTAAATCTAGGCTAATTATTTCCTATCCAATAATTGAAACATCAATGAATCATTAGAAATCTATACAAATGGTTTGTACTACCGGACTCGGCAGTGGTCAATAAATAACACCTAGGGGTTAATCTCAGTATTCCAATGTAACGCAGTACGACGATTATAACGGCCATTTATTGATTCGTTCCGGCAGTTACCTTAATACCAATACCCCCCATAGGCAGAGTGCCCCCCCGGGGGAATATGGAGGACATAAATATGAAGAACGAAATGAAGAACGAGCAGGCCGTTAGCCCGGTTATTGCTACCATTCTAATGGTCGCAATCACCGTCGTGCTAGCAGGTGTTCTGTACGTGTGGGCAAACAGTCTGGCATCTGACCAGCCTGATGCCGGCACCCGGAACAACTTCAAGGCCGAGGACGCAAGCGGAGCGATTAGTGCTGACACAGATGACACACTGATTAAGATTCGCTGGATTGACGCAAACGACGCACTTAACTGGGCGTTCGTGACGTTGAAGTTGGAAGTTGGTGACAACGCGTACGACTGCAGTGTTCAGAGTGGGCAGGAATGCTCGATTACTCAGGACGGCAGCGACGACGGCGTTTGGGAAACCAACGAGTTCATCCAGCTGCACGAGTCCGGAACTGAGATCTGTGGCGCTGCTGGAGTCAGCTGCACCATAAACATCTACGTACAGTACGACGGTTCCACCGTTGTTGGTACGCAGACAGTTGCCCTCAGCTGAACGCTGAAGGACGTCTCATGACCAATGCGCTCTGAAGCGCTCAATGATAACACAACGTGCCCCTCGGTGGGCGCCTTCGGGCGCCCACCGGGGGGCCTTTTTTTGTTTCATAATCAATCTGAATCTGATTCCTGTTCGGCCAGTTTTCTGCGCACGCTCATCGCTGGACTCCACATGTGCAGGCTTTGGCCTCTCATCAAACGAATCTGTGCTTCCAGCAACATTCCGATATGAGAAAGGAATGCGATTGTAGTCGATGCTATTCTCAAACGCAACCCGATAATACCAGCCGCTAGCAGCAGCAGCACAACCGCATCGACGAGTAGCATTATCCTGTCAAGTAGTGTAGGTGAAGCCACAAACCATCCAGCAAGAATCACATCCAGGATGTGCCCGGCCCCAGCCAATATTCCAAGCAATACCAGCCAGGGAACAATGACGTGCATGATTCCGTTCAGTCCGACTATCAGACCCCAACCGTCATCTCCACGAAACCAAACGTTACGAGAACGCCAGAAATGTCGAACCAAGCCTTGTGCTCTTCTGACCTTGCGTTCACGCTCCTCTCCGGGGTCTCCAACTGGTGGCTCATTGAACTCGATTATAGGGTCAAGAATCGCGCGCAGACCATTTGAACAGACCAGCATGCCCATCTGCGAATCATCTGCATTTGCACCGGTTACTATACCTGCAGCAGGCAGAGCCGAGCGACGATAAGCGGCTATCGACCCCTCAAGGATGGGAGTTGAGTTGCGGCGGGATTCACCCTCGCGGAACCAGTGGTAGATTGAGCGATAGGAGGCTTCGTCCCCTCCTTCTGGGTTGTTCTGAGAAAGACACCCACAAACGGCGCCGATGGCAGGGTCGGTGAACCAGCGTCCGATTCGGTGCAGACTCCCTGCAGATATGCGACACTCAGCGTCTGAGAACACTACGACCTCACAGTCGTCTGCTAATTCTTCAAGCGCACGGACGACGGCGGCTGACTTGCCAAGTCGTGCGAGCATCTCGACAATACGAACACTGTCAGCGAATGCACTAGGATTCTCGTTGAGCCATTCCCGAGTCAGTTTGAGAGTATCATCAGTTGAGGCTGAATCAATGACAATCAAGTCCAACTTTTCTGCCGGATAGTCCTGAGCAGCGATATCGGCCAACTTCCCCTTGATGACCAAGGCTTCGTTCCATACCGGCAGAACTACCGTAATACGAGGCAGTTTTTCTCTCTTGGTAACTGGCGGCTCAAGTGGTGGAAGTCCCATCCAGTAACGGTTGAGTAAAGTGTGGAAAATCAACGGCAATACGACACCTATGGCCATCATTAATTGAATAGTGAGTAGCACCAAACGAAGACTCGACATCTGCTGACCTGCGCGGTGCTGCAAGTCCCGGCGGATAAGCAGCACGTCCCACAGAGGTCCGCCGAGGGCTTCATGCTGTGTGAGTGTCACCCGCCGACCATGCCCTCCGATGCTGGCGGGGAACAGGTCGTTCTCCATGTGGGTCCTTCAAAGACCAGAGGTGGTATGGGCTCTGTGATTCAGAGATTAGCTACCAGCCCTCCTGAAGGATGGAAGGCGGAGGTGCTGGCCTCCCACTCTGATGGTGGAACTCTCCCGGTGCTCCGAGCGTGGAAATCTGCTCGAAACGCTTGTGCTGGACTTGACCCCGATTCGATAGACGTGGCCCATGTTCACAGCGCAAGTCGCTGGTCTTGGACCCGAAAGAAGGGCTTGATTCGCATTCTGCGCAACAAGGGTATTCCCGTTGTGCTTTCATTCCATTCTGGCGACTTTGATTTGTTCGCAGCGAACAAAAGCGGGAAGTACGGACGGCAAATGGCTGAGATCTGCTCAGACAAAGGCGTGGTTCCAGTGGTTCTCACCGAGAATTGGAAACAGCGACTTGGCACATGGTTAGGTGATGATTGTCGAGTCGTTGGCAATCCTGCTCCAACCGTAACTGGAAATGATGCTTCTCAGAGAAACAGAAATTCCTTCCTGTTGATGGGAAGAAGTAACCCGATGAAAGGACAGAAGATAGCCATCGAAGCGATGCTGATACTCAAGGAAAGAGGTATGGAGGCTTCGCTGTCCTTGAGCGGAATCAGTCAATCGCACTCGCTGTTGAGAGGCGCACCTGACAATGTCAAGGCACTTGGTTGGGTCGAAGGGGAACAACGAGATACACTGTTCAAGGATTCCGGCTGCCTATTGCTTCCTTCAAAATGGGAAGGCCTGTCAATGGTTGTGCTTGAAGCGATGGCACATGGATTGCCGGTGCTGGCATCGGAGGCAAGCAGTGGAGTGTTCAATGACGCTGGCAACATCATTCACTCATCCGACCCAAATGTATGGGCAGATGCGATGCAGGAACTGATTGCCAATGATGAGATTTGGTCACGAATGGCAGCGAGCGGCCCTGCTGAAGTTGAGCCGTACAACATCGAGACCATACAACAACAATGGGGACGAGTCTATGCTGAAGCAATTGAGAGGTGTGGAAAATGAAACTGCTCTGGATAACCAGCAGGCGCCTCGATGAAGATGGATGTGCGAACACTCAGAAGGGTGCGGCAGCAGCATTGGCTGCGCGCGGCTGGACTATCGAATGGGTTGCTCCGGCATACTCCAGTGGGGTTGGTGAGGTTCACAGAGCCCACCGTTCTCGTCGTACTGGCAGGGGTGCAACCTCATTTCGCAAGTCAGTTAAGCAAGTATTAGGCAAACTTGAACTGTCAGAATACAATGTCGCCATCGTAGAATGGCAGGCGGTTTCCGGGGCGTATCAGGCATTGAGTGATGCAGGAATCCCTTTCGTGGTAATGGACCGCAGTCCACCAGTAGCATCAGGAATAATCGGGGCACTGCAACGGATCGAGTACAAACTCGCATGGAAGAAAACTCGGAAATTCGCATTTGGAGTATGCGCCAAGAGTCAGGCTTTGGCTAATTCATTGGCAAGTAGAGTGAAGGGGCTGCCTATGGCAATAATGCCAGCAGGAGTGGACGTTAACACATTCCATCCCATCAAGAATGCGGGGAGTGATGCGACTGTCATCGTCTGCCACGGCTCAATGGATAAAGTGCGGCGATTGGATTCACTGGTCGGTGTGGTGAGCGCTGCTCGCAGTAAAACTGGGAAGGACTTGCGCCTCCGTTTATTCGGTGCTGGTGCAAATGCTGCCGTTCTGCGAGCAATGGCGCGCAATCGACCTTGGCTTGAGGTGCTTCCTTCCCAAAAACAAGCAGTAGTTCCAAACTTGGTGAATAGCGCTGACATAGGAGTGATGGCACTGCCCAACAAGCCGGTTTGGCGATTTGCTTCTCCCCTCAAAGTTGCAGAATTCGCTGCCAGCGGGCTTCCTGTAATCTCCTCAGATGTAGCGGGGCTCGCTGCATATGCTGAACAAGATTGGCTACGATTAACGTCACTTGGGGATGATGCTGCGGTACTCAATGCACTCTGTGAATTGGTAGCATTGGATTCACAAACACTCAACCGGCTCGGTGATGAGGCACGAAATGCAGCGATTGCGAATATGACCTGGACTACAACCACAACTGAACTGCACGAATTGTTATGCTCAGCAGCTGCAATCAGCGGAGTGTGATTTCCTTGACCACGGGTGCGAGTCGAAGACAGATCGCTCTTGAGAGAGATACCGCTTGGCTATCCTCCGCCGATGCTGCATCTCTGGTCATGGGGATGGTGGTTCACGTCATCCTCACTCGGTCATTGCTCAGTGGTGAATACGGATTGTGGGTGCTATTGCTTGACATGTTCCACGTCGCTTTCGTACTCATTGACCTCGGCCTTCCAACCATAATTGGGCGTGACCTCGACCGGCTTGGAAATCTCGGGCAAAAACTGGTGCATCGCTCGCTTGCACTGCAAATACCCGCAATGGTAGTACTGATTCCTGCTGCAACACTCCTCTCTCTCCGCCTCACCAATGCCGCCTCAGTTTGGCTGACACCCGCCATTCTTCTAGCAGGTTCTGCGGCATTGCAGGTGCTCGCGTATTCGCACAGATCCGCTCTACGTGCTCTAGGTGAGGCTCGAAAGGAGGCCGTCGTGCGTATCATCGACAGGGCGGGAGTAGCCGTAGGACTCGTCATTGCCCATACCTATCTCCCAGGCAGACTCGACGTTCTTGCTATCGCTGTGCTAGCCGGGCCGGTGCTCGCTCTGCTCTATGCGGCGTTCGTCGGAGAACGACAAATGCTCCTCTCAGCATCAGAACAGGCACAGGACCTTCCCACCGGTAGTATGGAGGGCAAGGAACTACTCAGTGCTGGATTACCATTCATGTTGGCCAGCGGCGCGCTGATAATCCAAGTTCGAATCGAAAAGATCCTACTCGGCACAATTGGAGATGTCGAGGCATTGGCTTCCTACCAAATCGCATGGTTGGCATTCATCGCAGGCTATGCACCTATCCTCTCATTACGCGCCATGTTACTCTCACACTTCGGAGAGGTGCGCACAGACATCACGGCCTTGCTTGGGCGGTTTGAACGCGCTCGAAAATTGGTTTCTCTCGCATTGATTCCATCGCTGCTCATCGGTTGGTTCGGAGGCGGGATGATGATTCCACTTCTATTTCCAGCATATTCGGAATCAGCAGAACCACTGTTCCGAATACTGCTCGCTGCTTGGGCTCTTGCCCTTATTGCTTCACCGCCATTGACCATCGTGCAAATCAGCAACAAACCGTGGCGCTACACTCGCGCGTTGTGGTGGGGAATCGGGGCTGATGCGTTGGCATGCGTTGTGCTGATTCCACGCATTGGAGCCGAAGGTGCGGCTTGGGCTGCTTGCGTCGGTGCGTTGGTCGTGCTAATCATCGCACTCTTGGAAGCCGGGCGAAGTGCGCCCAGCATGAGAGAATACTCAGAGGAATGAATCACTCATCTGACTTGTCTTCGCCCTCATCGAGCATCTCTTGCAACTCGCCACTTTCATACATCTCAAGCGCGATGTCAGAACCACCGATTAACTCACCGAGAACGAATATTTGTGGCATGGTAGGGAAGTCAGACCACTCACATACTGCGGGAATCGCGCGTGGGTCCGACAAAATATCGACTGATACAAACGGCTCACTGAGAGCCTGCAATACCTGTGCTGCGCGATTGGAGAAACCACACTGAGGCATCTCTGGTGTACCTTTCATGAACAATACAAGGCGGTTGTTTCCAACCAATTCGTCTAGTTGTGCGGGCTGCCAATCAAAATCACTCATTCAGTTCTCCTCCTTTGCTCGAATATTAATACCAACAATTTCAGCATCACTACGTTGGTTTGGGTGAGGGTGGAATACCTCTCCATCATCGACTGCAGCCTGTTCAGGGGTCAGACACTTCAAGTCGATAGCATGAATCTCATTAGGGATGTAATCTCGAAAATGTCCCAACAATATACGTTGGCGCGGCAACGGACGCATTCCCTCAAAGGTTGGGCTGACTACGCGCACGTGAAAGTGATCCTGTCCACCGGTGAGGTCGACCACGACAATCTTCTCTGCGTCGGGAACCGCCTTGGCGACCTCCGACTCCATCCATTCGACTGAAGGCATGCTGCTCAGACCGTCGCGGTTGTCCGTCGGCCTTGAACCCTCGTCTACAATATACAGGACAAGGTGAGCGGCTAGGACAAAGCCGACTGTATTTCAGACAAGTTCTCGGAGATGGAGCCTTTGTCGTTGATGAGGCCTGAGCCGACGACTGCAACATCGATACCCCAACCGCTGACTAGTGCGGCATTATGCGCTTTGATTCCACCATCAATCATCAAACTGGTTGGCCTACCACCTGCGGCGGCCTGCGCATCAATCGCTTCACGGAAGCACCGCACTTTTTCCTCTACTTCGGGCATGAATGACTGCCCTCCCTTACCCGGTACAACTGACATCACCAAAACCAGGTCAAGGTCAGCCAACATTGGCAGTATGGTATCGACCGGAGTAGCGGGGTTCAGCACTGCTCCAGCCTGACAACCGGCATCGTGCAGATTCTTGATGAGAGCTGGGAAATCATCCACCGCTTCCACGTGCGCGATGACAAGGTCAACACCCGCATCGACATATTGATTCCAATTTTCCTCGGCATTGGTTACCATCAAGTGACAATCAAGGAAAATTTCCGGGCCAACCATTTCTCGAATAGAGCGTATGACGGCAGGCCCGAAAGTGATTGTTCGATTGACCACCCAATTGCCGTCCATAACATCGAGATGAACCCAATCTATGCCAGCGGCAACCGCCTCGTCAATGACCTCGCCGAGGCGGCAAAAATCCGCCGTAAGAATGCTCGGGGTGATTATCAAGCCAATTCCTCGACCCGGCCGAGGTGGTCTCGGTTCTCAAGTCTTGACCTTAACCCATTGAGAGAATTTCTCCAAAATATCGTGCTCTTTGGATGCTTTCACCATGAGAGGGTTGATAGAATCTCGATGCGGCAGAAGGCCGTACAGGTGATAGTGATGGCTGGAGGTACAGTGGATGCGAGCGATGCGGACTTTGAACAGGTGACGAATAGTGCGGAGTGGGTTCTAGTCGATTTCTGGGCTCCTTGGTGTGGCCCCTGCAAAATGGTAGGCCCTGTGCTTGAACAGATTGCGAGCGAGCGTGATAACCTCACCATAGCCAAGGTCAACACTGATACTAACCCCATTACGCCGGGTAAATTCGGGGTGCGTGGAATCCCTTACCTAGTGCTATTCCACAACGGACAACAAGTTGACAGCAAAACTGGCGCCATGCCAAAAGCCGGATTCGACCAATGGCTTTCCAGCCACCTCGACTGATTACTCATTCAATGCGGTGAGTAAACGAGAGCGGCGCTCATCTTGTGGGGCACCGACTTCTCTGAGTAGGCGCTCGCGCAGGGCCTCATGCAGCCACATCCCATCGTTCAACTCGAGCAAGAGACCGCGCTCAATCAAGTCCTTTGGTGGCTCTCCATCATGATTGCAAACCCTCGCAAGAGTTTCCCAGGGAACCGGCCTATCTGCGACGGCGAGCATTGCGAGTATCTCTCTCTCGCTCTCTGGAAGCACCTCAAGAATTTCCTCATCGAGGAAGCGCAGCCAATCTCCGTGCGTCACTTCACCATACATCTCCAATAATTCAACTGCCAAAGGATGGCCGCCGGTTGCATCGTGAACCTGTTTTGCGGTGGCCGAGAATTGGCTTTCCATATCTGCAAGCCAATCATTGATTTCATCGACGCTGAGGCCCTGCAATGCCAACTCCTGTACACGGTCGCGGGTATGTACGTCTCTACGGTCGTAGAACGTCAATGTAGTACGGCTGATTAGCAGCAAACGTAGCGGAGATTTCTCAGCAATTTGCAGGATGGCTCCGAGCAGGTCATCTGCCTCCTTGCCCAGATGATGAACATCGTCGAAAACGAATAGGAAATACGGTGGTGCCTTCATGCTGCCTTCAAATCTCTCACGAAGTACTGAGGCATCTGTCAGATAAGTCAACAATCGACGACGATATGAATCGATATCCAACTTGGCACCGGGGGTCAATGGCAGAGTCTCCATCAAGCGATGCGGGTCATGTTCCTCATCGATTCCAACTCGGTGCAGAAGCGATACTGCAAGGCCGAGTGGGGTATCCCATGGATGACATGGATACCAACAAAGAGACAATTGGTCATCATCAGTCATGCTGCCTTTCAGCCAATCAGCAGCCAAAGTCGATTTACCGATGCCAGCAATACCATGCACAAGCAGGCATGGCGTGCGTGAATCAAACCAAGACGAAATGGTCGCACGTTCGTCGACGCGGCCGTGCACTTCTCGGATGATTGGTGGCTCGTTATGGTAGGTTGCATGTGCTCCCGTAAGTAGGGTGATTCTGCCGGGTGGAGGAACTGAAGGGTCCTCTTCACCACGTATCGGCCCAAACCGAATGTCGCCGTAGGTGAGCACGCCCTCATGCTGCGCATGCATCAAGACCTGCAACAGGCTGAGGTCAGTATTGAGGCGCTTACCTGCTTCAGCCGCCTCAACTTCAAGCAGTTTTCCTTCGGAATCCCGAATCAGCACCGATGTTTCACCCAGTTTTCCCTGCCTCCCCTTGGCGGTGCTCCTACCTTGGTCAGTGAGTTGCCATGTCTTCTGACGGCGACTCTCCCCTCTGATTGAGCGGGTGTGCTCCTGCACGAGCCTCTGAGTGAGGAGTGTACGCATCGTGCGGGATACATTTGGTGGGTGGAGGGCACAAGATTCCGCAATTCCAGGCCTAGTAAGGGCAGATGTGACCATGTAGAGGTCAGCCTGATGGTCCTGCTCGAGCAGGTGCAATAGAAGACGGTCCTCGACCGCTACGTTAACCTTCAACTCCTTCGCCATCAAGACCGGCTCGGGTTGCGCACTGTTGAACTTCACGCCGCATTGATTGGGCTAATAATTCCTGTTCAGCGCCCCGAAGGGGGGCTCTTTTGCGGTTTTCTCATGATGCAACACGACCGCAATCACTTATTCTAATGAATGTGGCCGGAAGCATGGTACGCGGGGTGCGCGGTGATACTTCCAGTTCACTGCGGGCGATTATCCTCGCCGGTCTCATGTTACTGAGCACCGCTCTATTGCCCGGGGTCAGCGCTTTAGACACCGATGGCGATGGAGTTGAAGATCCTCTTGACGACTGCCCGGTCGCAGCTGGCAACAGCACCGTCGACAGAGCGGGGTGCCCGGATAGAGATGGCGACGGAACCAGCGACAAAAACGACCCGTGGACGATTCAAAATGGCGGGTTCTTGCAGGAGGCTGTTCAGTCGTTCAGCGATGATTACTATACTGCACTCTTCAACCACGACGGAAGCCAGTATCTGACCTCTGATGAAGGGGGTTACATGCGGATTTGGGATACAGCCGCAAGACAGAACCTGAGGTCTGTACAACTCAGCGGAATCAGGGATGTAGGTTGGTCACCTGATGGGGCTTTTGTCGCCGCAACAACGAGTGGTGACGAGTTGAAAACCTACTATTCGAGCAATGTGACTCCTCTCTTCTCCGTCGATACTGGTGGTGAGGAAACATATGAATTGGGTTACAGTTCAGATGGCACAATGATTGCTGTAGTCGGTGCTCGCGACGGAGGAAGCGGGAATGGACAAGTCGAAATTTTCGACTCAATGAATGGATCGCTAATTCATTCATTTGAGCCAGCAGGCGAGGACCAATTCTATTCTGTCGATTGGAGTCCTGACAGCAGTCGAATTCTAATTGGTGGTGATGAGGATGTTTGGATCTACAATGTCGGCGGAAGTTGGACAGCAAACCACTCGTTCAATACCAACCGGGGAACTAACAACGCTGTTGCATGGTCTCCAGATGGTAATTCCTTCGCAAGTTGCGAGGCATGGGCGTCGAGCGGCGCGCGTGTAAGGATGTTTGATATCGCCAGTTCACAGGAAATTTGGGTTTACACAACCTCAACCTCATGTAATGACCTCGCTTGGTCTCCAGACTCAACGCAAGTGGGCGCTTCGATGACATACTATTCATCAGATGGTGCAAGTGTAAAGATTTTTGATGCCGACTCAGGCAATATCGTAGACACTGCCTCAGGTCCACGCCCCGGTGGATGCAGTTCTGGTGGCGGTGGAAACAACTGTGGCTCAGTCTACGGAGTAGATTGGCATCCAAACGGACTCTACATCATTGGTGCAATGGGCAGAAACGACGAGGGGTTGTTCCACTGGATGGTTGACCCAGACATCGATGGAGATGGAGTGCTGAATGAAGATGATGCATTCCCAGAAGACGGTACACAATGGGATGATTCTGACAATGATGGTTACGGCGACAATCCGGCGCCGGCTAACAATGCAGATGATTGCCCGAACACATATGGAACATCAACTGAAGATAGACTCGGATGCCCAGATGCAGACGGTGATGGTTGGAGTGACGATGGTGATGCCTTCCCCAATGACGAATACCAGTGGGCTGATGCAGACGGTGACGGGCATCCCGACAATATCGATGATGACAGAGACCCGAATCCCTATGGCGAGGTCGATTGGTTGCCACTTAACCCAAACCAGTGGGCCGACAGTGACGGCGATACAAAGGGAGATAATTTCGCTAACGCATCTTGGGTTGGCATCCGTCCCGCAGAATGGCCGGGGGTACTCATTACCTCAATGACGTTGGAACAATTGGATGATATCGACACCTTCCCACTGAATCCCGAGCAATGGCACGATACCGATGGTGACTGGCTCGGAGATGAACCGTTCACAACTACTACTGATCACTGTCCATTAGTTTGGGGCAATTCCATCTGGGATAGACGAGGTTGTCCAGACTCTGATGGAGATGGATACAGTGATGCAGGCAACGCCGGGCCGGGCGAGGGTCTTGCAAGCCCGGATGGAGATGCAGATGCCTTCCCGGACAATCCAACCCAATGGTGGGATTCAGATGGCGATGGCTACGGAGACAACAACAGTGGGACAGAAGGTGACAACTGCCCAGGCCAAGCTGGTACAAGCCGCTTGGCCATTGAATGGGACTTTGTACTTGAGATCTACAACGACGTGACATGGTATGGCTGCGAGGACAACGACGGCGATGACTACGCTAACAGCGGCGAGGCCTTCCCTAACGACCCAACCCAATGGGCCGACACCGATGGAGATGGATACAACCGAAACAGTTTCATTTCCTCGTGTGGGGATAATCCGGAAGGCAACAATCCAGACCAATTCCCATCGGATGGCACCCAATGCGAGGACCGTGATGGCGATGGCTATGGAGACTACCCAAGCGGGCCGAACGGTGATTGGTTCCCAGATGACCCCACGCAATGGCGTGACACCGACAACGATGGCTATGGTGACAATGCATCTGGCACCAATGGAGATGTTTGTCCATTCCTGTATGGCACAACAACTTCTGCAGAAGCATTGGGTTGCCCTGACAGTGATAACGACGGCGTACCTGACCCGCAGGATGCCTTTCCCAATGACCCATTCCAGACTGTAGATACTGATGGAGATGGCTACGGTGACTCTCCACTGACCCCTGACAGCGATGACTGCGTGGAGGTTGCTGGAACATCCGACATGGGCAACATATTCGGATGCCCTGACACCGATGGGGATGGTTGGGCTGACTCAATTGATGTCTTCCCCGAAGACCCTGACCAGTGGGCGGACGCAGACGAAGATGGATGTGGTGACAATTACATCTGGATGCTCAAACAATTCGAAGATCCTGACGAGGATAGAAATGGCTCACTCATCGAACTAAGAGTCGAAAATGGCGACGCCTTCCCCAATGATGCAACTCAGTGCAACGACCAAGATGGCGATGGCTGGGGTGACAACCAGTCTGGCAACCTACCAGATTTCTTCCCACTTCGAGTTAGTCAGTGGAAAGATGGGGACCGTGATGGCTATGGCGATAATGGTACCATGTTCGCATACAAAGGAGATGCTTGTAAGAGCGATGCCGGCACGTCAACCGAAGACCGATACGGCTGCCCAGACACTGATGGAGACGGTTGGTCTGACTTAGCAGACTCCTGCATTTATGACCCTGAGATCCATCTACAAGGTCAGCCCTGCAAAATTACCGAACCAACTGGGGGAGGTAGTGGGGGCGGTGGTGTGTCTGCGATGACAATTGCCGCGGGCGGGGTAATCGCTTTTGCTGCATTCATGCTCGTACTCATCTTTGTGGCAATGATAGCCAAGCAATCCGCTGCCCGGCGCAGGATGGTAGAAATCCGTGAGATGAGAGAACAGGACATGGTCTTTTCAGAAGAGGAAGAGGACCGCCGACAACTGTGGATTGACCATTTCCTTGCTGAAGGCGACCTAGAGAAGGCAAAGGAACTTGGCTGGGTCGAGAAGGCTGATTGGCAAGTTCACATGGAGCAGAAAGATGCCGAGGAAGCATCGCTGCCGAGTTTCGATGATTTGCTCTGAAAATCAAGCGGCTAAGTCGTCATCGAATCGCTGGTAGGGCAACCTGTCGAAATCCTCTATTCTTGAGGCATTCAGCGAGTAGTTGTGTTTGAGTGCTTCAGCCAACGTAACCCAATCCGGGGTAGTTCCGTCAATCCAATCGTAACGATGTCCGGGGATGAGCCGCCAATCCTGAGGCAATGAGCGCAACAAATTTCTGGCGTAGCGAATGCTGCGCCATTGAGCCTCGGGGTCACTTCCGGGTAAATCTACTCGGCCAGATTTTGCTGTGAATAGCAGATCTCCCGCACAGTAGACCTCGTGGCCATGCAATGTCACGTGACCTGGCGCATGGCCGGGTGAATGCGTGACTGTAAGGCTGATGTTTCCTGCATTCCAATTCACCTCTTCGTCGGCAGCGTGCTCCCAAATACTTGTGAAATCGGTCTTCTTGAAAATGATGCGACCGAACAAACTCGGAGACACTGATTCAACATGCCCCCATACCTCAATCTTGGGATGTTCCTTTCGAATTCTCTTCACTCCAGCGGTGTGGTCACGATGGGTGTGAGTCAGCAGAATATGCGTAGGTGCAAGTCCCTCGTCTGCAAGTGCGGTGAGCCAGCCCTTGCCGCCATACGGATCGACCAGTGCTACGACCCCAGAATCCCGGTCTATGAAAGCGGTGTTCATGTTGGCAAAAGGACCCATCTGGGTGACCCAAACTTCGACTCCTTCCGAGGTTACCCGACGGTCGAATTCACCCTTGGCCAGCACATTGAGTCCGATGTAAGCAAACCGCATCAAATTGCCGGAATAATCCTCTGCATATGAGTTTGTCACGCACATTGGCACCCCTGAAAGGGGGCCAATGGTTTCAAACGGTAGGGGGTTACTCCAAAATTGCGGAGGAAGGTGTATGCTGAGCGGAGCACGTCGGCAGGTGTTACTGGCCTCTATTCTGTGTTTCATGTTGTTGGCGGCGATTCCGCTGTCAGCAACAGGTGAAGAAGGCGATGACCTTGAGTTGCTGATTAGCATCGATGAACCATCGAGTGCTGCTCCCTTCTACGCCGATACCGAAGCGCTATCCGTCACCATCTCTGTGAAGAATAACGCTGCAAATTCAAGGCAAGTCATCTACAATCCATCATGCCCATTCAACCTTAACATCGAATCTGGTGACTGGTCCTTCGATATCGATGATGACAGAACCTGTAGGACCCAGCAAAGAGCAATCGATGTGGCTGCCGGCCAAAGCCGTATCCTATCGACATGGTCGTGGGACTGGTTGGATGCTGCCGACGAGTTGTCGCCATCAGGCCCCCTTACCCTGAACTTTGAGCAACCGGAGATGGGCCTCACCAACTCTACGGAACTGACTTTCCACCGCAATACCCCGATGCCAGATGGATTGGACCTGCGTCTAATACTCGCTCAAAATCCGGCTGGATTTGAGCACTCTACTGGGATAGGTACCCACATTTACGCAAGTCTTGCCAACACCGCATCCAGCACTATCGAGGTCCCATTTGATGCAGCCTGCTCACTATTCATCACTGCCACATCCGTAGACACATCCTACACCTCAATCACCGAGGTGTCCTGCGGAGAAATGACTCTTAATGCGGGGCAGTCAGCCCCCCTCGGTTGGCTTGATTGGGATTTCTCTGACGATGATGGAGTAGAATTTCCAGAAGGGGAGATTGCACTATCGGTGGCAATGACCGGTGCCGAAGACTCAACGGAAACCCTGTCAATCGATTACTTCCATTCAAACCCCACCGCCATGTCAGAGATTTCTGGCCCATCGAGTCCATTGATTGCCCACACCTCTCTGAGCGAATCTCAGGCCGTGTGGGGCCCTGATGAAGTGGTTAATTGGCAATTCTCAGTAGAAAACAGTGGTGAAAAGGTCCGAATTCTTGAATTCGCGGACGACTGCGTTGTCGACTTCCATGTCATCTCACAAAATGGCGCGGTTGTCTCGGATTCCCGCGGTGGCGTGGAATGCAACCCGTCTGCTCCAGGGCAGAAAGTTGATGCAGGTGAAACCTTCACTTTGCAAACAGATATCTGGGACTTCACCGATGAGGCTGGTTGTGAGGTCGCAGATGGTCATTATCGGCTTGTTGCGAGTCAGCCTGACCACCAAATCTGGGACGCAGTTGACCTATACTACGACGGAGGAGACACTGGATATGTCTGCCTTGCAGCACTACAGAGCACTTCCTCAATTTGGTTCACCGTAGAGGAATTCACAGTTGAAGACCGAAGAACCGTTGATGAGCGAGTCACATTCGATGTGGAGATTACCAACGGCGGAATGACCCCCTTCGCCCTTTACTGGCCAACAGACTGTCAACTCGACCTAGAACTCTCACACAACGACGACGCCTCCATCGACGTTCACCGCTCTTGGGTGGAGGTATGCGGTGAAGAAGTAGGTGGCATCGATATCCTGATGCCAGGTGAATCGTTGAGATGGGGGGCCTTCACTGTTCCATTCGTTGTTGATGGTGTGCCTTTGGCCAATGGCTCTTGGCTTATCACCGCCCGTACTACTTCCGTTCCGGGCTTCACTACCTACGCAGCACATTCGTTCAACGGTGTGAAAGAAGTCAGCACAGAAGAGCCGGTTGAACCGACCATACCCGAAGAGGAAATGCCAGTCGAAGAGGTAGAATTGAACCCTGCCTTCGAAGTGGAAGGAAGTTGGCACTACGTGACAATGAGTGAGCGAGGTTGCTGGCTGCTTGTCGATGTAGAGGATGAAGAGCGGGCCTTCGTCATCAACACGGAGGATCACCAATGGAATCCGCATCCTCGACTTGAGGGACGCTACTTGGTGGAAGCCGCACAAACCGAAGGAGACTGTGTACTATGGAATGGGATCTCAATCCTTGACATCATTGACGAATGGGTGAGGGAGCCGGTAGTAACCCCCGTTCCTATCCACCCACCATCACCACCAAGCACTGCTGACATTATTGTCGAAAACGCACCAGCCGCTTTGGCAGTGGTCGCAACTACCTCACTTGCTGTAGCGGCACTCATGTTCATTGGCAACACCGAGTGGCTCCGCATCCCTGCAATGCAAGCCGCCATTGGTCTAGTCGGCATGGTCAGGCGCAACGGTGAACACGATGGTGAATTCCAACGTGGCCGAATCATGGGATTCCTAACTGCGAACCCCGGCGTACACTTCCGTGCCTTGCTAGGGGCTTTGAAAATGAGTAATGGACAGCTAACTCATCATCTGAAGGTACTCAACACTGATGAGCGAGTCTGGCGCAGAAGAGACGGTCGCTTGGTCCGATTCTATCCCTCTACCATTCATGAAGGAACCGACGAGCAGGACTTGCCAGTGCCACTGCTCACTCCCGACCCCAATAGCCTACAGGGCAAGATCCTCGGATTGCTCGATGCAACTGAGAACGACATCATCAATCTCTCACAGAAGGAATTGGCGGAGCGCCTCACAGCAAGTCAGCAATTGATCAGTCACCACCTGCGAACGCTGCAGAAGTTTGGGCTGATTGAGCGAGAGAAGGTTGGCCTGCGATATCGATACCAACTCACACGGGAAGCAATATTCCTTGTCAATAGCAATGAGTTCCTCGTGAATGAGGATTGAATCGTCTACATTGGCGCACCCTTGAAATGAGCCTGCAAGGTGGCAAGAGCGTGCACCGGAGGTGCACGTACGTGAGGAGATGAGAGACGTTGGCAGGGTACGACCCAGATACCATCGAAGCCGAATGGCAGCGCGCGTGGGCGGCAGCCAAGGTTTTCGACAGTGAAGTAGACCCTGCTCGCCCCAAGTTCTACTGCCTCGAAATGTTCCCCTATCCTAGCGGCAACATACACATGGGCCACGTTCGTAACTATTCGATTGGCGACGGCATGGCGAGGTTTCGCAGACTAACCGGATACAACGTGCTCTACCCAATGGGTTACGATTCCTTTGGAATGCCTGCTGAGAATGCGGCGAAGCGTGAGGGAGGACACCCGCACGATGTTACGTGGCGTAACATCGAGAGTATTCGCAGTGACTTGCTGCGGATGGGATTCTCTTATGATTGGAGGCGCGAACTTGCCACATCTGACCAGGCCTACTACAAGTGGAATCAGTGGATATTCCTCAAGTTCCACGAGATGGGGCTAGTCGAGCGTCGCACGGCCCCAGTGAACTGGTGTGATGCTTGTGACACGGTGCTAGCCAATGAGCAGGTCAAGAATAACCGCTGCTGGCGATGTAATAGCGAAGTCGTTCAGAAGGACATGGCACAGTGGTTCTTGAAAATGACACAATACGCCGATGAACTCCTCGACGACCTTGACCACATCGGCTTTCCAGAGAACGTGAAGGCGATGCAGCGCAATTGGATTGGGCGCTCTCACGGTGCAGAAATTCACTTTTCCATCGTCGATAGTGATGATGTAATTGAGACTTTCACAACGCGCCCAGATACCATCTTCGGTGTGACTTTTGTGACGCTTGCTCCCGAACATTCACTGTGTGAGAAACTGGTTGCAGGTACAGAATTTGAAACTGACTATCGTGAACTCGCTGATGAATGCGCACGGATGTCTGAGTTCGATCGAATCAATATGCTACGTGACAAAAAAGGCGTATTCCTCGGCAGATACGTGTCAAATCCACTCACCGGTGAAGCAATTCCAATTTACGCGGGTAACTTCGTGGTCGCCTCTTACGGCACCGGAGCGGTCATGGCGGTACCAGCCCACGATGAGAGAGATTTCGATTTTGCTAAGGTGCACAGTCTAGATGTGAAGGAAGTCCTCATCCCGACCAAAGAACACACGATGGTCACCTTGGAAGCCGCATTCACTGGCGAAGGATGGATGGTGAACTCGGGAAGAGCCGGTTTTGATGGGCTGTATGGTGACGAGGCAAGAGCCGCGGTCATCACAGAATTGGAAAAGGAAGGATGTGGACACGGTACAATCCAATATCGCCTGAAAGATTGGTTGTTGTCACGACAACGCTTCTGGGGTACTCCGATTCCCTTCATCCATTGTGAAAAATGTGGAGTCGTTCCGGTTCCGGCAGCAGACCTGCCAGTCAGTTTGCCACTCGATGTCACATTTACCGAGGATTTGTCAGGAAATCCGCTGGCCAATCACTCTGGCTTCTCTGAAGTGACCTGCCCAAGTTGTGGTGGCGATGCGAGGAGAGAAACCGACACAATGGACACCTTCTACGACTCTTCCTGGTACTTCTTGCGCTTTTGCGATGCGATGAATGAAGAAGCCGCATTCGACAAAAATTCAGCGGACTACTGGATGCAAGATGGAGTAGACCTCTACATCGGAGGTATCGAACATGCTGTCATGCATCTACTGTATGCACGATTCTTCACCAAGGCATTGCGTGACGCTGGACTAACAACTGTGTCAGAGCCATTCAGTCAGCTGGTTTGCCAAGGAATGGTCAATGCTCCCGCACCCTTCTGTGCGGCTTGTAATGTGGAATACCACGTCGATGAAGATGGCGGCAACTGCCCGAGTTGTTCTGCACCACTCACCTCTCGCTCGGCCAAGATGAGCAAGAGTCTTGGCAATACGGTCAGCCCAAGTTTGATGATTGGAAAATACGGGGCTGACACCGTCCGTTTGTTCATCTTATTTGGTGCAAATCCAGAAGCAGGGATGGACTGGTCGGATACAGCCATCGAAGCAAATCACCGGCAGATGCTCACAATCCATGGCACACTCGAAACTGTTCTAGCTCTTGATGGAGGACCCGGACCACTCGATGCGTGGTTACTCGCTAGAACGAGAGCGAATCTGCAAGCGTGGAGTGAAGCGATGGCTGATGTCAGTCTACGAGAAGCAGTGATGTATAGCCACTACGAAATGCTCGCTGATTGGCATTGGTATCTGCGTAGGGGTGGAGCATGCGCGAACACTGCTCGTGAGTGGCTATCTGTATTGGCAACAATGCTGTACCCTGCAACCCCTCATTTGGCCGAGCACATGTGGCATCATCTCGGCAATGACACAATGCTGGCACAAACCGTCATCAAGATTGGTGGGGCAAATGAGGACGATGTGCAAGTACTTGCCAAGGAGGCCTACCTTCGCGGTGTCATTGACGGGGCTCGCGGAGTTAGAGGGCTGGCTGAGAGACATGCGGATGGCCCACTGACCGCAGTGGTGATTCAGACCGCACCAGAGTGGAAGGTAGACCTAGCAAGCAACGCTGTACGCATGCATGAAGAAGAATTTGACTTCAAAGAAGGTGGTAATAAGTTCGTTCAAACAAGGGCTTGCTTCCACGATGAGGAATTACGTCCCGATGCGATGCAAGTCTGGCGCACATTGGTGATAGGCAAAAAGAAGCGACGCGGAAAAATTCACACATACAACGAGGGTGAACGTAACCTTCTACAATCTAGCTTCGATGAAACTGCGCATCTGCATGACAACTCCAACTGGATTGCCTCAGCCCTCGGGGTGGAGCAAGTAGTGATTCACGTCGCTGGTGAAGGTGAAGATGTCGCCAACAAAGCCAGAACCGCCATGCCTCTTGAACCGGGTATTGCTTACAGGTGAGGTATGTGGGCGACGAAAAAAAACACCTGAAAGAATGCGAATGTGGTGCATGCCCTTCAGTAGTTTCCGTGAAACAGGGGCAAACCATGGTGCTGTTCGATGGATTCTGTGAATTCTGTAGCAAACAGGCCACCTTCATTCGCAACAAAGACAAGAAACAGCAAATGATACTGATTGCTCAGGACTCTGAAGTTGGTGACTCGATTTTCATTGATTGTCCTCCACGACTGCAGGGAATTGATACGATGTATCTGGTTTCTGAGCATGGAATATGGTATGTTCGCAGCGCCGCAGTCGTGCGAATACTGTTCAGATTAGGTCTATTTTGGAAAATGCTTGGAGCCTTGTTGTGGTGTATTCCTCTACCTCT